>Ga0172369_10000647_pt1 | contig 51753 bp, 44 predicted proteins | sample LakKiv25m_FD_114539 | JGI IMG/M metagenome (GOLD analysis project Ga0172369, IMG submission 114539) | Freshwater microbial communities from Kabuno Bay, South-Kivu, Congo - kab_022012_11.25m | ecosystem: Environmental > Aquatic > Freshwater > Lake | place: Democratic Republic of the Congo...
AAAAATAATTTGAATAATTGAATAATTTTTTGTATTTTAGAACTTGATATTTAAAGGATATTTATTGGGTTCTTGATATCCTTCAAGAAATGATTAAATAATTGAATTTTTAGAACCCACCTATACTTAAATTAAGGAAATTTTATCGAGGATTATTTTGACGAAAGTAAAAATTACTATATTGTTAGTCATGATATTTTCAAGTGATGTTTTTTTGTTTTCCGCAGAAAAACCCTTTTATGCAGAAAGAATGATAACAGATTACCGTGGGATTGTCAGCAATGGAAAAAGAACAATTTTTTACGGCGATTATGGTATTATGACTTATACATTCGATTCAGGTAAAAGCTGGGATCAACAAAGTATTGGTGATAAGTATAATATTATGAAAATAATTTCGGACGGCAAGGAGTTTTACGGCGTAACGGATTGTTTTATGTTCCGTTCGTATAATCACGATTCTTACTGGCTTCAACAATCTATTTCTAATAGTCATGAAGTTATTGATATGACACTTTTTCAAAATTCTATTTATGTTTTGATGAAAAGAGGAATTTTAAAATCCGATTTCGATATGAATTTCCTTAATTTAATTAATCTCGATACAAATTCGATTTATTCCGAATTAAGCACTGATGGCGATAATTTGTATTTCATTGCAGACAGCAGATATCTACAAAGGTACAACCTTAGTACTGCCAGGATGGATACAATAGATGTTATCGACAGTCTTGGTTTAAACTATAAAAATACATTGTTAGGTTTAAAAGTTGAGAATGGAAATATTTATATTCTTTTGGGTTCAATTGTAAATGGAGTTGATTCTTTTTACTATGAACTTGCCGTATCTACAAACAATGGAGATACATGGATAAAAATCGCTAATAATGTCTTTAAAGGTAAATGTTATAAGGCAATTGGAAATGATATTTTTTATTTGAAGGCATTACCGAGATATCATCAAAGTGATTCCATGTATTCTTACTTGGGAATAGAATTCTCGAAAATTGATTCCTCGCATTATGCATTCGATTCTACATACTTTAAAATAATTAATAAAGATGATGGTATTGATAGATTCATTAGAATAACCAATAAGAGAAGATCTGTAACCTTCAATGATTTTATAATGAATGAGGATACTATTATTGCAGCAGGAGTTGACAAAATGATAGCGGTATCATACAATGGGGGCTTGTCATTTAAATTTCTTTCATTTTTTGATGTCCAGCAAAACGGAACTAATACAGTCTTTTCATTTCCGGATGAAGAAAATATATATGCTCTAAACGGTTTCGAAGTTTACAAGTCAACGAACCTGGGAATTACTTGGCTACCACAAAAATTTGACAATTACAATATTAATATTTATGGTTCTCCATGGATGTATTATTTTGGCAAGGATGGAACCGGTTTCACAAAATTTAGTTTTGATACGACATTTTCGCTAACAACTAATGATTTTGGAGAAACATTCAAACGAGTTGAAAACAGCGATTTAAATAATCCGATAGATAACGTATTAATAGGTAGTAATGGTATCGAATTGGAGGATGTAATTGTTTTTGCGGTGAATTCTTTAACTGATTCGTCCGGCAAAAAATCTTATATGATTTTAAGATATGATAAAAATTTTAAATTGTTAGACACAATCAAATATTCAGGGGACTTACGCAGTATAACACAAATAAATAATAATGAACTAATTTCGTTGAATTTGATAGCATCAGGCCTGAATAGAGCCGATAGCATAGGACATACCGATACTTATTCATATTATTATTTTCTGCGAAAAACCACAGACAAAGGAGCAACCTGGGACAGTATTAATATAGAAGTACCGATTCGCCAAAAATTAAATAATTCAATGGGTAATTATTACTTTTCCGATATTATTACAACCGGTTCAATTATTTATAACGATAATATTATTTTTCCAACTACAAATAATAAAATTTATAAATATAATTACAAAGAGAATAGTTTTGATTCCTTGTATTTACCTGCTAATTTGTTGCTTTTTCATCCATATGCAATTAGCAAATCATTTAATGGTTTGTTTATTACATCAAATGTTAATTTTAAAACATATTATGCTGATATATCTAAAGGTAATAATGCACTATGGGATTCTCTGGCTCCGGAAGATATGTTCGGGACATTCGGGCATTGGAATAATTTTGACCAATTTGCCCCGTCCGAAAATAAAGATGCCATTTTATATTCTCATAAACTAAATGATAGTTTGGGTTTTATCGTATTAGGAAAAAGTTATAAAAGTTTATTTGGAACTTACGATTTTCAAGTGAACATTGCTAAAATAAATTTCTTAAACATGACAAATGTTAAAGATTTTCAAGTTGAAGCAAACCGGTCGTATCTATGGCATTCAAATCCTTATCCTTTGCCCGCAAAAAATATTGTTAAATCAGATATTTATTGGACAAAATCAACTCCTATAGAGAATATTCAAATTAATATTTTTGATATTAATGGAGCAAAATTACAATTAAAAAATAAGAAAATAAGCCTTGATAGAGCGGAACCATATAGTGGAACATTGACATGGGATTGTTCTGATATTAATTCAGGTATTTTTATTATTCAAATAGAATTGTCTTATGCTTCAATAAGTTTCCCTGTAGTTGTAACAAAATAAATTCTCAAAATCATTTAACGAAGAAATAATTTTGGATTGTTGCATCCTTCGTAAATGATAAATTTGCTTAGAATAATTCACGGAACACAAACTTGGACTCTAAAGGTGATTGTGAGTAAGTGAAGGATATTCGGTTAAACCTTCTTTTCTTTCCATCTCCCTTTTCGGAAAATTATAATGGAAGTAACAGTCAGAACACTTTCAGCAATAACTATTGCCCAGAATACACCATGCTCTGCAAATCCAAATACCTTTGCAAGCAGGTATGCCAAAGGTATTTCGATAAACCAAAAGCAAAGCACATTAATTTTAGTTGGTGTCAACGTATCGCCTGCGCCGTTGAATGCGTGCAGCACAACCATACCATATCCATAAGCTAAAAATCCATAGCTGATTATTCTCAAAGATTCCGCTCCTTTTTGAATTAGATTTTCATCCGATGTCAACAAAGAAACCCAAAATTCAGGGAAGACAACGTAAACGGCACCTATTATACCTAAGACTATTAGATTTAACCTGCCGGTTATCCAAACTGAACTTTCAGCTCTGTCAGCCCTGTCTGCCCCAAGGTTTTGCCCGACAAGCGTTCCCGCGGCATTGCTAATTCCCCATGAAGGAAGTAATGAAAAAATTATCAATCTTATGGCTATTGTATAGCCGGCTACAGCGATACTGCCATAAGTTGCAATAATAGCCATCAACCCGATCCAACTCGATGTTGCAATTATATTTTGACCAATAGAACCAAGTGACAATCTGAATATTTTTTTAATTATTTTGAAATCGAATTTGAACATATTCAGTTTCAATTTAATTCTACTGCTTCCTTTGAATAAAACATAAAACTGATAAACAACTCCTATCCCCCTGCCGATTGCAGTAGCTGTTGCGGCACCTTCGATTCCCATTTCAGGAAAAATCCACCAACCGAAAATTAGGATTGGGTCAAGAATGATATTGATAATGTTCGCAATCCACAAAGCTCTCATAGCAATTGCAGGATTGCCTGCACTCCTGAATATTCCGTTGATGATAAAAAGCAGAGTAATAACGAAATTTGTACCGAACATAATTGTCGCATAACCGTAAAGCTGAGTGCTGACCTGCTCCGATGCACCAATCATTTGCAAAATATCCGATGCATAAATTATTCCCGGAATGCCCATAACGAGTGAAACAAGGACTCCTGCGAATATTGCCTGTACTGCGGTGTTCGATGCCTTATCATAATTTTTTTCGCCGACTCTGCGGGAAATAATTGCAGATGCAGCAACTGACAAACCGAATGAAATGGAGTAAATAATGGTCATCAAAGATTCGGTCAAACCGACTGTGGCAACTGCTTCGGGGCTGATTTTGGAAACAAAGTAAATGTCAACGATAGCAAAAACCGATTCCATTGCCATCTCCAAAATCATTGGAACTGACAAAAGGAAAATAGCACGCTTCAGTTTTTCCTGGGTATAATCTCTTTCCTTACCCGAAAGCGATTCCCCAATTTCGCTGATGATTTTACTAAATCTTGACATTAAAAAATAATTACATTTGTTACAACAAAGTATTATATGACAAAACAGCACTAAATATATTGAGATTTATTTAGAATTTTTATTCTGGAAATGATTATTACTATTCCAACTATTTTAAAATAATCACTCTGACAATTGCGAATGCATAACCTTGCTTAACGATTAAGCTGTATGTGCCTGATTTTAAGCCGGCGAGATTAAGTGCCATGCTGTTTTTCCCTTTGCTTATCTGAAATACTTCGGATTTGTATTCGGACAATCCTAAGCTGTTGTAAACTTCTATTATCGCTTCTCCGTCGTATTGCGAATTGAATTTTATTTCAGTGTACCCTGTCGTAGGATTCGGAGAGAGTGCCATTTCGGAAATAATATTCCCATGAATGACAAGACGGTCTCCGCAAATGTTGATTAGATTATATATTCCCGAACTGCTTGTTGTTGTAACGGCTGTTCCCCAGTATTTTGGAGTTTTTGTCATTTTGATATGAGAAGTATCAATTTCAGCCAAACCTGCAATACCATGTATTTCCGCAACCCTGCCCTGAGACGGGAAATCTCCTTCTATTCTGAAACCAACAATTCTCCTGTCATTGGATATTTCATTTCGTGTTAAAAATCCTTTGCCATATTGACTAGTTACGCTTTGCGGGAGGAAAAGCCGGGGATTAATCGTAAACTCTCCCTCAAAAAATCTTTCACCCTGATATGAGTTATTTTCATCGGTTTTAAAATCAACATTTATCGTCGTACTGCCCTTGGGGTCTGCGAATACATCCGGGAACATTATACTCGATGTAGCTTTATATAAACCTAATGAAATATTTTTCTCTGCCGCACAAGGTCCTGCAATCAATTTCAGATTAACACTAAAAGGAGGTTCACCCATCGCTTGATTCCAGGTAATTTCAATTTCAGATTCTGAACGTGGACTGATATTGATCGGCAATGTTGAAGTAACCGAGAAAAATCCCGGCGGTTCGATATTTGCTTCGTATATGAAAATAGGATTCTCTGAATTATTGTTGATTCTTATTTTTCTTTTTAATATTTCAGGTATAAACCGCAAATCGTTATGACTGATGTCGTAATCAGTACCAATAGCTTCCCCGCTTATTTCAACTTTGAATTGAAACTTTGGCAAGTTGGAATGAGTGATAACCAATTGCCTCGATTGCACACCAATAACTGTTGGCTCAAATCCGATAGTTGCGAAAATCGTATCACCCTGTTGATAAACCAATTCTCTATTCGTCAAACTGATGAATGGATTGTATTCTTCCTTTATAAATTCATGGCTGTTAACCAAGAGTGGAACAGGGTCATCATTGATTGCAATAGCAAATGTTTTTACTGCAGAGCTGCCGACACAAGTTTTGTCAAAAGTAAATTTTTTACTCAACAATCTGATATTCCTCATTTTTCCACGTGAATTGAGCGGAAGGTAAACATTGGAACCACATGAATAAATTATTACAGAATCGGTTACAAGTCCGGTATCCAAAGGGGAATAATTCAAATTGATTGCCAAGCATTGTCCTGCAAAAATAGTTGTGTCATGAGGAACAGGTGCAGCTAATTTATAATGAACCCCGTTTTTCATTCCCAATGAATCAACATCGAGATAAACCAAGCTGGTATCCCTTACACAAAGTGATGCAGGCAGGGTTTGCTTTACGTCTTCAGAAATATAAGCAGGAGGCAACTGTATATTTGCTATGTAAAGTGATGGTGTAATAATCCTAAAATAAGAATCAGTTTCGTCTGACTCGGCATAAGAAAATCTTCTTAAATAGAGATTGTCAGGGGAAGCAGAAGATGTTGCTATCATCGAGCCCCTTGGTGAAAATGCAAAATCCGACAGATTGCCGCTGTGTCCTTTAAATCCTGTATAAATCTCATCAACTGGCAAGTCCCAATATGATATTTGCGGGTCATCAGTCGAACCAACCAATAACTTCGTAGATACAGGACTGAACTCAAGAGATACCGGGTCACTTGCAGTTCTCCTTAATCTCCTGATGATTTGGTCAGACGGGATATTCACAACGAATATATCATTTCTGTTATCGGAAAACATTGTCGTTGTCGGTGCTTTGGTGCCTACAGCAAGAAAATCTCCATTTGATGCCAGACTCATTTCGAGAATCATTGGGAAATCCGAATAGTCAATTTTTTTTATTAATTGAAAATCAGGCAAACTCATTACTTGAATTTCCCCGTCCAGTAAAGCAATCGCTGCAATGTCTAATTCCCTGTTGAAAGTGAATGCAGAAACCGGTTTTGAATAATTCAAATCCCTGATGAAACTGCCATCCTGTGCCGAATATATCTTTACTTTCATTCCTGATTCAGGAATAAAAGCCATGTATTTCTTTTTACTGTCAAACCGCACTTCTTCAGTGTTAAAATTCTGCTCGACAGCAGTTCTTAAGAATGGGACATCGGATTTAATATTAAAGAATGCAATCGAATCTTTCCTCGGATAATCCGATGTTCTGAAATAAGCAACAGCAAACAAGGTATCACTTGAAACAAATGACAAACCTGTTGTACGAATGCGTGTAGCAGGATAATTGGGTGAATCCAAATAATAATTACTTATTGATTTCTCGGTAACAGTATTCCACGATGTAATTGTTCCTGCCTCATTTGCAGACAGTAAAACGGAACCGTCATAGTTGAAAGTAACTTTGTGTACCGGAGCATTATCAATCTTGAGCAATGCCGGCGATGTGGATTTAAAACTTTGTCTGACCCGAATCAATGCCTTTGACGTTGACACATTCGGAACTTTCCAGATAAAGGAAGAATCAGTATCAATTCCAATGTTAGTCCATGATGACCCTCCGTTTGAACTGAAATCAATATATGTATCCATACCACGAATATATCCATCCCATTTAATTTCAATTTCCTCACATGGAGTAAAGACTTCGCTCCCATTCGGTGAAACAAGTCTCAGATTATTTGCATCATCCTGAATATGAAACTCATGCCCGGTAAGCATTATTTCCTGCTTCAAACCATGGTCATAATATACCGTTAATTTGTCAGTATGATAATTATTGTCTTTCGGCTCATAGTAAAGTCGGACAAAATAAGGCATCATGGGCCAAATATGCAACGGAGGCGGTCTTTTGTCTTGCGTCCATCCATCCCATTTAATTCTGAAATTATCTGTATGAACTTTTACCGAATCCAACCAGATTTGTCCTTCAGTTCCGCTGCCGTCAATTTGCCCTTTTAAAGCTTTTACAATTATATTTGAAACATCGGAACTTCCCGGGTCTCCGTATTTATATTCCTTCTCAATGATTGTTATATCGTTTGAATTAAAAATTTTGACGCATGACAAATCTCCTCTGTTGTGCCAACCGGCAATTTTTACAATTTCATTTCCTGTAAATACATGAAAAGTATCAACAGTAATAACAAGATTATTAATTGGAAGATTTGGACCGTCTCTACGGGTGTACCATTTCACCATTTGCCACAGTTCACCGGTAGTTGTATCAACAACAAAATCCTCAACTGAAATGGGTTTAGATATTTTATTATTTTCCTGAATAAGGATATTATCCTTACTGAGTTTAAAAGCAGTCCCCGAAATTTCTGCTCTAATCCTTGCTTTCATCAAGGGATATTGCCAGGGGTCAACCGTAATAAATCCATCGTCTGTTACTTTTCGTATTTTAACTCTTAGCTGTGCATCCAATACGGATTGTACGGTTAAAAGTAAAAGTAAAATCACAAATAAAAAAATAAATCTATATTTCATCTAACCTTAGGAATCTTCAAAATTAATATTTTACCAAATCAATAAATCAATTTATTATAAACAATTATATAATTGAAATATTGTTATAAAGAATAGACACAAAAAGAGAATAAAAAGTTACTTACTATATGGAATTGTAAAAAATTGACTTGAAGAGAATTTAAAAAATACGTCATACCAAATACCTTTGTACCGGTATTTAGTATGACAATTTATAATTATATTAATGTTTTATTACCTTCATCACGAATAATTCATCACCAATCTGAACATTGACAAAATAGACACCTGACGGGAAGTTCCGAATATCAAATTCCTCGACAAAACTCCCATCGAGATTGAAATTGGGATAATCCAAATGCGTGTTCCCCAGCAAATCTTTAATTCGAATTTTTACATCTATTGGTTTGCTGATGGGATTGTCTTTAATCATTTCCAATATGAATTTATCTGATGTAGGATTCGGATGTAAATTAATTTTTACAGGTACTGAAACAAAATCTTCAACTCCGGTAAACTGAACAAAAAGATTATCAGACATATTCGAGCAGTCACTCTCATTAGTTACCATCACCTTGTAATTGCCGCTTGCTTTAACGGTATATTGTTTATTGATTCCACCAGGTATCTTATTGTCATTGAAAAACCATGTATATGATTTTGCCTCTACCGAACAAGTCAGAATATTTTCCTCCTTTATTATATCAGGTTTTTCAGGTGCCTCGATTGTAGTTGTGATATATCCTGAGGACGCTTTTCGGCATCCCTCACGAGTAATGCCAACTGCCGTAAATGTACCTGACTCTTTTACGTAAATTGACTTTCCGATACCCAATTTAATTGTATCATTCTTGAACCATTCAAAATCCGCAAAATTCAAAGTTGGTCCGGCATCGAGTTTCAAACTGTCACCTTCACAAAAAGTACTGATTCCCAAAGAGTTTTTTACTGTTACATTAGGTGGCTTTACTACTGTAATCGTTATATCAGCCGATGTTGCCACACAACCTTTATCATCTTTCACTGTTACGGTATATAGCCCTGTTTGTTTCACTGTTATGCTTTTTGATGTTTCACTTGTTGACCATTCGTAACTCTCGAAATTACCGACAACAGAAATAACTACCGAATCTCCTTCACAAATTTTATTTCCTTTGCTAAAAGCTATTTCCGGTGGGTCAATGACACAGTCAATAATTTTTACCTCCCAAAGTCCCCTGCCAAAAGTCCCTGCTCTGAGTTTACCGCTTGCTTCATGAATATCGAGGTCCTGCACAACAACATTCGGCAATCCTATGCCATAAGGTTCCCATTTATCCATATCATCGTCCCGGAAATATACTCCAATGTCTGTTCCGATAAATAGCTGATTATTCTTACTGTTCCTGTTGTGAACTATACAATTAACCGGTACATTTGGAATTCCCTCAGAATATAAGCTAAGCCCATTTTTATAATAAAACACTTTATCCGTTTCCACAAAAGCTCCCCTTGTAAACCAAAAGATTAACGGATCTTTGGGGTCTATTGCTATTGAAGTCAAAGCCAAATCACCGTTGCCATTAACGACCTGAGTCCACTCGTTTCCAGCATTAGTTGTTCTCCAAATTCCCATTGGTTTAATAACATAAATAACATCATGATTTGCTCTTGAAATCGCTATATGTCGTATCGGGTCTTTATCAGCAAAATTCGATATCTTAATAAATGGGTCGACTCCCTTTCTGCCTGCCTTCCACAAATTCTCATAACCTGCAAATATATTATCGGGAATCACCGGGTCAATCGCAAATGGTGTAACCCATTCTGCTTTCTCTTTAGTCTTTAGAGTATCGAGTAATGGTGCAAAAGAATTTCCACCATTCCTCGAAACACTAAAATCTCCATAATAAATTGAATTATACATAACTTGCTGGTCAAACGGGTCAATCCAGCAATCCATTCCATCACCACCGCGGACATAAGTCCACTGGTTGTTTCTTAGTATCATTGTTCCGTTATCTTGTGAACCACAAATCAACAAGCCCGGGTCATTTCTGGAACTGTGTATTCTGTAAAATTGCGTTACTTCCAAACCCTTACTCAGATTCTTCCAATCCTTTGTTGCTGAATTATACTTATTAATACCCCCATCATTGCAAGAAAACAGAATTCCATCCGGCGAAAATCTCAAATCATGTTGGTCTGCATGGATATATTGAACATTTTGCTGCTGATATTTGGTTGTCCAATACCCAACCAGTTCCCATGGCTGATTGTTAGCCCTGAAGCGATGAATATTCACTCCTCCAATATATACATCCATAGGGTTTGCAGGATTAGATGCAATGCACAAATCGTAAAAACCCTGACTCTTCGATTTTATGCTGTCAGGTTCATCGGAACTTGCATTTAGCAAATCCCATGTATAATTACCAACCGTATTATCTAAATTCTGAGCGAGATAGAACCATTGCTGTCCACCGTCGGGTGTATAGATTACCGAGTGCAGTCCTCCGTTTCCCCTTGCGTTCACAATATAAACATAAGTCGGATTATTAACATTCACAGTAATCGCCATTCTTATAACATCACCATAAACAAAGTCTAACCCTCTGTAAAATGCCACGCTGTCCTTACCTTCCTTTGGAACAACATTCACTCTGTATAATCCATAAAATGTATTTGTTCCGTCTCCATAAACAAATGCAGCCCACATCCAAGACGGGTCATCTGGTCTGAATTCCAAATCTCTCGTGTAAGCGTTTGTTAAAGTATCCCATGTATCGCCTCCGTCCTCTGTAACAAACAAACCTCGCGTAGTTGCCGCATAAACACGGTTAGTATCTCTTGGGTCAACGATTATTCTGTTTATTAAAACCCTGTCGGAAATCTGCTTGGCAAAGCTCGTGAGTTTCCATGAATTGCCGTTATCATTACTCTTAATGATATCGATAGTGTAGCAGTTAATCCCGCCCCATGCCGCATTTGCATCGCCTGTGGCAGCGTAGATAATATTCGTCATAGTGTTGGAAGTTTTTGCCACGGCAATATCCGTAATACCAATAGATAGGAATTCGGTAAACGGAAAAGTCTGCCAAGTATTGCCTGCATTAGTGCTTTTCCAGATACCTCCGAAAGCCGCACCTGCCCACATTACATTAGCATTCCTCGGATTGAATTCGACGCAATTAATCCTGCCTATTCCCGTAGGACCAAGAAATGACGAAAACTCCGGTAGTTCTTTCGGACCCAAAGATTGCCAAGTGTTCTCCTGCAAGGTTCCTTCCTTTTTTGAGTCCGATGACTTATTTTTTTGCAGTTCTTCGAAAAGCCCTACTACGTTCGGAATATTCCCGTTTTCGTCAGTTCTGTTCTTCCAAAAGTATTCGCTTCTTTTGTAAGGTTTCCAACCGCTTCCCTTGCCGGCTGTACGGTCTTTCCAATACTCATCGTAAGATTTTTTTGCAGACTTTTTGTCAACCGATTCACCGTTGACACTCCCAATCCACTTCAGAGAATTATCAATCAGATTAGCATTGGCAGGTTGAAAAGTTACCGGCTGGTCATTTAAACTGCCCTGTCTTGCACATTTCACCTTAAATTCTTCCTGCGAAAACAGCGGATTTTGCATCGAGCAAAAAAGCAGTATAAAAATCATAGAGCCAAGCAATGTTTGCGAGTAAATTTTTTCAGTTTTCATGACTAACACCTTTTTTATTTATTTTTATTATCTTTCTTCTTAATTCGGTTTAAGTTGTTTATATAATATAATAATTTTTATATAAAAAATAAGTAGTTAAATTGACCATATTATTATTCAATTTTTGTAATTTTCAAAATTTTTTTCTAAAAAAAGTGTAACTTTTTCGGTTTTCATGTGTTATATAAATAAGATTTGTGCAATTTTCGAAAAAGTTTATTTTTTTTGCTTTTTTGAATAAAAATTTGTATATAGTATTTAGAATAAGTTTCAAATTCATAAAACAATAAAATATAGTGGCTTATATTGCTGTCCGGCAATATAAGAATAACATGGCGAAAGCTGTGATGTAAAATGGCAGGTTGTTTACCTTTAGTAAAAAAGGGTAGGTATGAAGTTACTAAATTAATGTTTTCTTAGTTTGTCATTTAAAAAATATTAAGGAGTTTTTTATAAAAGTATTAACAAATCACGGTAAGTCGCCGCATTTATTTATTTATTATACAATAATTATTCGGCTAATTCTACAAAGAAAGGTTGGTGAGCTAATCTTCTATAAACTATTTATCAGAAAGGATAACATCGAATTGAAACTTCGTCTTGATATTCTCGAGGAAAAAATTAACAATATGCTCGAAGCGAACAGCAATATTATTGACTGCTATCAGGATATTAAACTCGAACAGAACATACCTAATCCATTCGATGGAACAACAGAAATAAAATGTTTTGTTCCTGAGAAATATGGATATAATATCAAGTTAATAATATCTGATAACAGTGGATTAAAAGAACAAAGAAAATTTGATTTAAAATCAAATATTGAAAATACAATCATTATTTCAGCTAAAGACTTCGAAACTGGTGCATATATCTATGGTATTGAGGTTGAAGGAAAAATTGTCAAAAGTAAGAAGATGATGATAATTAGGTAAAACGACAAAACAAAGCCACACATATTAAATGTTTGTGGCTTTATATTTTTTTTTAAATTTCTGAGGCTTAATATGAGAAATATAATTTCATTTTTGATAATTACAATGTTATTGCATTATTTTAATTATTCACAAAATCTTGAATTTGTTGTTTTTAATACTAACAATTCTGCTATTCATGATAACGTTATTATTTCTTTAGCTATTGACAGCTCAAACAATAAATGGATTGGTGGTTTCAGATCGAATGTTAATAAATTTAATAATAAAGATTGGTTTTATTATGGATTTTATCATTATGCAAGAGATATTTATGATATAAAAGTTGATAAAAATAATAATATTTGGTTGAGCTTTGGCGAAGGACTAGCAGAATTTGATAGTAGTGAATGGATACAATATACTTCAAAAAACTCCGGGTTACCTTATGATAGAATTTTTTCTATTTCAGTAGATTTAAACAATATTGTTTGGTTAGGTCTTGGTGATAATATGATTGTTAAGTTTAATAAAGATTCTTGTAAAATTTTTAGGAATGACAATTTGTTCATATTTCAAGAAACTAAAGTTATTGAATTTGATAAAAATAATAATGTTTGGGTTGGTTATTATGATGCATGGTCAGAAGATGAAGGTTTAGGTATTGTGTCAAAATTTGATGGTATAAATTGGTTTAATTTTACTCCAAATAATTCCGGATTGCCATCTTCTATGCATATTCATGATTTAAAAATAGATAGTAAAAATAACAAATGGATTGGAACATTATTTGGTGGTTTTGCTAAATTTGATGATTCTTTATGGACTATTTACAATACTTCTAATTCCGGATTACCAAACAACAGCATTGATGCAATTGCAATTGACGACCACGATGTAAAATGGGTTGGTACAAGGGGTGGTCTTGCAAAGTTTGATGATACAAGCTGGACAGTATGGAACACAGACAATTCTGATATCCCTAGTAATCGTATTAATTGTATAGTTATTGATAAATACGGTAATAAATGGATTGGTACTGACAATGGTCTTGCCGTTTTCCGTGAAGGTGGTGTTGTAGGAGTGGAAGAGCCAAAAGAAACTAAAGGAATTTCGATAAAATGTTATCCAAACCCCGCAGAAGACAAAGTAAAATTCAGTTTTCATTCAACAATGAATAGCGAAGTAAAACTCTCGCTCACAAACTGCATGGGTGCTGTCGTCAGGGAAATTATTTTGGATGCCGGAACCCTGCAAAGCGAAGCGGAACTCGATGTTTCGGATTTGCCTTGCGGTCTTTACTTCGCCACAGTGCGTTCCGGCGGGCAGGTTCAGACGGAAAAGTTTGTGGTGCTGAGGTAGTGTTAAGTGTTAAAATCTAAGTGTTAAGTTGTAAAAAGAAGTCGTTAGCCAGAGTTGAGTTTTTTACTGTTGACTAACGACTACTTCATAAACTTTATAAACTTTAAAAACTGCTATTGAGTAATTTAAATATATAAAAACAAACGGCAGCAAATAACGCCGAACACGGAATAGTAATTATCCAGGACATTACTATACGTGTGGCTACGACCCATTTGATTCCCGAAAAATTCGTAGTCGAGCCAACCCCGATAATCGAACCGGAAATCGTATGTGTTGTTGAAACTGGTATTCCAAGATTTGTCGCCAGAAATATGGTTAAAGCTCCTGCGGATTCTGCACAAAAGCCATGAACAGGTTTTAATTTCGTTAACTTCATACCCATTGTCTTTACGATTTTCCAACCGCCAATTGCAGTACCAATAGCCATCGCCAAATTACATGACAAAATAATCCAAAGTGTTTTTGGATCACTCAAAGAAAGTGTTACATCTTTGCTGAAAACTCCTGCGGCAACGAGCAAAGCAACGATTATTCCCATGGTTTTTTGGGCATCGTTACCACCATGTCCGATTGAATATAAAGCCGCAGAAAATAATTGACCTTTCCTGAAAACCGTATCAACTTTTACGGGCTTCCACTTCCTGAAAATCCAATAAACAATTATCATGACAGTAAAACCTATCAAAGCACCAAGAACCGGAGCCAAGGGGATAAAAGCCATCGTTTCGTAAAGTTTATGCCAGTTGATAATGCTCGTTCCCATGTATGCGATACCCGCACCTGCCAAACCTCCTATCAGTGCATGAGAAGAACTTGTCGGCAGACCGAACCACCATGTGATAAGGTCCCACGCAATTGCTCCTAAAAGACCCGACAGAACAACATACAAAAATGCAGGGTCCTGAGCATTAATATCAATTATTTTTGCAACTGTATCCGCTACTTTTGGAGCAAAAATAAACATCGCTATAAAGTTAAAAAATGCCGCCCAAATTACTGCAAATCTTGGTGAAAGCACTCTGGTAGCTACTATAGTTGCTATTGAATTTGCCGAATCGTGAAATCCGTTAATAATATCAAAAATAATTGCAACGGCAATCGCTAAAACAAGAACAATATAAACTGATTCCATATTTAATTGATATTATATTTATGATGCTGATATTGAAATTGTTTCGATTAAATTGGCAGCAATTTCGCAACGGTCAGGGATTGATTCCAAACGTTCAAAAATTTCCTTCCACTTGATAATGTCTTTGCAATCTTCGAGTTCGAATATCTCGACGAAGAAAACTTTGAATATATCGTCAGCATCTTTTTCAAGCATTCTGACAATTTCGCATTTTCCTTTGATGAAGTCAACTTTTTTGTTATCACGCAATGCTTTGATTGCTTCCTGCAAAGTTTTGGTTTGTTTTAAAATAATTTCGGCAACTTTGTGAAATTCAGGACGGATATTTTTAATTTTTTTAATACTTTTTATTTTGTAAATAATCAATCTTTGCACCATGCCGTTAATACCGTCAGCAATGTCATCCAATCGTTTGATTAGCTTGTGGATATCGGTTCTTTCGAAGGGAGTAATAAAAGTAACGATTAATGATTCGATGCATTTCAATGTGATTTCATCCAATTTTGTCTCAAGTTTTTTTGTCTTTTGAGCATAGACATCGAGGTTATCATAATCTTTTCCGATTTTTACTAGAAGTTCAGCCATTTCAACAGTCATTGAAATATGGTCTTCGAAAATATCATAATAACTTGTTTCAACCGGTAAAAACTTTTTAAACATAAACTATCCTTCCGATATTCCAAATATTTTATATCAAAATTAACTAAATTCTATAATAAAGTGGTCAAAATATTATTAAATAATTTTTACCAATATAATTTTACAGAGTTGTTATAGTTATAGTACAATTAACTTGGTTTTCGTGTATTCAACAAAGGTATGAATAGGTTATGAGTATCGAAAAATAAAATTGTAATCATAATTCTTACTTCAATTATAAATTTATTCTATCTTCTTTCTTCTATTTGCTATTTTCTAAATAAGTGACCCGTGCAGGATTCGAACCTGCGGCCCTTAGATTAAAAGTCTAATGCTCTACCACCTGAGCTAACGGGTCAACCAAACAAGATTACAAAATTACCATTATTTTTTCTATCTACCAAAAATATCGGCTATTTTATTTTTCTTTTAGCTCTATTTGAATTCCATCCGTAAATTCGAGACGATTAGGTTGCCAGCGGACAATCAGCTGCGAAAAGTGATTTCTTATTATTGTATCTCTCTGTTCATTTGGATTATGTGCAAAATTCTTGAAGAACTGCAATGTTGCATTAGGTTGTAAAATCTCGGTTGTTTCAATCTGAAATTGTTTAATTATCTGATTTTGTCGGTTAAAAAACTGCAAGAGACCCTCAATCTTTTTAATTGGCTTTTCCGAGTTATTTTTAAATTCATAAAAAATCGTGTTGCCTTCTTGCTTGGTTACTGAATCCATCAGCGGTTTCAAGCCAAGAAATTTAATGTCAAAATTCATATTCATCGCAATTCTTGTTGCGGAAATATTAACCATTTCATATTGATTTTCTTTTATAAAATTTTCCTGAATTTCCAAAATTTGTCTTGGTGTCAGCCCTATTAAAGTATCTGGATTATTAGCACCTATCCTATTCAAAGCACTGTTGAACATCATGATATCCTCAGCTTCCAGAATATTCTCGGATTTCATATTTGCAATAATCTCGGGAAGATTTGTTTTAGTAATCGTTATATCCATCATTTTAGATTCTTCTTGTTTGTCGCATGCAACAAGAAAAAACATGGTTATGATAAGTAATGAAAACAATTTCGTAAATGATTTTTTCATTTAAGTTCTCCAAAATTTGTTATTAAAAATTTATCAAAATTATGCTTTTATATCTAATCATGCAAATGAAATTATTTAGCTGCCAGATATTTCATCATTCCATACCTTAATCCTTTTGTACTGGCTATGCAATAATCTGTTTTTAAATGTTCAAGAATTTTTATTAAGATCAGAGTTCCAGCAGTTATAACATCCGCTCTTGCAGATTTCACTGAATAAATATTTATTATCTCTTCAATACTTAATTTGCAAAAAGAATTGTATAATTCAACAATATCACTGAATTCCAGTTTGTATCCCTGAATGTAGTCCCTGTCGAACTCTTTCAGATTCAACATTATTCCTGCCAGTGTTGTTGGTGTTCCCGCTACTGCATATACTTTTTCGATATTTTGAGGTTTCTGAATCAATTTTAGTTGTTCAACAATTGAAAATTCAGCTTCTTTTAAATTATCCTGTTTTGCAGGTTGCTCTTTCATATAAGCTTCGGTTATTCTAACGGCACCCATCTGAAGACTATTCCTGGTTTTTATTTCATTAATATTCCCATAAATAATTTCTGTGCTACCTCCACCAATATCAATAACAACCGATTCACTGTTATCTTCAACTGCCCCGATGAAGCTAAATTTTGATTCCTTCTCTCCACTGATAATATTAATTTCCGTTCCAAGAATCGAAGAAAAAATCTTTTTTACCTCCTCCCTGTTTTCTGCGTCACGCATTGCACTTGTCGCCACAGCAAATAATTCTGAAACATTCTGTTCATCACAAATTTTCCTGTAATTCCTTAATATCACATCTGCCCTGTCAATAGCTTCAGGCAATATCTTTTTGTTATTCAATCCTATTCCCTGACCTAAGCGTGCCAATGAATGCTCATCTCTGATAACTTTGAAACCCTTACTTCCGTCACTTTCTGCTATCAACATTAAAATTGTATTAGTCCCTATGTCAATTGTAGCGTATCTTCCCATGAAATTTAATGATTTTTGATTAAATATATTATCCGAAATTAGCAAAAAAGAAACAATGTTCTGCGATTATTATCCGATTGAACAATTATTAATATTAAGAAATACAAAAATTGATTATCTTGTAATTTTGTTTTTTACAATTATATATATTAATGATTTATGACATTTAACGACAGGAAGAAACTTGTAACGATAGACAGGTTCATCAGTGAACAGGAAGATTTGCATCCCGAAGCAACGGGTGATTTCTCGGCAATTATGCACGATTTTAATTTTGCATTGAGAATGATTTCTCATGAAGTACGCAGAGCCGGATTGAACGATATTTTGGGAATGACCAAATATAGAAATGTACATGGCGAGCAGGTCAGAAAAATTGATGAATTTGCCAACGCCATAATGATTGAAACAATGCAAAGAAGCGGCAAACTTTGTGCTATGCTTTCGGAAGAGCATGAGGATATAATCAAAATCCCAGATGAGTATGAAAAGGGAAAATATGTAATGACTTTTGACCCTTTGGACGGCTCTTCAAATATTGATGTGGACATTACTATAGGTACAATTTTTTCGCTGTACAAGAGAAAAAATCCTGATTTGAGAACGAATGGTACGGAGGAAGATTTTCTGCAACCCGGGAAAAATCAGGTTGCAGCAGGTTATGCACTTTATGGGAGCAGTACTATACTTGTTTATACAACAGGTAACGGAGTCTGCGTCTTTTGTCTTGACCCGGATATTGGGGAATTCCTAATGGTAACAAACAATTTGAAAATTCCATCAAGAGGTGCAATGTATAGCTGTAACGAAGGGAATTTTTACATCTGGGAGAAATGGGTTCAAAATTACGTGAACTATCTCAAAACACCTTCATCCGACAAGAAGCATCCGTATAGTTTCCGATATGTAGCCGCCGCAGTTGCCGATGTACACAGGACAATCCATCATGGTGGGATTTATCTTTATCCTGCCGGGGAAAATTATCCCAACGGTAAAGTTCGTTTGCTTTACGAAGCAAATCCTTTGGCAATGATTGTCGAGCATGCCGGCGGGAAAGCAAGCAGCGGATATTCGAGAATCATGGATATTGTACCAAAATCAATACACGAAAGAGTTCCAATTTTTATAGGCAGTAGTGAGGATGTGGAGGAAGCTGAAAAGTTTTACAGGAAATCATTGTAGTTACTAACTCTGCCCTTCAGGGCGGAGAAGACTGAAATATAGGTTTGGCTTTAGCCATAAATTTTATATTTTTGAATAAAAAATATTGGGAGTTCAAAATGAAAATAAAACTTTTTCTTTCAGTTCTTTTCCTGCTCTCGCTTACAGGACAGGCAAACGCTCAAAACTACTTCCAGGATACTGTCTGGACAAAAATGACAGACCAGTCTCTTGGGTTTTTTCAGGTAAAATTTTCACCAAATGATAGTATTATTGCTGGAAATGGATTATCAAATGTATTATTTTTTAATGCATTATCAGGAAATGAATACGGAAGGATTGATGGTAACAACGAAATATTTTTTATAAATAATAGTTCTTTTATTAAACTGAATGAAGATAGTAAAAGACTTGAGATATTCGATGTTAATACACTCCAAATAATTGATACATTAGCGAATGATGGGAAATCCATTAGTAAATATGCAGCTATTTCTAACAATTTACGATATTATGTTTCAACGACAAACGATGGTTTGAGAGTTTGGGATATATTATCAAAATCAATTGTTAAAGAAAAAATGATAGAAAAGGAACCAGAACTATTAAGTTGGGGAACTGGTCATTTATGGTTTAACTGTGATGACACAAAAATTATTGTATCAATAAGTAAAACATTAAGAAATCCTAATAATCCGAACGAACCTATCAAAAAAAATAGTTTAATCGTATTTGATTTCCAAACACTTGACAGTTTAACAAATTTAGAGAGTTTAGGTGATTATAAAATTTCAAATACATGTAAATATATTGCATACAAGGTAAAAAATCCAGACTTTGGCGTCGAAGTTTACGATTTCAACACAAAGGAATTGCTTTGGAAAATACCCGTTAACGGACCCAGTTTGACTGGTATTGAGTTCTCTCCTGATGATAAATATTTGGTAACGTCAAGTGGACCCAGTGCTAATAATATTAAAATTTGGGATATAACAAAAAATGAAAAGGTCTATGAATATTTAAAAGCCTCTTTCATGAATATTGGTATTTCTCATGGTGGTAAATATATAGTTACTTCAGTAGGTGAATCGCTGAAACTCTTGTATGCCAGATGGAACGGTACTAATATAGAAGAAGGTGAAATAAATCCAATTATTATATATCCCAATCCAACCAACGGATTTATAACCCTAAATTTCAACCAACAATTACCTGAAATTACAAATATTAATTTGAATGATATAAATGGAATCACCATAAGAAACTTATTTAATAATTTCTTAGAACCTGGTCAGCAGGCATTAAGTTTTGATGTTAACGACCTTGCTAATGGTGAATATTTTATATCTGTAAATAATTTACATCTATCATTGTTTTTTAAACTTGTTGTTAACAGGTAAGTACGTTATATGATATTCAGTTTATTATACAATGAAAAAAATGTATAAATTGAATGAACATGAATTGCAAAAATGAAAATAATAAAAAGGTTAATCGTTATTCCGAAGATATTTCCCGCAGGAAGTTTCTGAAATCCTGCATTGCTTCAGGTTGTGCATTATGTTTGGGCAGTTCAGTTACTCCGATTTTTGCTCAGGAAAAACCATGGAAATGGAGCATTGAAGCACGACACTATTACACTGAAGGTAAAACTGCATTTTGTGACCTATGCCCTGTCGAGTGTATAATCTACCCGGGAAAAGTCGGTGATTGCCGGGTAAAAAAGAACTTTGACGGCAAACTTTATTCTCTTGTTTATGGCAATCCTTGTGCAGTTTATGTTGACCCGATCGAGAAAAAACCCTTGTATCATTATTTACCACAAAGCTCTGCTTTTTCTATAGCAACAGCCGGATGCAATTTGGCATGTTTGAACTGTCAGAACTGGGAAATCTCACAGGCAAAACCCGAGGAAACAAAGAATAAGGATTTAATGCCGGATAAGGTTGTTGAAACAGCTTTAAAATACAAATGCGAGTCAATTGCTTTTACATATTCCGAGCCGATAGTTTTCTTTGAATACACTTATGATACTGCTAAATTAGCAAAGTCGAAGGGTCTTAAGACATTGTTAATCTCAGCCGGTTACATTAAAGAAAAACCGCTAAAAGAGTTGTGCAAGGTGATAGATGCAGCAAACATTAATTTAAAAAGTTTCAGCGATGATATTTATAAAAAACTCAATCGGGGAACTTTAAAACCAATTCTCAGAACTTTGCAGATTATGGCAGACGAAGGAGTTTGGCTCGAAATCACTAATTTGGTCATACCAACATGGACAGATGATTTAAAAATGATTCGGGATATGTGCCGCTGGCTGACCAAGAACAAACTGAACAGTTATCCGCTTCATTTTTCAAGATTTTTCCCGTTACATAAATTAACCCATTTACCACAAACTCCTGCCGACATTTTGGAAAAAGCGAGGAATATTGCCTTTGAAGAAGGAATTCAGTATGCCTATGTTGGGAACGTACCTGATGTTGACAGCCAAAATACATATTGTCACAAGTGCAAAAAACTGCTTATAAAGAGAAGAGGATATTACAATCTGGAAAACAATATTGAAAATGGAAAGTGCAAGTTCTGCAAAACGAAAATTCCGGGAAACTGGGGTTAGAAAAATATATCCAAATAAAAAAAATAGAAAATGTCATTCCGGGCTATAAGAGAGGGGTTGTCATTCTTCAAATAGTCCGGATGACATTTTCTAATGTTAAAAATAAGTTATGATACTTATTACTTTTTAGCCGGTGTAGCTGCTTTTACCTTTTTATGATGCTTTTTAACAGCCGGTTGAACAGCTTTTGTTTCTGCTGCAGGAGCTGCAGCTTTAGGTTCTACAGCTTTAGGTTCGGCTACTTTTGGCTCTTTAGCTTTAACGGTTTTTGTTTCAGCTGGTGCCTGTTTTTCAATTTTTTGAATATTTTGTTTAGCTTTTTTAGCTGCCGGTTGCTGTGCAAATACGTTTACTGCAAAGAACGCTACCGCAATGATTACGGTTAATGCAAATTTTGCTTTCATTTTAATACCTTTCAAAAATTTTATTATAAAATATTTATTTGTGCAAAAACACACGGTTCAAAATTAATGGCTGAAAATGAAAATAAAATGAAAGCAATAATTTTTTTTTACAATGGTAAAAATATTTTTAAATTATTTCCGGTTTCTTTATCTGATGTTATTTCTACTTTTAAGTTATGTGCTTCTACTATTGTCTTTACGATTGATAATCCAAGACCAAATCCATCGCTTGAACGCACTTTTCCCCCGCGGTTGAAGCGCTCAAAAATATTTGTAATCATTTCATTATCAATGATTTCACCTTTATTGTTTATTTGAAAAATGATGCTTTTATTTTCTTCGTATAAAGAAATATCTATGATTTCATTTTCCGGTGAATATTTAATTGCATTATCTAAAGCGTTGACCAAAGCTCTTGAAAATAATCTGACATCCAAAAATACTTCATAAGGATGTTCAAAATTAATTCTAAAACTGATATTTTTCTGTTTAGCAAGATTGTTTACTCTACTAATATTTTCTAAAATAAATTCATCGAAACGAACATTTTCCATGTTTAATTCCAATTGATTCGCATCGGCTCTGGCTAATAAGAGTAAATTATCAGTTAATTCATCCATCCTATATATTTCTTTGAGACACTTATTTACGGTATCTTTAAAGTCTAAATCATCCGGTTTCATCTGGTTTAATAAATCAAGCTCCATTTGAATAATGGTTAGTGGTGTTCTTATGTCATGCGATAAGTCTGCTATGAATCTTTGTTGGCTTTTAATTGAAATATCGAGTCGTAAAATCATGCTATTAAATGTTTTAGCTAATTTATCTAGTTCATCATTTGTATTATTTACCGGGACCCTCAAATTTAAATTTACTGTTGAAATTGAGGAGGCAGTTTCTGTTAGATTGGCAACGGGTTTAAAAGCTTTTTTTGTTATAAAAGTACCAACAAGGCCTGCAGCCATTAATGCTATGGGACAAATAATAAATAATATCATCCTTAATTGTAGCAAAGATTCATATAATCTGTCAAGTGAAGTAATAATTATCAATTCGAAATCCTTACCTTTTTTTAATTTTATTGGCCTGGACAAAATTCGGTATTCTGCATCATTGAACTTAATGGTTCTGAGAGTTTTTTTAAAGTCGTTTTGGACACTTCCTGATTTTTATATAACAGATTTGTTAAATTTACATAAGCATTAGTTTCAAAAATCAATGAATCCGAACTTGCTAATACGAAATGTAGAATTTTAGGGTTCTTACTGGGCAATTCTTTTCTTGAAAATAAGTGATTGAAAAGTTCAGACATATCTGTTAAGTCCGTATTTAATCCGGTTACTAAGAATTCTCCATAATCATTGAGGTCATTATCAATTGCAGTACGTCGCTGGCTTTCAAATAAAAAGTACATTGTGATAGCCATCGTTAAGATTATCATGCCTGTTGATAATATGTACCATAGATTTATTTTTGTGGAAATTTTTGCCATTTTTATTTCTCAATAATTTTTAAAATATTAATTACTCTGCCTCGAATTTATATCCAACCCCACGCAAAGTAACAATGAAACTTTTTTCAAATCCTTTATCAATCTTTTGTCGAAGAAAACGAATAAATGAATCTATAACATTTGACTGTGGGTCAAAATTTAAATCCCAAACATGTTCAGAAATCATTTCTCGTGTTAGTACTTTATTCTTATTCATGATAAAGTATTCCAATAGAGCGAATTCTTTCGCACTTAAATTGATAATTTTTTCTCCTCTTTTTACAGTTCTCGTTGATGTATCCATACTTAAATCAGCTACAGTGAGAACTGCAGTCTTTTCAGAACTTAATCTACGGCTCAATGACCTTATTCGAGCAAGAAGTTCTCCAAAATCAAAGGGTTTGGTTAAATAGTCATCTGCACCAATGTCGAGACCTTTTATCTTGTAATCAATTGAATCGAGAGCCGTCAGCATGATTATAGGTGTTTGGATTTTTTCTTTCCTTAAATTTTTACAGACTTCCATACCTGATTTATCAGGTAGCATAACATCTAATATAATGATATCGTAATCGTTTGTTAAAGCAAGGTATTCTCCTTGCTCGCCGTTTGGAGCAACATCAACAGCATACTTTTGTCCAGTCAAACCTCTTTTCAAAGGCGAGGATATTTTTACTTCATCCTCAATTATCAGAATTCTCATTGTATCTAATAATTAATATAAAAATTATTTTATTATGTTTCATTAAAGACAATTATAAAGAAAATATTCCAGATTTAGACAAATAAAAATACATTTACTTAGTAATTCTTTAATAATATTCTAACAAATATTTATTATAATCTTAATAATAACTGAGCTTTATTATTATTTTATTATTTTTGCTTGTCTAAAAAATATTATGCAAATTACATAGTTTAATTTATTGATTTTTTGAGGAATTAATGAGAGAAAATTTCGTAGTTTTTACAAAAGAGGAATTAGAAATTAATTTGGGTCATAGTGCTGTTCAATTCTTGCCTGATGGCTGGTCATGTAAGGGCGTTCGCTCCGACAGCAGAGAAATAAAGCCAGATAACTTGTTTATTGCATTAACCGGTGAAAACACCGACGGACATAAATATATTCAAAATGCCTTTGATTTTGGTGCTTCAGCTGCATTAGTTGACCAGCATTGGTATAAAAATGTCATTCTTAGCTTGTCGAAGGATGAAATTGATAAATTGAATTCTAAATTAATTATCGTAAAAGATACACTTAAAGCATTAGGAAAACTTGCAAATATACACAGAAGAAGATTCAGTATTCCTTTTATAGCAGTTGGTGGTGCAAACGGCAAGACAACTACAAAAGATTTGACGGCTTCTGTTCTCTCACAAAAATTTAAAGTTCTCTCAACATTCAGAAATTTCAATAATCAGATTGGCTTGCCATTCATGCTTTTTCAGCTTGATTCTTCACAAGAAATGGCTGTGTTGGAAATTGGAACAAACGAACCCGGTGAAATAGCCATTCTCTCAAACATCCTTGAGCCAACTCATGGATTGATAACGAATATCGGGAAAGAGCATCTGGAAAAATTGTTTGACCTCGATGGTGTAGAGATGGAAGAAACATATCTTTTTGGCTTTTTGCACAAAACAGGTGGAATAAGTTTCATTAATCTCGATGACGGCAGGTTGAGTAAATATGAAATCATTCTCGAAGATAATATAACTTATTCATCAAACAATGCTTCTTCTATGATTTATGGGAAAATTTCATTGGATGAAAATCTTAATCCGAAATTATCAATCACGGCAAGTCACAGGCAATTTGATGTTAAGATGAATACTACAGGTCTTGCCAGCGGTCTGAACGCAATAGCTGCCGCATCAATTGGCTTTCACTTTGGTTTAACTGATGCTGAAATCAAAGCAGGGTTAGAAAATTACAGACAGGAAAGTGGTCATGGGTATGCAAGAATGATTGTTGAGAACATTGGAAAATTTAAATTATTAAATGATTGTTACAATGCAAATCCTGATTCGATGAAAATGGCATTAAAATCATTAAAAGCAATATCTTCTTCAGGAAGAAAGATTGCTGTATTAGGTGATATGAGGGAGCTTGGTAATGCTTCATTTGAAGAACATAAAGCAATTTTGCTCGAAGCAACCCAAATCACCGATTTAATTTTTGTAGTTGGTGTGGAAATGAATAAAGCAGCAAAAGCAATTGATTTAGCTTCAAAAATAATTATGTTTGATACTAAAGAAGATTTAGGGGATAATCTGTTAACGCAAATTGAAGAAAATGACGTAATTTTGCTCAAAGGTTCGAGGGGAATGGCAATGGAGAAAATTATTATTGAATTGAAGAACAAATATATAAATTAACAGGTAAAAATCATGTTTTATTTTTTATCGCAATGGCTTAAAACACTATATGATATTCCGGGGATTGGTGTGTTCCAGTACATAACATTCAGAGCCGCCGCTTCAGCAATCACAGCACTACTTATCAGTTTTTACTTTGGACCAAAAATTATATCTTATTTAAAAAGAAAACAAATCGGAGAGCAGGCAAAACAGGAATTACAAACAATCGGACAGCACTCAACAAAAGCAGGGACCCCAACAATGGGTGGACTGATAGTATTGTTGGCTTTGCTTCTTCCAACTCTTTTATGGGCGAATATGTTTAATATGTTTGTAGTTATTATTTTCATCACGACTTTATGGATGGGTTTTGTTGGTTTCATTGATGATTATCTTAAAGTTGTCAAGAAAAAATCCAAAGGTCTTATTGGGAGATATAAAATAGTTGGGCAGATATTCATAGGTCTGGTTATTGGCATAGTGATTTATTTTTTCCCCGAAACCTTTTCATCAACTTTTAGTCAGTATAATACTTTGACTACTGTTCCATTTGAAAAGAATTTGAATCTGGATTTTGGTATTCTGTATATTCCTTTAGTGATTTTTATAATAACAGCTACATCAAATGCTGTAAATCTTACTGACGGTCTTGATGGCTTATCTATTGGTACTGTAGGGATTTCTGTCCTTGCTCTTGCAATAATTGCTTATGTAACAGGAAATGTTAAATTTGCTGAATACCTGAATATCATGTATCTGGAAGGTTCCGCTGAGCTGGTAATTTTCTGCGCTGCATTAATTGGTGCAGCTCTTGGATTTTTATGGTATAATTCTTACCCCGCACAAATTTTCATGGGTGATACGGGATCACTTGCGCTTGGAGGGGCTATTGGTGCTTTATGTATTTTAATCAAAAAGGAATTTTTGCTACCAATAGTTGGTGGTGTGTTTTTTGCAGAAACATTATCAGTCATTATTCAGGTATCATATTTCAAATACACAAAAAAGAAATATGGAGAAGGCAAACGAATTTTTAAAATAGCTCCATTGCATCATCATTTTGAAAAATCCGGATTGCACGAATCCAAAATTGTACTTAGATTTTACATAGTTGCCGTTATGCTTGCAATTATCGTTATGACGACTTTTAAGGTAAGATAAATTTTGATATATGTAAATTAAATTGTATTTTAGAAATTATTAAGTATATTCGAAAATTAGTAATTAGTAAATAGTAATTATATATTGGAGGTCGCCATGAAAACATTCATTCTTATGACAAAATTGTCTCCTGAAGTTTCTATGAATATGAAGGACAGACAAACACTTGGCAGAAACTGGCTCGACGAAGTCAAGAAAAAATGTCCGAAAGTGAAATTCATTGCTCATTATGCTTTACTTGGACATTACGATTTCCTTGATATCTACGAAGCACCTGACGACGAAACTGCAGCATTGGTATCCTTGATTAGCAGGGAAAACGGTGCTTTCGAGGCACAGAGTATGACAGCAATACCATATAAAGATTTTGTGAAAATTACGAAGAAACTGTAGTAAAACATCCTTCGACAAGCTCAGGATGACAAAAAAGTAAATGATGATACATATTTTTAACATTTAACGGAGTGCAATATGAAACATTTTCCGGTCATAATAATTTTGGTTGCTTTGGCAATTATATTTAATCCTTTAACATCTCTTTCTCAGGAAGCCGATGCTGTGCTTGGTATATGGCTGACACAAGATAAGGATTCAAAAGTTGAAATATACAAAAAGAACAATAAGTATCATGGCAAAATTGTCTGGCTTAAAGAACCTAACAAAAACGGTAAACCGAAAGTTGACGATAAAAATCCTGATGAAAAGAAAAATGGTAGAGCTATCATGGGACTTGTTCTGATGACTAATTTTGAATATGATGAAGACTTTGTATGGGAAGATGGTGAAATCTATGACCCGAAAAATGGCAAGACTTATAGCTGTAAAATGACATTAAGTAAGGATAAAAATACGCTCGATGTAAGAGGATTTATAGGTATTTCCCTGATTGGAAGAACTGCTGTTTGGACTAGAAGCAAGCTCGACGACTAATGAACGCAAAAAAATATTTCGGTCATTTAGAGAAGTCATTCATTGATAATGCCAATCCTGCAGATGCTGTTTTCATGAAAAAATACATGAGAGAACAGTTTGATTATTTTGGTATCAAGTCTCAGCTAAGGGATGAACTTTACAAAGCTTTCTTAAAGGAATATGGCTTGCCGGAAATTGAAAATCTCAATGAATATATCCCTTATCTTTGGAAAAAACCAGAACGCGATTTTCAGTATGTCGGAATGTTCATAGTTGATAAGTTAGTTAAAAAAACTGATGAAGAGCTGATAGACCTGCTGGAATTTATGATTACCAATAAGTCATGGTGGGATACGGTTGATTATATTGCCGCAAGACCGGTTGGAAGTTATTTCGTAAAATATACTGCTCAAATCAAACCCGTTACTGAAAAGTGGATGGCATCGAGTAATATGTGGCTCCAGCGAAGTGCTTTGTTGTTTCAATTGAAATACAAAAATAATACCGATGATAAACTTCTTTATGATTACATCGAAAGATTGTCTGAACACAAAGACTTTTTCATTCGCAAAGCAATCGGCTGGACATTGAGGGAATACTCCAAAACAAATCCAAAATCAGTTGAGAAGTTTATTAAATCGCATAATCTTTCACCTTTGTCAGTTAAGGAGGGGATGAAAAGAATTTTGAAGGGATAATGGTTAATTGAAAATGAAAGAATAATTATAACATAAATTTAAAGATGATGCTATGAAAGCTTTCAAATTATCTTTGTTTATCATTTCCTTTTTTTTAGTATTTGGAAATGTAAAATTATTATCAGGAGAAATAACAGATTCAGTTAATGCTGAACTAAAGAAAATTAGCAGACTAACAGTATTAAGCTCAGCAGATATTGTTGGAATTAATACTTATAAACAAAATATATATGCTTCTCTTGGATTCATACGTGAATACATTGTTTTACCAAATAAGTATATACCAATATCAATAATAGCCGAAGGACAAATATCTTCTCCCATATTATTCGATAAATTCAAACCACCACCAACCTATTTTACTTTAAATGCAGGTTTATTGGTTAATACAAGAATTTCTGAAAACTGGTTATCAGGCGTATCTCTTAGTTCAGGAATGATATTAGTTGATGATAATTCGGGAGTAAATACTGTAAGTAGGATTAGTTTTACCTATTACAATTTTTCAATAATATGGACATTACAAAGTATTGTGTCAGAAAAGTTTAGCTCGACAAACATAGGATTAGGTTTGGCATACACGTTTTGATTTATTATTGGAAAATATTTTTAAGGAATTAAAGTTATGAAGGAAAAGAATTTAACTATCACATTAAGGGCTAAGGCTAAAAATGTAATTGAAGAAGCATACGTTTCACAAAAAGAAATGGAAGAAATAAGACATCTATACCCAAACTTAAAAAAGGGATTGAAAGATGCAAAAGAAGGCAGGTATAAAATTATTGATGATAAAAATAAATCCAATATTATTATATGATAATTCAAATATTTAGATTATTTCAGCGTTAACTTATATAAATAAATGAATTACAGGAGACAACAAATATGCTATCAAATTATACAGATAGATATATAAAAACTGATTCCGGATATATGGGGCAACTTTTAGAATGGCCCGAAGTTGTTACCGAAGGAAATGATTTGGAAGAATGTAGAGCAATGCTAAAAGATGCTTTGCACGAGATGACTATTGCTTATAAACAATTGGGAAAAGAAATACCATCCTAAACTGCTCTTTTTGAGCAGATACCAGTGGACATTGATTATGTCAGTTAAACGAAAAGATTTGATTAAATACCTTGAACAAAATGGTTTTTTCCTTTTAAGAGAGGGAGGTAATCATTCAATATTTACTGATGGGAGTAAAACTATACCTATTAAAAGGCATAATCAATTTGATCGAATCACTGCTAATGAATTATGAAAACAAGCCGGATTAAACAAGAAATTTTAACAGAAGAATCTCATAATAGTATATTGAAATCTTACTTCCTCATCTCATCTACTTGCTCAACTTCTCTTAGTAATTTTTCTGTTAAAATTATACATCCGGTTTTTGTTATCAATACATCATTCTCAATGCGAATATCATTTCTTAATGCTATCATTAATATTTTATTTGTGAAATTTATGAATATTTTGTAACTTTTCATTGGTTTAAAACGTCTTAAAGTAAAATTGAAAATTAATTTTGGAGGGCTCGGTGATGAAACACTTAATATCAATCTTGCTTGCAGTTGTTTTTGCGAACCTTTTGGCAGAAGCACAAATTGACCTTCGGGAGAAAATTCCGGGTGAGGATAAAACCTTATCGCCTTACTTTTTTGTTAAATCGGATAATCCTGAGGTTGACCAATTACCGCTTTATCTGACCAAAGCGGATGTAAACATTGTCGGAGTTATTGCAGATGTTAAAGTTACGCAAGTATATAAGAACACAGGCAAGAGTCCTTTGGAAGCAATTTATATTTTTCCTGCATCAACCAAAGCCGCTGTTTATGCCATGACAATGACAATCGGTGATAGAATATTGAAAGCAGAAATTGAAGAGAAGCAAAAAGCCAGAGAAACTTACGAGAAGGCAAAAAAGGAAGGCAAGACTACTTCATTGCTCGAGCAGCAAAGACCAAATGTGTTCCAGATGAATGTGGCAAACATAATGCCCGGCGACTCAATTATTGTTGAATTGAAATACACAGAATTACTTGTACCGACTGACAAAGTTTACGAATTTGTTTATCCTACGGTTGTTGGTTCGAGATATTCGAATAAATCGTCCAAAAATGCAGGTGAAGCTGATAAGTTTGTCGAAACCCCATATAAGCATGAAGCTGAAAAGCCGGATTATAAGTTCGATATTAAAATAAATTTGGTAACGGGAGTACCTTTGCATGATATTAATTGTGGAACTCACAAAACACAGGTGTCCCAAACATCAGGCAATCAGGCATATATTGAACTGGATAAAATGGAAGAGTATGGCGGGAATAAGGATTTTATTTTGAAATATAAATTATCTGGTGAAAGAGTCGAAACAGGTTTGATTCTATCTGAATCAGGTAAGGACAAATTCTTTTTACTTATGTTGCAACCACCAAAGAAGATTGAACCAAAGGATATACCACCACGAGAATATATTTTTATCGTTGATGTGTCGGGTTCGATGTATGGTTTTCCGTTGGATGTTTCCAAAGAAATTATGAAAAACCTATTAGCTGGATTGAAACCAAATGAGAAGTTCAATATTCTTTTTTTTGCCGGTGGTTCGGAAATGCTATTTGAAAAATCAATGGAAGCAAATGATGAGAATTTGAATAAAGCACTGGTTATGCTTGATAAAAAGCAAGGTGGTGGTGGAACGGAATTACTTCCTGCTTTGAAAAAAGTAATCGAGTACAAAAAGGAGGATGGTTTTTCAAGAACAATTCTTGTCCTTACTGACGGATATGTGGATATTGAGCCGGAAGCATTTGATTTAATCAGAAATAATTTGAAGGATGCTAATGTATTTACATTCGGTATTGGAAATGGAGTCAACAGATTTTTGATTGAAGGAATGGCAAGAGCAGGTCAGGGAGAACCATTTGTGGTTACTAATCAGAGAGAGGCAAAAGAACAGGCAGATAAGTTTTATAATTATGTGAAATCACCGATTATGACAAGCATTGATATTGACTTTGGCAAGTTTGACACTTATGATATTGAACCAAAAAGTATTCCAGATGTATTTGCAGACAGACCGATAATCATTTTCGGCAAATGGAGAGATGTGGCTGATGGTACAATCAGAGTCTCAGGACTTTACGGAGAAAAGAAATACTATGTGGATGTAGATATTTTGAAATTTGGAACGAAGGTATATAACGACGCACTGAAATATCTATGGGCAAGGGACAGGATTACAGTTCTGAACGATTATGCGAGCATTGATGACAGAAATAAATACATGAAAGAAGTTACAGATATTGGCTTGAAATATAACCTGCTTACTGATTATACTTCTTTTGTTGCAGTTGACTATATTACAAGGAATGAAGACGGTAAGCAAGTGAAGGTAAAACAAGCATTGCCATTGCCTGAAGGTGTATCGGATTATGCTGTGGGAGAAATTCAGATGATGTCTTCATCCGGAAGAGGTAGCAGTGCTTCACCATTAATGCATTCAAAAAGCATTTCTTCGGGAGTGGGCTTCGCAAAGTCATCTTTGGATGCAGTTGAATTGAAAGATGGAGCTAAGGAAGAAATTAAGCTCGCACATGACCCAATGTTTGATTTGGAAGAGATACAAAAGAATCTGGTATATCCAGAGGATGCGAAAAATGCAGGAATTGAAGGCAAAGTTGTCATTCGTGCATTAATTGGAAAGGATGGTGTTCCAACTAATATAAAAGTTGTATATTCTGACAATACAATTTTAGATTCTGCGGCAATTAAGGCGATTTTAAAAACAAAGTTTAGTCCTGCGACTATAAATAATCAACCTACAACTGCATGGGTAACAATACCGGTTGTTTTCAAATTATCCGAAAAGGATAAAGGATTCATCGAAGGGAAAAAGGAAGAACTTCAGATTGATTGATTATATTTTTTAATTATCACAATTTTTCAGTCAGTTCCATTAAAGAGCTGACTGATTTTTTTTATTACATTCAACGACTTTTCAAATTAACTTTCTTATTTTAGTAATTATTATTTTATGATTACGGACTTATTAAATGTTATAGAAGAGGTATAATTGAGTTGGGCATTTATACATATTTCAAAGAGTAAAATCAAGGATTTTGAAAATATTAAATTTCAAAAAAATAATCCTGTTGAATTCAAGAATGATAACTTTATTGTTTCTGCAGGAGGAAAACCCGATACATGTATCTTCGATTCCCTAAGCTCGACTGATTTAGGATTCATTGTCTTAGGTGTCGGTATTAAGAAAGTGAACAGTAAATACTGTTTTATGAATTCAAATTCGTGGAAAGAAAGTCTTGATAATTTTAATCCAAATAAAATTGACGGACATTTTGTTGTTATAAAATGGGACAAAGATGAAGTTCAGATTTTTACAGATGTATTGGGTTTGAGGGATATTTATCTTTTTCGAAAAGATGACGATATATTTTTATCAACAAATCCATTGCTATTAATGAATTTTACTAATCTTGAAATAGATTTTTCTGTTTTTGGTTCGAGATGGTTGCTTTTTAATCAAATTTCAACTCAAAGTATTTTCAAAGGAATTGAAAGAATATCATCCGGAGAAAGCATCTCAATTGACAGAAGAACTTTAGCTTTAAGAAAAAACAAACATGAATTTTCACTTAAACAAGAAAAGAATTTTGATATAAATGAATTTGACAATTTACTTTCTGGATTGATAACATTTCCATTAGAACAAAAAGGGAATTTATTGTTAAGTTTATCAGGAGGAATGGATTCGAGAGTGCTTCTCTCCTATTTACTAAACAATGATAATAAAAATTGGTCATCTTTTACTTTTGGTTCTGAAAATAATCCTGACAGTATAATTGCCGAAAAGATTGTTAGAGACTATAATCTAAATCATGAATTTTATAATAGCAATTTTTCAAACACAGATGTAATTATTCAGGAGTTGAAAGATTATGTGTCGTTTACTTTTTCTTGCAATCCTGCTTCCGAAATCATTCAATTAATAAATTATCAAAGTATTGATAGCAGGCAGAATATTCTAATAGACGGTGGCTTTGGAGAGATATGGAGAAGACAATTTTTAAATCGTTTGTATTTTTTTAGCAAACAGGATATTCTCAAAAAAAATATTCCTGCAATAATCAAATACTTAACGCTTCCGAAAGCTGATTTTTTTTCTGATGAAGTTAATCAAATTATGAAAGATGGAGTTGAACAACAGATTGAAGAAATTTTCGATAAAATGCCTGAAGTTCAAACAATCGGATTAGCAAATTGGCTTGATTTGCTTGCGATTAAAACCCGGTTGCCAAATATTTATTCACACGAACAGACAAGATTAGACCAGTCGCTTACCTGCTATATGCCATTTGCACAGCAGTCATTGCTGAATAAATTATTTTCTATTGATACAAATATCAGGAAAAATTCGAAATTATTCAGGATGTTAATCAAAAATCATCAGCCCGGTTTAGCGAAGTATCCCTTAGCGAAAAATAATTTTACTTATCCCTTTCATTCATCACCTATCAGGATGTTGGTAACAGGTAAATTAAAAAATATAATTGGAATGGCTTATAATGATGATTCGAAAATACATTTCCTGAAGTCATTGTCGGAATTTGCAGGTGATTTGATAAACTCAAAAAGCGTCAAAGAATGTCCTTATTATGACTTTTCGAAAGTACTTAATAACTATGAGCAATTCAGAAAAAATCAAAATCAATATTCAAAAGGACTTGATTGGTTTTTGTCGTTTGAAATGATTAGACTAATTATAAATTAGTATTGTTATCTTGTAATAACTATTTTTCCAATTTAAACCAGTAGCTGTAATTCTTCATTTGACCACTGACATTCACATTGCTGATTGTTACGTTGTATCGAATATTGTAATCAATTCCGCTAACAGTCCATTGTAAGTTGTTTGGTAATCCGTAGTAATCGTTGTCTTTATTTGAGTTTTGAACTGAATAGGAATTTTGGTTATCATCCCTAACTGAAATAGTGGAAGTTGAAAAATTAACATTCTTATTGCCCGGTTGTGAGGTCTTATTCATTAATACCGAAAATGAAAAGATTAAATCTTTCTGAAAAGCTGTACTTGGATAATCATGGAAAGGACATGCAACGAAATCCACATTAGCATCTGTTTCTCCGTCTGTATCCCAAACCCACATGGTCGAGCCAACCCAATATTGTCCGTTCGATAATATTCTGTCAACCCTGCCAAAAGCAACGTTTTTTAAAAATGGACTTAAAAACCAACGCCTGTGACCAAGACTTGTAGAATATTTTTCATTAATCCAGCCGTCAATGCTTTCTTCAGCTGTCCAGACATGACTCAATGAACTATAATATGATAAGTGAAGATTGCTTTGTCCGCAAGCGTCATATCCTAACTTTGTATAGCATGATGCTGTTGTCTCCGGAAAGTGAGTTAAAGCTTGATTTGCAACAGCAATTAGGGCAGATTTTTGAACGGCTACATCCTGTTCGGGATTATACCCAACTTCAGGTAAACCATGTATCGAACGGATAAAATTCAATCTATCCAATGCTCGCATCTTCTCTGCATTGCTGAGAGTTCCCTCATAACAATCATCAACACCTGGAGGACAATCATACAAGAAAGCCAAACGGCTGTCTATAGTATAATCGCATCCGGTTTTTGGGTTAGTGGATTCTTCAGAACATGAGTAAAACAAAAAATAAGATAATATAAATAAAGCAAGCAGCCAAAATCTTTTCATAATTCCTCAATCTTATTAATACATTCTTTTATTCAATCGTAAATCAATTAATTTTTCAAAATTATTAAATTTTAGGATATATTCTTCATTTTTATTGATAAACCCAAAATTTCCTTCAGACTTTTTCGAAGCCCATGCAATCCCATCTACAAAACTTGCTGTGTATGAATAGGATGGTTCGATTACATAATTACCTTGTTCATCAACAAATCCCCATAAGACAGAATCACAGACAGCGGCATAACCTTCTGAAAAATCCCAAACTGAAGAAAATCTAAAGTCTTTGATAATTTCTCCAGTTGTATCAATTAGCCCCCATAGTGTTATAAAACTTTTTGGGAATAACTCCCCTACAAAAGCTCTGCCCTCTTTGAAATCACGGGCAAAATCGAAATTACCATTTATCTTTGTTTCACCTTTTCTATTAATATAGCTATACTTTGAATTTTTACTTACTGGAGCCAAACCTTCGGAGAAATTTTTGGCTGATTCATATCTGACAGGAATAACGATTTCACCTTTATTATTAATAAATCCTGCGTTCATATCATTATTGGTTACTTGCGATAAGCCCTCATTAAATCTTCCACCAACAAGAGGATCAATACTAAACATAAAATCACCTGAATAATTGATATAACCCGATTTTCTGTCAATTGTCGTAACAAATGCAAGCCCTTCCGAAAAACTCAATGCTTCAATGAGGTCAGTTTTATTGAGTCGCTTTCCTTCTTTATTGATGATATCAATTTCGACATTTCCACCAAGTTTTTGAGCGAATTTAAAGACAACAGCATAACCTTCAGTAAAGAGCATGGCTTTATCATAAACCGGCTCTATTACAAATTTTCCGGTCGTATCGAGATAACCCCATTTTTCGGTTTTTTCTGTCATGATGGAAACACAAAACATACCATCACTATAACCCATTACATTATGAAGCTTAATAGCCGAAAAAAGTTCCTTTCCTTTATAATCAACAAAATGCCATAAAGAATCTGCTTTGTATGCTGCAAGTGGTTTATAATTATCTGCAGGATTAGAATCTGCCTGAGCAATAGTACTATTGCTCAAAACAATAATCATCAAAAGTAAAATAAATTTAAACTTCATTATTCATCATAATTAAAACATACAATTAATCATCATTAACGTTGAAATCAGTAAAATATTCAAAATCGTATCAATATTTTACTAATAAGTAATTGCAAAATATAAATAATTTTACGAAATTGCATTAATATATTGGTGAATTTACTTGCTATGAGCTAAGTTATTAGAATTTAAATAATAAATCAAAACAAAGATTGATACTATGAAAACATTGATAATTGGCGGAGGTAGAGGGTGCCGTTCATTAATTGGGCTTTTGAATGACCCAATAATGAAGGAGGTTGATTTGGAGATTATAGCAGTAATGGATATCAATGATAACGCTTTAGGGATGATTTATGCCAGGGAAATCGGATTAAAGACATTCACTAATATGAAGGATGCATTGTCATTACCGGAACTTGAAATGATTATCGAAATGACCGGACAAGATGAGATATTACTGGAGCTTTATAAGACTATAAGACCAGGTATCAAGATTATTGACCATAACTTTACACATATTTTTTGGGATATAGTCAATGCAAGAATAGAGCAGAACTGGCAGTTGAAGGAGCTTGCCAAACTTGAAAATGATATCGAAAAAGAAAGAACATATCTGCAACAGATTTTTGACAGTAATGAAGATTTGATGGTTGTTCTCGACAGAGAAAAAAGGATTCAGCGAGCTAACAAGAAATTCTATGATTTTGCAGAAATTAATGAAGAGGAAGCTTTAGGTAAAATATGCCATGAAGTTTTAAAAGGAAAGGAAATTGAATGCAGCGATGATGAATTCGACAAATCATTCGAAGAAATATTTATGACAGGAAAACCTCAGACTTTATTAAGACGAACTGCAGGACCTGATGAAACTCATTGGGAAGTAAACAGAACGGCAATCAGGAGCAGTACAGGAGAAGTTGAAAGCATTTTAACTACCTGGCACAAAATAACCGAAAGAGTAATGCTCAGACGTGAAATAGAAAGTGCTGAAATGAGATTCAAAAGTTTTATAAATTCGGCTATGGATTGGATTACTATAAAAGACTTAAACGGAAGATATGTTATAGCTAATCCTGTAACGGCTGATGCCTTCGGATTGAAACCTGAGGATTTCATCGGAAAGAAACCAAGCGAGATATTGCCCAAAAAGCTTTCTCAGACAATTACGATGCACGACCGTCAGGTAATAGTAACTAAAAAGTATCAGCTATTTGACGAGGTTATTCCTATCCACGGAGTTGACCATCACTTCCAGACAGTAAGATTTCCTTTGACCGACTACAAAGGTGAAATAATAGGTGTTTGCACAATAGCAAGAGATGTATCAAATGAGGTGCGTTTGCAGGAACAGTTGATTCAAAGTGAAAAACTTGCCGCTTTAGGCAAGCTTGCGGCAGGGGTTGCTCATGAAATAAATAATCCACTAACAGGTATATTAGCTTATGCCGAAGATATATTAAATGAATTTGATGAAAATTCGGAACAAAGAAGCGATGTTCAGGTAATCATCAGGGAAACTCTCCGTTGCCGGGATATAGTAAGGAATTTACTCGATTTCTCACGTCAGGACGTTCCTAAGTTCCAGATTTCGGAAGTAAACAATATTGTTGAAAATGCCTTGAATCTGGTGAAGAAATTACCACAATTCAAGGATATTGTTATTGTTACCAGTTTAAAAGAGTCACTCCCATCGATTTTTACAGACCAGCAGCAATTGATTCAGGTTATATTAAATTTTATGCTAAATGCTGCTGATGCTATGAAATTTAAAGGAAGCATAACAATTTCTACTGAATTTGACAAACAAAATGACAAATGTATAATATCTGTTGAAGATACCGGACCTGGAATTCCTGAAAACCTGATAGATAAAATTTTTGAACCCTTCTTTTCGACTAAAGGTACAAGCGGTTTAGGTTTGGCTGTTAGCTGGGGAATAATCGAGCGGCATGGCGGGAATATTGAGGTTGATATGGGAGAAAACGGAGGTGCTATATTCAGGATAATGTTTCCGAGTTATAAGGTATCAAAAAATTTCAGTTAAGAAGCTATAGACTAAAATCTTATTTATTAAATATCAACAACTCATTAAGCTCATTAAACTATTCATATTCTACCCTTCGGCAGGCATTACTCATTACAAATATACTGTAATTACAATGTAAAGACTGATGAAACCGTCATATAAACAGACATTGTTGATTGTAAATTGTAAATTGTGAAATTTTAATGGAACTTAAACTTAGGAATGCTTCTTTTTATGGACTGATTATTTTATTGTCCCTATCCTTAGCTATACTGTTCAGCTGCAAATCCGTTGACAGAAAAACAGGTTTTGACATGATGAAAGAATTAGCTGATGTCGAATATGACACAACGAAGAAACCAATTTACCTGACTGGTACGATTCCAATTGATTCCGTAAATGTTGATTTATTGGCTACGGATATTCACAGACATGACATTAGTAAATACCCAAAGGAAGTTGTCCTTTTCGCAAGAGTTTATGATTCAATCGGTCATTTTGTTACGAATATGGCTAAACCATATCTTAAAGATACTACGGCAAATTACTGGAAAGGATTGCAGGAGACTTTGGGTAAGAAAATCGTTAAAGGTCCATTCAAAATTGATACTTTTTCAGTCAGGGAATACGGGGCGAATGATTCGATACCTTATAACATTTCATTGACAGTGGATTATAGCGGCTCGATGGCCGCAGTGCTGGAAACAATTTTTGAAGGCACTGAAATTTTTATTGACATGAAAATGAAGTATGACAAAATTGCCATCAGTTCGTTTAATAGCGATTATTTCCCTAAAGTTCCTCTTACTAAAGATAAAGATTCCATCCTACAACTTTACAGAGAAAGCAAAAAAAAGGGAATTGGTCCATTTTCTGCTCCAAATCAGGCAATCCGTGAATCAATGAAAGTATTCGAAGGAACAGACAGCACAACTCCGAGGGTTTTGGTTATATTTACTGACGGTGACGACAATTATTCCAAAACGAAAATCGGTGATTTGATAGAGAAGGCAAAACAGGAGAAAATTTTTATTTTTGCCGTTGCCTTCGGTTATTCGCAAGATAAAAATCTCAGGCAAATAGCCGAATATACTGGTGGAAAGTTCTATAAGGCATATACAAAAGAAGAGTTGATTGCCATTTTCCGCGATATATATATGAGCTTAAGGTATTTCTATAAAATCACATATAAAGCACCTGAGTACTGGGGCTATCATTACGTAGAAACATTTATTAATGTTCCGGGAAGAGAAGATACTCTGATTGCCGATACATGGTATGATGCTTCCGATTTGTTCGATTGGGATGACCTTGGCGATGCTTTTTCGCGTCCAATCCTTTTTGACTTTGACAGCGCAGTTGTTTGGCCCGAATCATATTGGGTGTTGGATGAGATTGCCGATAAATTATTGAGTTTGCCAAAAGTGAAACTCGAGATTCAGGGACATACGGACAATATTGGCGAAATTGATTACAATCAAAATCTTTCTGAAAGAAGAGCGAATGCCGTCAGAGAGGCATTAATCCAACGAGGTGTCGAAGAAAACCGTTTGCGTTCACGTGGTTTCGGCGAGTCCAAACCTATAGCTCCTAATGATGATAATGCAGGCAGGGCAAAAAACAGAAGAACCGAGTTTGTGATAATTGCTAAATAGAATGTCTGAACCATTGAATTATGCTGATTGAATTGATTTTGCTGAGTTTTTCTTTCTAAACGGTACAAATCAGGTAAAGAGGGTGAAAAACAAGCAATTTGTAAATTCATCATTTCGAGAGATTTATGGATTTTTCTAAATCTTTTTTCCGCTTTTTCATCTTGTTTTTACGATTTTTATGAAGCAAAAAGCTAAAAGCAAAAAGCAAAAAGCTAAAAGATTAAGACAGAGGTCAGGTTTTTTTGCACTTTTGCATTTTCCGGGATGCAACCTCTCATTTTGTGATGAAAGGTTAAGTTATTGACATGATTTTAGTTACCGTTGGTTTGCATCAATTTCATCGTTTTTGAGACTTTAGTTTTCAGTTATCGGTTATCTGTTGTCCGTTAATATCATGAACTGAACAATTTGCAAAGAACAAACAGTGCGAAATTATAGGATTTGAAATGAACCACAAGAAAAGGATTTTAAAAGGGTTTTTATTTTATTTTTATTTTATTTTAGTGATTTAGGAGTTTAGGAGTTTAGACTGTTAGGCTGAAATAGTCTCGAAGGATTGAACTACCCATGGACCGAAAGACAGAAGTTGGATGTTGGATGTTAGAATTTTTTACCTCAGAACTACAAATTTTCCTACATGGTTGCGTGCTCTAATAAAATATATTCCTGTGGGTAAATGGGAAACGTCCAACCTCACCCCCTGCCCCACTCCAAAAGGAGAGGGGAGTGAAGATTGCATAACACATTGACCGAATATGTTGTATATTTTGATTTCTTGTACGGGCACATTGCAATGTGCCCCTACGGAAATTTCGATATATACCGAAGCAGGATTGGGAGAAATAATTATTTTTCTTACGTATATTTTACTATCATCCACCGATGTTGTATCATCTATGCCTTCGCCTTCGAGAACAATAATACTATCCTGCCCGACTGCATTTGAATGGACAATAATACTGTCTTTGTAATCTCTCGATTCATTCGGTTTGAAGCTGACAGGCAATTCAAAATATTCTGATGGCTTCAATGTTATATTAGTCAACGTATCGAGCCAGACAAATTCATTTTGAAAAGATGTTTCATTAAAATTTGAGAAACCATTTATTAGTAAATCAGAATCAGATGATAAATTTGATATTTTAATTTTTTGTTTAATTCGTGATGTATACTTAATATCAATTTTTCCGAAGTCATAATCATCTGCTTGAATAACTGGTGGTTTTGTGGCTTTTTTGAATACCGGCGGTTCTCCGTTAGCTCCCTCTATTCGATAAAAACCAGCGCTATATGTACCAATAATTGGATAATCTCCAGCCCATGTAACTATTGCTGTTAATGCCTGTCGCCAAACAAGTGTATCGTTGCGTGGCAGATACTCCCAAGTCTCACCACCATCACCTGTTACTAATACTAAACTTATTGGACCAACCGCAACTCCATTTAGTTCATTCTTAAAGGATATATCATACAAACCCCAATTGCTAATTCCCTGATTAAAATTCTCAAATACTTTTTTCCATGTTTTGCCAGCATCTTTTGTTTTATATATAATTTCATATTTGGCCTGCCCTATTCCGTATCCTTTACCTCCACAAACAAATCCAATGGTATCATTAATAAAATCAATCATTCCGATAGCTTCACACGTGTCGGGATGTAACGTGTCATTAACTCCATAATATATCTTTGGAAATAATACATAAGACCAATGGTCGGTTAAATAATTCCAGGAAAATAATACCTCGCCATAAGAATAAAAATCTTTAAAACCATATCCCCAATCTACAGTATCCAGTGGATTAATTAATAGACTAAGTCCAATTATTGTAGAGTCATCTTTAAATTTTGGCTCCCAAAATCCTGAAATCCAAGTTGAATCATTTATTATCGGTGTATTTTTTATTTCCCAAGTTTTCCAACCATCAAAAGTCAAGTAAATATTACCAGAATAAGAATATGCAACTCCAATATTTGTGTCCAACATTTCTATACTTGCTATCCTGTATTGTTCTTTTAAATCAATTCTTATAAAAGTTTTACCTCCATCAGAACTCTTTTTTAAAAATCCTTCGTCATAAAATGACATAAAATAATAATCAGGATGAGGTGAACATCCGTCTTCAACATTCATGAGAACTGTAACACCTTGCTTGATTTGATCCCACATGGATTCTGATTGATATATCATTTCCCATGTATTTCCTTGATTAGTTGATTTGAATAGTTGGTGAAATTCTCCAGATTGAGTAAGAATATAACAATTTAAACTATCAGGACAATCAACCGACTCATCAATTCCGGGATAATCATTTTGAGGGTAATATTTCAAAACAATTTCATTTGAAAAAAAGACTTGAGGAATTAAAATCATTATTACTATTAAATATTTCATCATAAACCTTCAAATTATTATCAGTTTTTCCAAAAATGTCAATCCTTTATATGTATAAACACATGAAACAGGAAAAAGTTTCACTTTTCTCTAAAAAAATTTTTATACATTCCTTTGTCCCCTCTTTTTAGAGTGGCGATTATTCTTTCTCATCCTTCGACAAGCTCAGGATGACGAGTGCTTTTTCATCCTTCGACAAGCTCAGGATGACGATTATCCTAATCAACCAATCTTCTTTTTATTTATTATATTCAAGAGGATATTCCTGTAAGAGCGACCAATCGGGATTTCTTCGTTACCGATTTTAATTATGTTTCCTTCTACGAAGTCAATCTTGCTTATTGATACAATGAATGACTTGTGCACTCTTGTGAAATCGCTGGGTGAGAGCATTTTTTCGACATCTTTTAAATTGTCTCTGAGGATAAATTTCTTTTGTATTGTATGAAGCTCTATGTAATCACTCAAACCTTTCAGAAAAAGAATATCGTCGAGAAAGATTTTTACGTTTTTCCCATCAGCATTCACAAATATAAAATCCATTTTTCTCCCGTTTTTGTTATCGGAAATTTTAACTTTTTGTGATGCCATTTGTTCATGTGCCTTGTCAACTGCTTTTAAAAACCTTGAAAAGGAAAATGGTTTGATAAGATAATCAATGGCATTGTAGTTGTAGCTTTCCACGGCATAGTCATCATAAGCTGTTGTAAATACCACAAGAGGATTCTTATTTAAGGATTCGAGCATTTCGAAACCTGAAAGGTCGGGCATCTGAATATCTAGAAAAATAAGGTCAACAGTTTTGATTTTTAAAATCTGCAATGCTTCAAGAGCTGAAGTACACTTTGCCTCAAGCTCGAGAAATTCTATCTTTTTAATATAATCCTCGATTATATCCAGAGCCAGAGGCTCATCATCTACGGCAATACATTTGATTATCATTTTAATTTCAACTCAAGTTCAACATGAAATTTATTGTCATTATTTTTTATTTCAAGATTATGATTTCCGGGATAGAGCAGATCCAACCTGCGTTTCACGTTTTTCAAACCTACACCTGTGGTTTCATCCTTGTTCCTTTGCCCAATGTGATTGTCAACAGTAAAGAACAAAGAATCTTTGACCAGTTCCAGCTTGAAGTAAATAAATGCTTCGTTGGATGTAATATCTGCATGTTTGAAAGTGTTCTCAACAAAAGGAATTAAAAGCATGGGGCTTATTTGTGCCTGAGCATCATCAATTAGGATATCCGAAGTAACAATTTCAGGATTGGATAATCTTAACCGTTGTAATTCAATGAAACTTTTAACATAGCTGATTTCCTTAACCAGTTCGATTTTCTCTTTGGAGTTTTCCTTGAGCATATATCTCATCAAATCTGATAGCATAAGAACAGCTTCGGGGGCTGAATCAGACTTTCTTTGAACGAGTGAATACAAATTATTCAGAGTATTAAACAGGAAATGAGGGCTAATTTGAGATTTCAGTAATTTAATTTCCGAGAGATTTTTTTCCCTTTCGTATTCGTCTTTCAGTTTGAGATTATTGAACCAATCGAGTGTGAACTTCGCACCTGTACTTACCAACAGATAAAACAGTATCTGAAAAAGAAGATCAGGTACTGCTTTCAACCTGTCATCGAAGTAAAAGTCTCCGCTTTTGAAATACCAATCGAGAATTCTTGCCTGAAGAATATAAGCTAATATGGTTATGGCAACAACAGCAAGGACAGCTGAAAGATAGCTCCAGTATTTTCTATAAGACAGATATTTGGGTATGATATAAAGGTAATTCAGGTAAAAAATACCGAGAATGATGATAAGGAAAGTTGTATGTTTAAAAATGATATTTTGCAAACCAAATGACTCCATATAACCGGAATCAAAGGTCAAAATAATATTTATAACATATAAAAGCCAAAATATTATATTAACAACTATTTCAGTGCTTCTTTTCATTATTACAAAACTATAAATAAATATATTATTTACAAGATTATTTTATTAACGTATTTGGAACTGGTTTTGTTTCAAATTGTGATAGTTATAAAAAAATCAGGTAATTGTCAGGAGTTTGTTCGGGTGCATTATTTATGATTTGATTCGTCATTAATTGAAGTAACATTTAATTTCAAACAAAAAAGTACCGGAAGTTGAACAGAAAAGAATTTTTAAAAATTATGGCATTATTGCCTTTTGCAGGAACAGCTATGACATTAAGCGATTTGAATACATTAACAGCAAAATTTAAGAATACTGAGAAAATGCCAGTGATTTTTGTTGGTCATGGTAGCCCGACAAATGCACTCGAAGATAATGAATTCACAAGAGGGTGGCATAATTCAATTAAATACATTCCTAAACCAAATGCTATTCTTTGTGTATCTGCGCATTGGGAAACAAAGGGCATTTTTATCACAGCAATGGAAAAACCAAAAACAATACACGACTTTGGTGGTTTTTCAAGAGAGCTTTACCGCATTGAATATCCGGCTCCGGGTAGTAAAAAATATGCTGATGAAATCAAAAATACAATAACAGATAACAAAGCCAAACTTGATTTTGATTGGGGGCTTGACCATGGATGCTGGGTGCCAGTAATGAAGATGTTTCCAAAATCAGATATCCCTGTATTGCAATTAAGTCTTGATTTTACAAAGAATGCGAACTATCATTATAATCTTGGTAAAGAACTATCATCCTTGAGAAACAAGGGAGTGCTGATTATTGGCAGTGGCAATATGGTGCACAATTTAAGGATGGCAAAGTATTCAAGAATTGAAGATATAAATAAAGAAATGGGATTCGATTGGGCTTATGAAATGAACGATATTTTCAAAAATAAGATAATGGCACAAGATCATAAATCTCTTATCAATTACGAATCTTTAAGCAAATCTGCCAAGCTTGCTATCCCTACAACAGAACATTATTTTCCTTTGCTTTATGTTTTAGCGATGCAGGATAAAAATGAAGATGCAAAATTATTTAATGACAAAGTGATAGCAGGTTCACTGACAATGACATCAGTGAAAATAGGGTAAGTATTTAAGTTTATGATAAACGGATTTTTTCTTTTTTATTATAAGTCTTCTCTGATAATGGTTGAAATTTATCAATCCACAGCATTTCCAGTATTTCCAAATCCTCGCTGTAATTGTAATTCGGATCTTCTTTAATTTCTAAAGTTTCAAGTACCTCATATTCAAATGCTTCTTCCCCGAATTTATTCCAATCTTCCTGCAGGGCGAAATTGAAATGATTACCATTTTTCAAAGCCATCTTAAGAGTTACATCCTTATTCTTCAAATTCAGAGAACTTCCTAAAAACACTCTACCGGTCACCTTATTCCTTAGCGCAAAAACTCCCTTAGCGTGAACAATTTGTTTATAATCCTCCTTTAATTTCTTTTTGTCTATCATAAAATATTTCATTTAGCTTTTTTTATACTTTAATCGCTGCTCATTTTCCTTAACTCTGAACTTCACAATCTTTGTGATTAAGTCAATAGGTATGGGCTTGTCATTAGGAAACTGAATAGTTCCTTTTGATGTTTTGTAATCCGTCAATTCATGCCGGAAAGCTTCTATACCTGATGCTGTTGGGAAAAAACCGATATGATTCTTGAAAGCACCAAAGTAAACTAAAATGCCATTTTGCTTATATGCAGGCATTTGATAGCTAATCAACTCCTCAGATTTTGGAGCTGCCTTTTTAATTATCGTTCTTAATTTTTCTAATCTTTCCCTAATGCTTACCGGTTGCTGAATGATGAATTCATCAACAGTTCTTGCAGCAATCATTTTCATTTTTTATCCTTGAAGAAAGTTTCGCCTTTAATTAACCAAGAATAACCAAATGCAATTAATGCAACAGCTTCGAGTACAAGAACAGGTTTGAAATCAGAAATCCAGGTATTTTGAAAGAAAAGGAAAAATATTAATATTAATAACATTGATGCAACCATCACAATACCACAGGTTTTATAAATCCTGTTTCTTATTCTCTTTTTCCTTTTGATTTTTTCCTTGTCAGTTTTAGTAAATAGAAAATATGAAATATATGCCAATGTTAAAAAGTACAAACAAGCAAAAGTCAAATGTATCCACATCGAATATATATCACAAATCTGAAATATTCCAACCTTTTCATGACAGCATGAATCCATAGCTGTTGGGAAGAAAGCTATTCCTAATGCGAAGACACCACTTAAAACCATAAAAACATGGTCATTATCATGTCCCTTGTAAGTTGTCAGAAACAATGCTACAGCACATAACAATCCTACAAAGAAATCCTGCATGTTAGTATAATAATATAAGCTGATAGAACCCTGTACAGAATAACAACTGTTCCCTATGGCACCACCGATAACAACTATGAATGGGAGGGCAATACCAAGTATTCCAATCAACCTTCTCATTGTTAAATAAGAAACTATTATGTCGGTGTTTGTTTTATTACTTTTCATCTGAACCTCAAAATTGGTAAATAATTGTTAGCTCAATTTTTGTAAGTTAATAAAAAAACAATTGTTCAGCAATTATTTTTATAATTTGTTTTTTATAATTATATTTGCTCTTAAGGAAAAATTCGAAGAAGTTTCAATATTTTATCTTAATAATTAGTATTTTAGATTTTTCTGTTCTTAACAGATTAGATTCAATAATTTATTCACATATATCAGGAGGTTTTATGAAAAAAAAGATATTGTTTTCCCTACTCGGCGGATTGATAATATTTATTTGGCAGTTCATTTCTTTTGCCATGGTAAATTTCCATCAATCTGCTATGGAATATACAAAAGCACAGGATGAAATACTTCAGGCAATCGAAAATGCAGGTTTAAATGAAGGGAAGTATTTGCTTGGGCAAGCAGACCCTTCATTATCACGCTCTGAACAAGACAAGGAATACAAGAAATTGGAAGGCAAGCCATGGGCTGTAATAAATTATCAGAAAGAAATGTCTATGGATATGGTTATGCCGATGATTCGCGGATTTCTTATTGCAGTGATAATTTCGTGGCTCTTGTTTTGGATATTTTCAGAGCAGAAGGACCCAACGCTTAAAAATAGAATTCTTATATCATTAAGTATAGGATTAATTGGATTTTTCTTTACGCCATATACAAATTTTATCTGGTACAAAGACCCTGATATTTGGGCATATTTAGCAGATGGAATAGTACCTTGGGCAATACTTGGATTTATTGGGCATAAAATGGCGAATTAGATTTCGAATATATAATTTAAAAATGATTAATTATAAAATCATATCAGTAAATTCTTTCTAAATCTTGGGGAGTGGTGGTTTTGTGATGTAAAGGAACTTTTTCGTCAATAACAACACTTGTATCCAAACCAAAGGCATCACTTTCCGAGATGCTTATTTTACTAACCAATTCGTGAATATTCATTATGAGTCTTTCGGTTAATCTTAAATCAAAATCATGGGTATGTATTCTGTCTATAATAACAAATTTAAAATCCCCCTGAACATTATGATTTCTAAGAGATGGAAAGTTACTGATAATATCAATTTCCCCATTCTTTAACATGTCCTGAATGACTTTTCTGAAAAATATATTGACTTTGGGATTAATCCTGAAGCCCAAATTAAAATCAATTCTGAAGACAATGCCGGGGATTAGCTGTGTAACGGAATATTCCATTTTATCAGGAGCATCAGTGTAGTTTATATGGATAAACCAGTATTTGTCTGCTCTTTTAGGAAATTTATTCAAGATGGAATATATAATTTTATTCTCAATTTGCTCCTTTGAATCAGCTTTTGTCAAATAAATAAGATTAGAGGTAAAGCAGGGAACTTTTTCATCAATTTGCAAATCTCTGATTGTTGATGAATACTTGGAAAAATCGGTAAATTGCAAATACCTCTTTTTTATTTCTCTGGTTTTGTACCAAACATACATTACTATTCCAAAAACAATAGCAAGCAGGATAGTAAACCATCCGCCGGAAATAAATTTATTAACATTAGCAAATAAAAAAGACAATTCTATAGATATGAAAACCGTGAGAAATAAAATGATAACTAAGATGTTTTTTTTCTGATTCAATCTCATGTGGTATGTCACTAAAATCGTCGTCATTAACATTGTAATTGTTATAGCTAAACCATAGGCGGCTTCCATTTTTGCAGATTCGACAAAATAGAATTCAACAAAGCAGCAGGAAAAAAACAATACCCAATTAATGAATGGAATATACATTTGCCCCTTAACATTAGTTGGGTGACCAATTTTTAATTTGGGCCACAAATTCAATTGTATAGCTTCTGAAATTAGTGTAAAAGTGCCACTTATTAATGCCTGGCTCGCAATTATTGAGGCAAATGTTGCCAATATTATTCCAGGTAATAAAAACCATGAAGGCATTATGGTATAAAACGGATTTGTGTCACCGGTAACGATATTCGGATGTGATAATACCCATGCTCCCTGACCTAAATAGTTTAATATTAAAGTAGCTTTAACCATTATCCATGACAGCTTTATATTTTTATATCCACAGTGTCCTAAATCGGAATATAATGCTTCAGCACCGGTAGTACAAAGAAATACCGCACCCAACAGAATAAAACCTTCGGGAAAATTACTTAGAAAAACATAGACATAATATGGATTGAAAGCTTTTAGTATTGCAGGGTATTCTGAAATTCCAACTAATCCCAAAATGCCAAGAACAGTAAACCATAGAAGCATTATGGGACCGAATGATTTTCCTAATTTATCGGTACCAAATTGCTGGGCAAAAAACAGTAGTGCAAATATTACAATAACAATCGGTAATACAGGTAATTCGGGATTAATTAATCTCAAACCCTCGATAGCTGAGGTTATAGTAATCGAAGGGGTCAGGACACCATTGGCGAGAAATGTGGCGCCTCCAATTAAGGCAAAAATATAGACGGATTTCTTTTTCTTTCTTAATAAAGCATATAAAGCGAAAATCCCGCCTTCACCATTATTGTGTGCTTTTAAAGTAATTAAAACATATTTTATGGTTGTTTGAAATGTCAATGTCCAAATAACACAGGATATTGCACCGATAATAAAATCCGCGGAAAGCCGGGTGCCATCAATCAATGCGTTTACAACATATAATGGAGATGTGCCAATGTCACCGTACACTATACCCATAGTTACGATTACTCCAATAATACCTAAGGGTGGCTGGCTTTTTTCTGTAATATTTAAACTGGAATTGTTTAATGAATGATTATTCGATTCCATCAGCTTATAATGTATTTTGTTTTATCATCACTATCTTGAATAAATCCATTTATATTTTTAAATTATTGTTTTAGTTAATTAATACGAATTTCGTAAAAATATTGACTTGTTCCAAAAAATAGTTTGAAAAGCTCATGTTGAAGTAATAAAATTAAAATTTTGAAATATATTGATATTATGCCACATTCAAGTATTGGTGGTGTTATAGATGGCAAAATAGCTAAATGATTTTTATATCCAATTAATTTTTTTAATCCATCAATCCCTTACCTGCAAGAATCTGTTTTGTGTATTTCTCGATTCTTGCCACTCTGGTTTTGGATTGCTTGGGCTGAGAAAAGTAAAGTATATATGCTCTCTGCCTTCCCGGTGTTAATGACTCAAATGCCTTTTTGAAAGCTTTGTCCTCATCAAATTTATCCTGAAGTTCTTCGGGCATTTTGTAATCTTCAGTTTTTTTCATCGGCACTTTCAAGCCCTTTTTTTCAACTTCGGCAGCTTCTTTGATGTAAGCTTTGAGAGTGCTTCCCATTTTCACAATTTCCTCAATGCTTGTGAACCGTATCTGACGACCTGCCTGAGTATTTTCACCGGGCTTGACGAGTATTCCTTTTTTGTCTTTAAGTAAAGCTCCTTTGAAAAAATTCAATGCACAGTATTCCTTGAAACCGCTTATAATCAGCACAATGCCTTTATTGTACGAATAGCAGGGTTGCCACCACTTCAGTTCTTCTGTGAGTCCGCAATCGAGAACAATCGTCCTCAGAATTTCCATTTCTTCACGCCACTTCTTAGCTTTAGCGAAGAATATATCTACTTTTGGGTTGGGCATAGTTTGTTTCTATGATATACATTTAAAAGTTAAAATATTCAAAAATTAAATTACCTAATAAATACAATAATAACATCATAACCTCTTTTATTTTTAATTATATTGTCAATATACTTTTCTGAAATTTCACGAAGTTTACCTGCTTCAATTTGGGCTATCAAATCTTCCATTACAGGATTTTTAGCATTAATTCCCTTTACCCTGACAGCACCTTTGTACCATTTGACCATTCCTTCTATTCCGCGCATATATGCTTCAATGTTAAAATCCCTGTTACTTCTATGATCACCCTTAAATTCTCTCCAGTTTTCTAAAACATAATATAATACTCCAAATATGTACCCATTTATAAGACTAACCTCATTATAACTTGAATCATAAGGTTCCGGTAATTCAAGAATCCAAATAAAGTACTTTTCGGTTAGAGCCCATTTAAGAAGTTCTCTTGTTTCATCAAATCGTGAGTTATCAATGTTTGGATTTTCTTCAAGAGAAATAATTAAGTTTTTGATTCTTTGTTGCTGAACTTCTGGAATATTTAGTTGAGGACTGCAACCCAATAAGATAGCAAATATTGACAATATAAATAAAATTTTTTTTATCATTGCTTTAACCTTAAAATTAATCACTATTCCTGTTCAATATATTCCTTCACTAAATAAATCATCTCAAACGTAAATCAACAACAATATTAAGTTAATCAAATTTTTTTTATTTAAATAAAATTTTTTTACTTCCCAAACTGACTAATCACAATCTTCGGTTCGCCTTTTACTTTCGCAGGGAAGAGTTTTTCGTATTCTTCCAGTTCGTAATTCGTAATTGAATTATTCCCACTCAATCGTTCCTGGTGGTTTGCTTGTAATGTTATAAACTATTCAATTAATACATCGAATCTTATGTATAAACTAACTTAACAACTTTTTGGATTTTATTAACAGTTAATAACAACCAACAATGCAAAATTATATTATTTTTATTTATTAATTTGAATTTTATCTTATTAATTCTAAAATTCCATTTATTATAGGTGGGTTCTAAAAATTCAATTATTTAATCATTTCTTGAAGGATATCAAGAACCCAATAAATATCCTTTAAATATCAAGTTCTAAAATGCAAAAAATTATTCAATTATTCAAA
>Ga0172369_10000652_pt1 | contig 51311 bp, 38 predicted proteins | sample LakKiv25m_FD_114539 | JGI IMG/M metagenome (GOLD analysis project Ga0172369, IMG submission 114539) | Freshwater microbial communities from Kabuno Bay, South-Kivu, Congo - kab_022012_11.25m | ecosystem: Environmental > Aquatic > Freshwater > Lake | place: Democratic Republic of the Congo...
CACTCACCCCGACCGAAGTCGGAGCTCGTTCGACTTGCATGTTTTAAGCACGCCGCCAGCGTTCGTCCTGAGCCAGGATCAAACTCTCCAAATGGAAAGAATGAGAGTCGACATCTTGCGATGTCGCTCTATGTTTCGAATTGACTTCGATCCCGCACTCGCACAAAACTGTCCGAACACTGTTCAGTTGTCAAGGTCCCTTGTCGCCAGAACCGAGTTTAGACACAATAAAAAGAGATCGGCAACCTTGCGGATGACAATCTCTTCAGAGTTCATGTCAACGACCACAGTTCAGCGGCGAGGTGAATACTACTTCATTCTCCTCTGCTCGTCAAGGCCTTTTTGAAGAAAGTTTGATATTTCTTCAGGCTTGTCGGAGCATCCCGCCTGGCAACGAGCGCAAGTATACGACGCACGATACCTGCTGTCAACCCCCTTTGGGCGGTTTTTTGAAAATTGTTCGATAAAAGGAGCGGTGAGTTTGTTTTCAGGCTGTAATTAGATTGAGAGCGCCCGGTCGTGCGGCGGTGTACCACCGGACCGGCGCTATGTCTCGGATGCATTATAGTGCCCATTCACACTAAGTCTATCTGTTCGCGCGGGGTCTCGATACGGCGCGGGAGCGGTGGAAAGAGGCGAGATTGCGGCGGAGTACCGCCGCAGAGCTCCCCTGCCTACTCGACCACCGGACCGGCGCGATGTCTCGTATGCATAGTGATAGGAGCGCGCCACGGGCATGACCATGCGCGGGGTTTCTGGTATACTACGGAGGCTTTTTCGAGGACAGGGATACATTATATATGGCAGACCTCAGTGATTTCATCAATAAGGCGAAAGACGCGCAATCACGTGGCGCAGAGCTGCGCGCACGTCTGAATATCGACGCGCGCGAGACGAAGTTCGCCGACGTGGCGCAGCGTGCGGAGGATCCGGACCTGTGGAATGACACGGATGCGGCGCAGGGCGTCATGTCGGAGATGTCGCGACGCCGCAACGAGCTGGAGCCGTGGCGCCGGCTGGCGTCGCTGGCGGAGGACACGGTGGTGCTGGCGGAGCTGGCGGCGGAGATGGACGACACCGACAGCATCCCGGAGATCGAGGGGAACCTGGCCGCCATTGACGAGCTGCTGTCCAAATTGCAGATGGAAGCCCTTTTCGCCGATCCGCTGGACGCGGGCAACGCGATTCTGGAGATCAACGCAGGCGCGGGCGGCACCGAGGCCTGCGACTGGGTGGAGATGCTCGGGCGCATGTACCTGCGCTGGTGCGAACGCCACGGCTTTCAGGCGGACGTGCTGGACTCGCTGCCCGGCGATCAGGCGGGGATGAAGTCGATGACCATCGAGGTGACGGGGACGAACGCCTACGGGTATCTGAAATCCGAGCGCGGCCCGCACCGCCTGATTCGCTTCTCGCCGTTCAACGCCGACAACAAGCGGCAGACGTCGTTCGCCTCCGTGGGGGTCATCCCCGATGTCGAAGAGGATGTGGGCATCGAGCTCCGTGACGAGGATTTGAAGATCGACACGTACCGCGCCAGCAGCGCGGGCGGGCAGCACGTGAATAAGACGGAATCGGCCATTCGTATCACCCACCTGCCGACCAACACCGTGGTGACCTGCCAAAACGAGCGCAGCCAGATCAAGAACAAGGCCAGCGCCATGCGCGTGTTGAAGGCGCGGTTGCTGGCGAAGCAGCGCATCGAGCAGGAAGAAGCGATGGCCAAGCTGCAGGGGGTGAAGAGCGACATCGCCTTCGGCAACCAGATCCGCACGTATTTCCTGCAGCCCTACACACTGGTGAAGGATCACCGCACCGACCACGAGACCGGCAACGCCGGCGCGGTGCTGGAGGGCGACTTGGACGGATTCATGATCGCGTATCTGCAGATGCTGTCGTCGCGGCGGGCGGAGGCGGAGGAGTAAGTATACGGATGGCTTGGTATTGGGATTGAAGCGGTGGGCTGGGTCACGGGAGGCTGGTGTTGGGGAGGATCGGGTCGGTGGGCTGGTAGGTTAGCGGGAGTAATGGGACGAATGGGACGAATGGGACGAATGAGATGGGAGGAATGGGAAGGCGTTCTCCTATTTTCGCATCTCATTTTTCCTATTCGCTCCTATTTTTCCTATTACTCCCGCTAACCTACCGGCCTACCGACCCGATCCTCCCCAGGACCAGCCTCCGTGACCCGATCCTCTTCAGGAGAAGCTTACCTTGGCATCATCCTATTCGATCGGCAGCGCATACAAGGTATTCTTCGCCGGCAGGCTGACGCGCTGGGAGTAGTGGTAGGTTTCCGCGGTCTGCCCTACCGCGTTTTTGATCGTGGTCGGCACTTCGAGGACGAAGTCGGCGAAGTGGGGGGCGTTGAAGGCGGCGAAGGCCAGGGTGAAGCCGTGGGGCTGGCGGTCGAGGGGCAGGGAGAGGTCGGGGAGGACCAGCGGGCCGGTGTCGATCTGGTACTTTTTGGTATCTGGCTGCACGTTCATGGTCTTCACCGGATATTCGATGATCGCGCGGCGGCCGGCGGCGGCGTCGCGGATTTCGGTGTGGGCGACCAGCGGCTCCCAGCCGGCGGTGGCGGCGCAGATGTCGGCGCTGGTGGTGAGCTCGCGGGCATCCGGGCGCTCGCGCAGGTGGAAGCGCTGCCCGCCCCACATCTGGCTGGACGGCAGCACCGAGCGATATGTCTCGCTCAGATATGCCGGCCGGCGGAAGATGGCCCCCCACTCCGGCCCGAAGATGGGCACGAAATCGTAGTTATCCGCGAAGAACAGGTCGTGTTCCGCGAAGGTATCCTCGCTTTTGCAGGCCGCGCATTGATAATAGTCGGCGAACGCGCCACTCGCTTCGTCAATCACCCGCAGGCGGGATTCCACCCAGAACCGCACCGCGTTCAGCGGGATCACGCCGGCGAGAAATGACGCGCCGTAATCCAGGACTTGCATACACACCTCCCTTTCATGCAGTAGACCGATAGATCAACAAAATATGCTAGCGCCCAGTCGTGCGGCGGTACTCCGCCGCTCACTTAGAATGCCCGTTCACGCTAGGCTCACCTGTCAACGCCGGGGTCTCGATACGGCGCGGGGACGGTGGAAAGGGGCGAGGAGGCTTCCCTGCCTACTCGACCGGCGGACCGGGTGCTATCATTGATAACCCTCTAACACGCTGTTACTGCACTTCACTGATTCAGTATACCGCATGCAACGTGGAGTAGAAAGAGCTGCTTACGAGGTCAGAACCTGGGGGAGGACGGGTCACGGGGGGCTGGTGTTGAGGATTGGGTTGGCAGGCTGGGTCACGGGAGGCTGGTGTTGGGGAGGATCGGGTCGGGAGGCCGGTAGGTTAGCGGGAGTAATGGGAAAAATGGGAGTGAATGGGAAAAATGAGATGGGAGGAATGGGAAAGCGTTCTCCCATTTTTCTCCTATTCACTCCCATTTTTTTATGGAGGCATACCTGAACGTGGGGACTGACCCTGAAACGGGCTCGGGCATCTTCCCGGCGGGCACTCAATGCGAGGTCAGTCCCCAGGCCGCAGGTCAACTTATCGCTCCTTAATGTCATTCTTGTCTCAGCGTATCGGCACACGGTACAATACACATATATTATGATGGTCATTCCCGTTTGGCGCGAGGGTAACGGGATGGGAGGATTGCGTGCTGCGATTTCTGACGGCCGGAGAATCACACGGACCGGCATTGACGGCGATTATCGAGGGGATGCCGGCGGGCGTGCCGTTAACTGATGATATGATCAACCGGCACCTTGCGCGGCGCCAGGTGGGGTATGGGCGCGGCGGGCGCATGCAGATCGAGACCGACACCGCGCGGGTGTTGTCCGGCATACGCTTCGGGAAGACGCTGGGCTCCCCTATCGCGCTGCTCATCGAGAACCGCGACTGGCCGAACTGGACGGTGAAGATGCGGCAGTTCAGCGAACCGGAGGAGCCGGTGCCGCCGCTGCGCATCCCGCGGCCGGGGCATGCGGACTTCGCCGGCATGACGAAATACGGCACGGACGATCTGCGCAATATATTAGAACGCGCGAGCGCGCGCGAGACGACATCGCGGGTGGCGGCGGGGGCGGTGGCGCGAGGGTTGCTGGACGCGCTGGGCATCCGCGTGTTCAGCCACGTGCTGGCCATCGGCCCCATCGACGCCCACCCGCACCTGTCCGACCTGGACGCGGTGGCGGCGGCGGCGGAGGCCTCCGATCTGCGCTGTGCCGATGACGCGGCGGCCGAGCGCATGCGCGCGCACATCGATGCGGCGAAGGAGGCGGGCGACACGGTGGGGGGCATCATCCAGATCATCGCCACCGGGCTGCCCATCGGCCTGGGGAGCCACGTGCAGTGGGATCGCAAGCTGGACGGGCGGCTGGCGGGCGCGCTGATGAGCATTAACGCCATCAAGGGCGTGGAGATCGGCCTGGGATTTGCCGCCGCGCGATGCCCGGGATCGCAGATGCACGACCCGATGCATCTGGCGGACGGCCGCGTGGCGCGCGCGACCAACCACGCCGGCGGGGTGGAAGGCGGCATGACGAACGGCGAGCCGCTGGTGATGCAGATCGTGATGAAGCCCATCCCCACGCTGATGAAGCCGTTGAACACCGTGAACCTGGCCACCGGTGAAGCGGTGGAGGCGCATGCCGAGCGGTCGGATGTCTGCGCGGTGCCGGCGGCGGGCATTGTGGCGGAGGCGATGACGGCTTTTGTTCTATCTTCCAGCATAATTGAGCGATTTACAGCCGATTCACTGCCGGAATTGCTGCTATCATATCGGCGTTATGTGGAGAGCGCCGGCAGGGTGACAGCGGAGGGGGGGGCCGTCCGATGACGCACCTCATCCTCGCGGGATTCATGGGCACGGGTAAAAGCACGATCGGACGACTCCTGGCGGAACGCCTGGACCTGCCTTTCGTCGATTGCGATACGGAAATCGAAGCCGCTGCCGGGAAGTCGATCCCCGAGATTTTCGCGGCAGACGGGGAAGCAGCTTTCCGCTCACTGGAAACACAGGTGCTCGTCCGCTTGCTGAAACGCGACAGCTCAGTCCTTGCCCTTGGCGGCGGCGCTCTCTCCATCCCGGACAACGTGACGCTGGTGAAAAGCGACGGACCGGTGATCTGCCTGACGGCGGACCCCGCCGTCATTTTGCAGCGCGTCTCGCGGGAGCCGGGCCAACGACCGTTATTGAAGGTGGCTGATCCATTGGCAAAGATTCGTGACCTGTTGGAAACACGCCAGGCAAGTTATTTGCAGGCGGATGTGCAAATCGATACCTCGCACCTGGAGCCGGCCGGCGTGGTGGACGAGGTGATGGACTGGTTGGAGCGCGTGCGGATGGACCTGGGCGAGCGCTCCTACGATATTCATCTCGCCGAGGGGTGCCACGCCTGGACGGGGCCGTTGCTGGCCAAGCTGTCGGAGCGGGTGAGCTCGGCGATCATCATCAGCAACCGGGAGATCGACCAGCGGTACGGCAAGACGCTGCGCGAGAGCCTGAAGGGCGCCGGCATCCCCTACCACACGCTGCTGGTGCCGGCGGGCGAGAAGTATAAGAGCCTGGACACCGCCAGCCGCCTGTATGGCGACCTGATCCGGCACAAGACCGACCGCAAGTCGGTGATCATCGCGCTGGGCGGCGGAGTGATCGGCGACCTGGCGGGCTTTGTCGCCGGCACCTATCAGCGCGGCATCCGCTTCGTGCAGGTGCCCACCACGCTGCTGGCGCAGGTGGACAGCTCCGTGGGCGGCAAGGTGGGGGTGAACCACCCGCAGGGCAAGAACATGATCGGCGTGTTCCTGCAGCCGCAGGTGGTGCTCATCGATCCGGGCACGCTGGCGACGCTGCCGGTGCGTGAGCTGCGCAGCGGGCTGGCGGAGGTGGTGAAGCACGGCGCCATCTGGGACGAGAGCTTCTTCGACTATCTGGAAGGCCACGTGGATAATATCCTGCGGCTGGAGCCGGAGGCGATCAAGCACATCGTGCGCCGCTCCTGCCAGATTAAGGCACACGTGGTGGAGGAGGACGAGCGGGAGAGCGGCCTGCGCGCCATCCTCAACTTCGGCCACACCGCCGGGCACGCGGTGGAGACCTACACCTGCTACAATAGCTACACGCACGGCGAGGCGGTGGCCATCGGCATGGTGGTGGCCGCGCGCATCGCGCACAGCCTGGGCATGCTGCGGGCGGAGCCGCTGCACCGCCTGACGCGATTACTCGAGCGCTTCGGCCTGCCGACCCACCTGCCGAAGGCGGACCCGGGCGTGCTGATGGGGTTGATGGACACCGACAAAAAGGCCATCGCCGGCCAGGTCCGATTCGTGCTGCCACGCGATCTGGGCAAGGTGGAGATCGTGAATAACGTGCCGCGGGATGTGCTGCGGAAGTCGTTGAAGGAATCGATCGAATTGTAGTGGCGAGGGGCGAGGGGCGAGTGACCGTATAAGTGAAAGTCTCCCTTTGTGTAGGGAGGCTTCCGCTTGAACGGTCACTCGCCCCTCACCACTCGCCACTTCAGATTATTGACGCGGGTGAGGCAAACTGCTACACTATTTCCTACGCGGAGAGGTGTCCGAGTCTGGTCGAAGGAGCACGACTGGAAATCGTGTAACGGGTTAAACCGTTCATGGGTTCGAATCCCATCCTCTCCGCCACCCTTTTCTTCATCCACCACGTTCTTTCCTCACTCACCGCCAATCATCAAGCAATATTTCACCTCTTTACCCCAATTAGTTTTAAAGCGAGTTACCGAACATATAATAAGTAACAGATCGTCAAGAAAGGTGGCACCGATGAAGTTGACCATGCAAACCGTCATCATGTTGCTAGCCGCCATGGGCGCGGGGTATGTCGGCGGCCTGCTCAGCCAGACGACCCGTCCGGCGGCGGCGCAAGGGGCAGGCGGCGACGTGGTGCGCGCGAAGCATTTCTTCGTGGAGGATGAGGCGGGCAAGGTGCGCGGGGAGCTGGGCATGAATGAAGACGGCAGCCCGCAGATCGTGCTGGCGGATGCCAACGGCAAGAACAGGATCGGCATGCTGGTACGGAATGACGGCAGCCCGGCTCTGGAGTTGCTCGACGCCAAAAGCACTCGCCGCGTCATGCTGGATATGACGGTTGACGGCGCCCCGTCGCTGGCCTTGCTGGATGCCGACAAGCAGCTCCGGGGCTTTATTGGCCTGGAAGACGACAGCACCCCGCACCTCTACCTGGCTGATCCCGGGAAGCTGCGCGTCAGCCTGGGAATCCCGGATGGCAAGCCGGAGTTTACCCTGTATGATGCCGATGAGAACGCCCGCGCCGCCATGGGGCTGGCGGCCGCCGGCGATCCGCACCTGGGATTGTGGGATGCAAAAGGCACGAAGGTCTGGGGAGTGCCGTAATTATTTGGTTATGGATAGGACAAGCTATGAAGCTGGATGAGATCGTCACCCGCGACCCGGAGATCCTTGGCGGCATTCCCGTATTCAAAGGCACACGCGTGCCGGTTGATACGTTGATCAATTATCTGAAGACCGGCGCCAGCCTGGACGCCTTTCTGCAGGATTTCTCCAGCGTGAAACGTGAACAGGCGGAAGTCTTTCTGCGGCTGTCACAAGAGAACCGTCGACAGGACTGAACTGCTGACGAAGTAACGTTATAGCGTTCGTCGCGGCAGGTGATCGGCGGGAACGGCACGCTCCGCATCGACCTGGCCGGAGCCGGAGAAGCTGCCTTTGCCATGCTTGTCGGCAGTCCGGTAGAGGCGGGCACGCACGGCGGCGGGGTCGGTGACGCCGGCGGCGATAACCAGGGCGGCGGCGGCGGAGGCGTGGGGGGTGGCCATGGAGGTGCCGGAGAGGGTCTGGTAGGCGCCTTCCGGAAAGGTGGAGAGGATGTCGTCGCCGGGGGCGGCCAGCGCCACCTCGGGGCCGCGGCTGCTGTAACTGGTCAGGTCGCGCGAAGCATTATACGCGGCGACGGCGATGACCTCGGGATATTTCGCCGGGTATTCCACCGAATTTTCCGCCGGGCCGTCGTTGCCGGCGGCGGCGGTGATGACGATGCCGCGGCGGGCGGCTTCCGCGATCACGTCATGCAAGGCGCTGACGTTTTGATATCCGCCCAGGCTCAGGTTGATGACCTGGATGCCGTTCTTCATGCACCACTCAATCCCCTCGATAATATCCGAGTAGTAGCCGCTGCCGTCCGCTCCCAGCACCTTCACCGCATAGAGAGAGACGCGGGGGGCGGCGCCGATGACGCCGGCGCCGTCCGCGGCGGCGGCGATGATGCCCGCCACGTGGGTGCCGTGGCCGTTGTCGTCCTGGGGAGGCTGATCGGGATCGATGGCGTTGTAGCCGCCGGCGATGTTCGCGGCCAGGTCGGGGTGGGACAGGTCGATGCCGGTATCCACCACCGCCACCTTCACGCCCTGACCGGTGTCGGCGCCATCGTCAATGGATTGGTCGCCGTTCCGGTCCCACACGCGGTCGGCCTTGATGCTCCGCACGCCCCAGGGCAGCGTTTCGGCGGAGAGCGTTCGCGCGCGCTGCGTCGGCCGGCGGTAGAGCTGGATGGTGGCGATGGGGTCGTCCTCGATGCGGAGGACGCGGGGGTCGTGCTGCAGCGCCTGTTCGTCCACGGAATCCGCGAGCACCACGGCGGCGTTGACGGCGGGCAGGGATTTCACTTTGACGGCGCCGGCGAGGGCCTGGTCCTGCGCGGATCCGGTGGCATCGGGACGGAAGGTGACGATCTTTCGGGCCTGGCGGGAGCGGGCGGCAGGCGGCGTGTTGTTGCCGGACTGGCAGCCGGCCAGGATGAGGAGCAGAAGGAGGCCGCCGGTGATGAAGATTGTCCGCTGCATCATGAGGTGATCTTACCCGGATAGCGGGTGAGTTAATGCTGAAGGGTCGTGCGTCGTCGCGCCATCAGGCGCGTGCTCGTTTACGAACCTAAAGCTCGTTATCTTTAAATAGATAAACCTTACTCGTTAGGTGAGCACGAGCTTTATGCATGGGAACGGGCACGCGCCTGACGGCGCTACTACGAGCCTGCCTTGCCGCTGCGTTGGGGGCGGGCTTTGGGTGCGGGGGCGGGCGGCTCGCGGGGACGCTCGCCCTCCCAGGGGACACATCAGGCCAGGCTGAGGGGGTCGACGTCGAAGACGACTTGCACGCCTTTTGGGGGGGTGATGTCCTGCAGGGCGCGGGCGAGTTTGAGGAGGGCGGGGCGGTCCTGGCCGCGGAGGATGAGGTGGTGGCGGTAGCGGCCGCGGAGGCGCTCCAGCGGGCAGGGGGCGGGGCCGTCGACCACGATGTTGCCGGGGATGGGGCGGGCGAGGAGGGCTTCGGCGCCGAAGGGATCGGGCTCGGAGGCGTCTTCTTCCTCCGGTTCCGGTTCGGCAAGGTCGAACAGGTCGAAGAGCAACGGGATGGTGATACCGCCGGTGGGAAGGGGCACGCCGACGGGGGCGGATTCGCGGGCGCGGCGGGCAAGGGCGGCGGCGGTGGACAACACCTCCGACTCGGTCTCGCCGCTGACGGTGATGTTGATGAGCGCGGTGAGGGGCGGCCAGCAGGCGTCGGAGTCGCCGCGGGTCATCAGCTCCTGGCGGTAGAAGGTGTCGTAATCGTGCTCCGCCGCGGCCATGACGGCGTAGTGGCGGGGCTGCCAGGTCTGGATGAAGACTTCGCCGGGCAGGTCGGCGCGGCCGGCGCGGCCGGCTACCTGGGTGAGGAGCTGGAAGGTGCGCTCCGGGGCGCGGAAGTCGGGGATGCCGAGGGAGATGTCGGCGGCGATCACGCCCACCAGCGTCACTTTCGGGAAGTCGAAGCCCTTGGTCACCATCTGCGTGCCGATGAGGATGTCGGTCTCCTCGTCGCCGAAGCGGTCGAGGATGGCCTGGTGGGCGCCGCGGCGGGCGGTGGTGTCGCGGTCGAGCCGGCCCACGCGCGCGGCCGGCCACAGGCCGCACACCTCTTCTTCGAGCTGCTCGGTGCCCACGCCGCGGAAGGGGATCTGCGTGCCGCCGCAGTGGCAGGCCATCTGCGTAGGCTTAGAGAAATCGCAGTGGTGGCAGCGCAGGACGCTCGCGCCTTTATGATAGGTGAGCGGCACCGCGCAGTGCGGACAGGTTTCCTGCTCGCCGCACTTTGGGCAAAGCAGCACGTGCATGAAGCCGCGGCGGTTGAGGAAGAGGATGACCTGCTCGCCCGCGGCAAGGCGCTTCTCGATGGCCTCGCGCAGGGGGGCGGAGAGGATGCGGGCGCGCTTGGTCATGTATTTCAGGTCCACCAGCTTCACCGGCGGCAGCGGGCGCGATTCGATGCGCTCGGGCAGACGCAGCAGGACGTGGCGGCCGGTGTCGGCCTCGCGCATGGTTTCCAGGCTGGGGGTGGCGGAGGCAAGCACTACCGGCGCCTTGCAGAGCCGGCCCCGCTCCAGCGCCACCGCCTTCGCGTGGTAGCGCGGGCTGCTCTCCTGCTTGTAGGACGATTCGTGCTCCTCGTCGATGATGATCAGGCCGAGGTCCGGGCAGGGGGCGAAGACGGCGGAGCGCGCACCGAGCACCACCCGCGCCTGGCCGTTGATAATGCGCCGCCACTCGTCGTGGCGCTCGCCGGGGGAGAGGCTGCTGTGCAGCACGGCCACCTTGCCGGGGAAGCGGCCGTGGTAGAGGGCCATCGCCTGCGGGGTGAGGGAGATTTCCGGCACCAGCACGATGACCTGCCGATTTTGCGCCAGCGCGGTTTCGATGGCGTGCAGGAAGACCTCGGTTTTGCCGCTGCCGGTGACGCCGTAGAGGAGGAAGGAGCGGATTTCGCGCTTGAGGATGGAGGCGTTGACGGCATCCACCGCCAGTTGCTGCTGCCCGGTGAGGGACGGGGCTTGCGCCTTGCGCCCCTGCACGGCGTCCCACGGGTTGCGGCGCAGGGAGACGGCTTCCGCGACCAGCCAGCCCTTTTCCAGGCAGGCGCTCACCACCGCGGGGGTGACTTGCGCCAGGCGGGCGACGTCGGCGGCGGCCAGCGGCTCGGCGGGCCAGTCGCCGGCAGCCCAGCGCAGCAGCGCCGCCTGCTTCTCCGCCTTCAGGCCAGCGGCGATCTCCAGCAAACGCTCCGGGGGCAGCGCGGGCTGCAGGGCGCGGATGGTACGCTCGCCGCGGGCTTTGCCGCCTACGGGGTGGATCAGCCCCTCGCGGCGGAGGGTGTCGAGCGCAGCGGTGCCTTCTTCGCCGAAGCGTTTGTAGATCTGCAGGCTGGTGGCGCCCGAGTGATCACGCAGGTAACCGAGCACGGCGTTGGCGGTGGGATCGGGCAGCAGGGTGGTCACCGCTTTCGAATCGGCCGGCCGCCAGCGCCCGCCCGCGGCCATGCCGCCGGGTTCCGCCAGGCAGGGGCGCAAGGCTTCTGAGAGGGGGCAGAGATAGGCGTCCGCCAGCCAGCGCGCCAGCGTGGCCTGCTCCGCGGTGAAGGCGGGCGCGCCGGGGAGGGCGGCCAGCAGCGGCTTCACCTTCGCGGGCGGGAGGTCGCAGTGTTCCGTGATCGCCAGCACATATCCACTGATCCGCCGGTTTCCCAGCGGCGCGCGCACCCGCCCGCCGACGAGCACCGCCGCCTGCAATTCAGGTGGGATGCCGTAGGTATACGGCCGATCGACCGCCGCGTCGCCGAGATCAGGGAGAATGAGCGCAAACACGATGGTAGTGTACCCTGTGCACGAGAGGGATGTAAAGGTGGGAGGAGGAATCGGACGGGGGAAAGAGCGTTCCGTGGGCTGTTTGAACGGTGTGTGTACCAGGGGCTGGTTTTGGTGAGGATCGGCCCGGCAGGCTGGAAAATCATCGGTAGTAATGGGAAAAATAGGACGAATGGGAAAAATGTGTTGGTGCATTCACAAAAGCTTTCCATCCAGACCCCATCCTCCCATGTTTACCATCTCATTTTTCCTATGCACTCTCGCCAATTGGCCGGACTACCTGCCCGATCCTCTCAAGGACAAGCTTTGCGGGTTTGCACTTTTTCAACAGCTCCACAGTCCCCTCGGACGGGATTGTGGTATGATTGACCGGCCGATTTCACGCACGGCACTACCAGGAAAAGAGCAGTATTTCATGGGTTATCCCTCGCGCATGGCATTTGGGCGTTATGATTTTGCCTCGTTTTTGAGCTTTCTCGCTTATGCGGCCGGGTCGGTGGTGGTGCCGGTGGCGCTGGTGGCGCTGGCGCGGGACCTGGGGTTTTCGCTGGAGCACGGGGGCATGGCTTCCGGGGGGGCGCTGCACCTGGGGCGGACGCTGGCGATGGTGGCGTCGATGGTGCTGTGCGGATTTGTGTCGGGGCGCTGGGGCAAGCGGAGAACGATGGGGATCTCGGTGGCGCTGATGGCCCTGGGGGTGCTGCTGTGCGCGGTGGCGCCGGTGTACGGCGTGCTCTTTGCCGCGCTGATGATCGCCGGCCTCGGGGAAGGGGTGATCGAAGGGCTGTCGACGCCGTTTGTGCAGGAGCTTCACCCCACGGAGCCGGGCCGCTACATCAACTTTTCCCACGCCTTCTGGTCCATCGGCGTGCTGGTGACGGTGCTGGCGTCGGGCGCGTTGCTGTCGCTGGGGGTTTCCTGGCGGCCCATCGTGGCGGGGGTGGCGGTGCTGGGGCTGCTGGCGACCGGCATCCTGCTGTTGCCGGAGCGCAAGGGCCATGAATATCCCGAGCACCCGGAGCGCATTCACTGGCAGACGATCTGGGGGTATGCGCGGGCGATCTGCCGGCAGCGGCGCTTCTGGCTGTTCTTCGCCGCCATGTTCGTGGCCGGGGGCGGCGAATTCTGCCTGACCTTCTGGGTCGCCAGTTATATTCAGTTGAACTTCATGGCTGCCGCCTGGGCGGGCGGGGTCGGCACCGCCTGTTTCGCCGCAGGGATGGTGCTGGGGCGCACGGGTTGGGGGTATCTGATCAAGCAGCAGCAGTTGAAGGGGCTGATCGTCTGGTCGGCCATCGGCGGCACGCTGGTCACGCTTGCGTTCCCGCTGGTCACCGGTTTGTGGACCCTCTTCGGGCTGTTGTTCCTGGCGGGCATCGCGACGGCGCCGTTCTGGCCGAGTGTGCAAAGCCACAGTGCGGACCGTATGCCGGGGGCGGATACGACCGTGCTCTTCATCCTGCTGGCGTGCGCCGGCGTGCCGGGGTGCGGCGTGTTTGCGTGGTTGATGGGCTACCTGGGGGATTTCGCCGGGTTGCGCGCGGCGTTTTACCTGGTGCCGGCCTGCTATCTGATACTGGCCATACTGATCGGGTATGACTGGTGGCGGCCGGCGGCGAGGGCGGGAGCCGAAATACGGGAAGCGGCGGGGACGGGCGGATAAGGGCGTGGGAGCAACTAGTGACGGATGCGCATCCTCCCGGCCGGAACCGGAGAGGATGCGCTTGTAGGTGTGGGTGTTCAGTTAATCTTCACTTTAAAGCCCAGGCTGTGCTGGCGGCGGTTAACGAAACCATCTTCAGGATCATCGCCGACATCATACGAATAGCCGATCGAGACGCCCTTCGCAATGAGATAATTCAACTGAAAACTGACATCTTCCGGATGATCTTCCACGGTAGCATTTCCGCCGAGTTTATCGCGATACGTGTAGGTGACCAGCGCCTGCAGAAATTGATCGGCGAATGGAATCTGTGATTCGAGGTAGATCCTGGCGAGCGCAAATTCCGCATCACCGGCGACCGTGTCGCTGACGGGACTGTACCGCTCGTAGCCGATATACGGATAATACCGGAACATAAAATCAGGATCTTCCAGCGGACGGATCTCATTGCCCGGCGTCCAATGCACCACCAGGTTTCCCCGTTCATCACGCACTTGCTCCCCTTTATCATCAATGCTCACGAACTTGCGATACGGCCGCAGGAGGAAGGTTGTCACATGACTGTCGGTCCCTTTTATACGGTCACCAGCGATTTTATACGCTCCGCTCAGATTCCAGTCATAATGATTGCGCCCCGTTCCGGTGAAGTATTCTGATTTCGCTGTTCCCGACAAGGTGTTTTTCGGCGTCGCGCTATCGGTGGAGCGATGCCACTCGATCACCGGATACAAGGACAATGCTTTGCCATCTTTATCGATCAGGTACCACTCCGTAATTTTCACCGCGATATCGACCTTGAAAAATTCGTTGGATGCATCCTCGGTACGTTCGAACCAGAAAAAGGATGCCGGTTCTTTCTCCTCTTTCGTCCCGACAAAAGATTTCCGCACTTGAAATTTCGCGGTCTTCTTGTCTATCGGCGCCTCACTCAAGCAGCAGAGCGCCAGCAGCAGCAGCAGCATAATGACAGCAAATCGCATCATCATCTCAAACCACCTTTCCCTGCATGAGCTCAACTACTTTTTTTACCGTTTCGCAGTTACTGACTTCCGTGTGGTTCACCGTTTTTTTGTCACCGGTACACGCTTTCACATACTTGGCTAGCCTGTCTACCAGATCGTTTTCTCCGACGGCATCCATCGACAATGGCGGCTCGCGAAGGACCATCTCATCCTTCAGACGGGATTTCGGATAGTTGGTCGTTTTCGCAATGGAGATGAGGGCACATTCGCGCGCCCCTTCTCTTGTGCAGTCGCACATGGTTGAACTCCTTTCTTGGGTATTTGATACGGATAGGGACACACTACGTATGCGAATTGCGTATAATCGATCGTTTTATTGTAGTTCAAGCAAGGGGTTAATCCGCCTTCAATTCCTATATAAATTTTTTATAAAGAATTCGCCATGTAGACATGCCGCATTTCAGCCATAAATATGTTAAGAATACAATCATTAATCAGTAATGGAAATCACACCGTTGGAAACGACTTTTTTGATACGTTGCTCAATACCATGGTCACTGCGATTACATGCTGGGCGACACAGGCGCGAGACGTGGTGGATACGGGCGGATAGGGTTGTGAGGGCAAGAACGGGTCTTTTCCACCGCTTTGCTGGTAATGTGGGGGAGAAAGAGAAAGAATAACGGTCAGAGGAGAGGGTTGAGGATTATGGGGCTTCGGCCTTCCAGTCCATCGTTTGAAAATCAATGACGCCGCCGCCGAAGAGGTGGAACCCACACAACGCGTAGAAGCCACGCAGGCTTTCATCGTAGGTGACCTGCACGCACTGTATCCCCGCTTCTTTCATATCCCGAATCCCGCGTGTGACCAGACGCCTTCCGATCTGCCTGCCCTCGCAGGCATCCCACCCGACAGCCGTGCGCAGCGCTTCGATCTCCGCGGGCTCGACGGGACCGTCTCTCACGATCTCCGGGTTCAGCATATCGGACTCCTCAAGCGGCATACCGGGCTATGCCTTGTTATGCTTACCGTTGATTTTGTTGAATTCGCGCATCGGTGTCAAGTGGGAAAAGGTCGCTACGAGAGCTTGGAACTGTGCGGTGAGACGGCAATTGTGAGGGCGGATGCCGTTTCGTCGGAGGCGGATCGGAAGGCGAGAACAGCGCGCCAGGGACGGCGCGCGCTACAGGACGGAGGGAGGCAAAACACGGGCATGCGAGCCCGGAGGACGAGGGACGTCTAATACACGGGAGCCCTGGGGACAGTGGGGGTTTTGAAAAGGTTCCCCGAAAAACAAGCAGGCCCGTATGTAGTAAGCCACGCAGCCGCAGCGGAGTGGCGTTCGTATTTTGGTAAGCTAACCTATAGACGACGCCACTCCGCTGCGGCTGCGTGGCTTACTACGTACGGGCTTGCTCGTTTTTCGGGGAACCTTTTCAACAGCCCCCTCGGGGTGTAATTATTTGGACAGCCCTATTGACTAATCGGGTAGTCAGTTATACAATCGTAATGACTACAGCGTTAGTCACCGGGAGGTTCGAGATGACACGGCAGCCATTGGGAGAGCAGGAGACGGCGTTGTTGCGGTTTATTGCCGAGCATGGGGCGATCAGCGTGGGGGAGGCGGCGGAGGTGTATGGCGGGCGGCAGGGGCTGGCGCGGACGACGGTGCTGACGGAGATGGAGCGGTTGCGCAAGAAGGGGTATTTGAGCCGTGTTAAGGAGCTGGGGGTGTATCGCTACAGGTCCTGTTTCTCCACGGCGGAGTTGCATCACCATCTGGTGGGTGATTTTGCAGAGCGCATGTTCGGCGGCTCTATCCAGCCGCTGGTCGCGTACCTGGTGGAGAACCCGCAGGTGTCCGATGACGAGTTGAACGAGCTGCGGGCGTTGGTCGAGGGGTTGGATAACAAACGGCGATAGCCCGCCCCTTGGTTATCGATCACGGCGCGCATTCCCGCGAGCCCGCCCCGGCCTTGAAAAGGCCGGGCTAGTATAAGGCGCCGGATCAATCCGGCTTGGGCAGAAAGTGTCGTAAGTTTTCCTGCAGGAGGCGAAATGATGGAGACCGTGCTGCGTATACTGGAATCCGTGAGCGTTCCCTGGGGGGCGGCGATGTGGCAGGCGAGCTGGCAAGGCGGGGTGGCCATCCTGGTGGCGTGGGGGATTTGCCGCGCCTTTCCCAGATTGCCGCAGCCCGCGCAGAGCTGGCTGTGGCGGCTGGTATTTATCAAATTGCTGCTCGGGCTGGTGCTGGTGATGCCGGCGGTGCGGGTGCCGGTCCTGCCTGAGTCGTATGTGGATGCGTATCCGGTGACGGTGGCGCCGACGGTTTCGCTGCCCTCCCCTTCCCCACACGTAGACGCCGGCCCAATTCCCACGGCCACGCCAGCGGTTGCCGTGCCACCCACGCGCCGGCTGCAGATCTCCGTCAGCGCGCTGTGCTTGCTGCTCTGGCTGGGCGGCGTGGCGGCCGGGTGCCTGGCGATGGCGCGGGCGTTCCGGCGATTGTCCGTGCTGCTACACAACAGTATGCTGATCGATTCGGGGGTCCACGTGGAGTGCCTTGCCCGGCTGGCGCGGGCCATGGGCATTGCCCGCGTGCCGCTATTGATGAGCAACCCCGTGATCGGGAGCCCATTGCTGGCCGGCACGGTGACCCCGACCCTGTTTGTTCCCACCAGCTTCGCGGACAATGTTGACCCCGAATTGCTGCGGCAGGTCTACGCGCATGAGCTGGCTCATCTGCGCCGACACGATTTGCGCTGGAGCTGGCTGCTGACGGTGGGGCAGATTTTGTTCTTCTTCCACCCGCTGGTCTGGCTGGCGAAGCGGGAGTGGCGGTTCTGGCAGGAAACCGCCTGCGACGTGAAAGCCATGGACGCGACGGGCTCGTCGCACCGGGAATTCGGCCGGGCATTGCTGCTGGTGGTGCAGCAGCGCTCGCAGCCGCGGTACGAGGTCGCTGTCGCCGGGATCGGCGAAACGTTCCATCTGTTAAAGAGGAGGTTACAGGTGATGCAACTGCGGAGACCGACCGGAAGAAAAGGCTGGGCCATCGCCATAGCGCTGGTGCTGCTGATCGGCGCGCTCATGCTGGTGCCGTTCAAATTGGGGCTGCTCCGCGCAGCCGCCACCCCGCAGCCGCCCACCGGCATCCCGTATCGCGGCATCATCGACGGCACAGTGGCCACGCCAGCGGGGCAACCGGCCGCCGGCGCCACGGTGACGTGGATTGCCTATCCGATAGACGAGTATGGCAAGGCGCAATTTCGCGAACTGGCGTCGGTCAAGACAGATGACACCGGAAAGTTTACCTTCCCGCATTCGAAGGCATTATGGGACCAGAGCGGACCAGGCCTCCCGCTGCTGCTGATCGAAGCTGACGGTTGGGCGATGACCCCGTCGCCGCTACGGGCCCCTACGACCACACCCCGCATCCTGTCACCGGCCACCACTGTGACGGTGTCATTTGTCGATTGGCTGGGAAATCCCGTCGCCGGGATGCGGGTGCAGGCGGACCACATTATTCTAAAATCGAATGAGGAATCCGGCATCGGCCAGAGCATCTCCATTCCGCCGTCATTCGACAGTCGTTTTGCCCGGGTGACGAATACACAGGGCGAGTGCACCTTTGAAAACTTGCCGCAAGGCGCCTTTCTCAGCCTGCGCATTGAGGATGCACGGTATGCACAATTGCATCTATATGAGGAATATGCGACATCGCATGGAGGAAAGCGCCAGACCAGAGGCTTCAAATTAGCGGAGGCGCCGGTCACGATAAAGCGCATTGGGCTCACTCCGGCAGCGACGATCACCGGAACCGTGACCTATGCCGAGACCGGAAAACCGGCGGCCGGTGTCCCCGTATTCGCCATTCGGGGCTTCCATGGCGGTGGTTTTGCCGAGATGGATTATGCCGAGGCGGTGACCGATGCGAAGGGCCGTTATCGCATTACGCAGTTGCGCGGAGGCGAGTATGGTATCGTCGTCGATTTCAGGGATCAGCACGCCGGTGAGTGGACGGCCAAGGCGATCACGGATCTCCCGGTGGCTGCCGGCGAGCAGGCCGACGGCGTCGATTTTGCCTTGATCAAGGGATCGCTCATCACCGGGACCATTACGTATGCTGATACCGGCGAGCCTATTGCGAATGTGCCGATCTGGGTCTATAGCGCCTCCCATCCGGAAGGCACTTACCACACCGTCGGCACCGACGCCAACGGATATGCCGATGTCCGCAAGACAGGCGCCACGCAATACCAGGTCATCGAGACTGACGCCAAAGGCGTCTACCGCCTGCGCGTGCCGGCCGGGCCGGTGCATATATCGCAAGTCGGGTTCTCCAGCCGTGGTTACCGGCATGAAGAATTCCGCGGAAAAGATAAGAATGACAAGACATTCGACATTGGGGATGGGATGACGAAGACGATCAATTTTACATTCGAGCGGGAGAAGCGGGAAAGCGGCGGGGGGAGGGGCGGATAGGGTTATGGGGGCAATGAACGGTCTTTTCCACCGCTTTCCTGGTAATGTGGGGGAGAAAGAGAAAGAGTCAGAGTCAGAGTCAGAGTATGAGTATGAGTATGAGTATGATTTTGTTGGGTCTGTGGGTGGATTTTGACCGGACAATCCTTCCTTGTCAGTCCCGGGGTGTTGTGATATACTATTTTTAGATTCAGGGAATGACGTTATACAACGAGTGGGGTTTCCCCACTCGTTGTCTCTTGATGATCGGTGCACACGTTGCTGAATGTTCGTTATCTGGCGATCCCGGAGTCTGGTGATCGCCTTTCGCACTTCTGGCACGTGTCGGACGATCATGGCGGATCAGCCGCGACAGTGGGTCTGACGATCGGACCGCATAGGGCAGCGGGCGTGATCAGGATGGATCGGGGCTTTTTTTCGGCCGTGTCCGCGGTAAAGGAGAGGTGGCATGCAGATAGATTTCGTACAAGCGTTACGGGAAATCGAAAAGGAGAAGGACATACCGTTCGAGGTGCTGGAGCGGATCATTGAAGATGCGCTCATCTCCGCGTACCGGAAGCACTTCGGGTCCTCCGGCGATATTCACGTCGATATCGATTGGGACGAATCCCGTGCTGCCGTGTATACGCGCAAAGAAGTGGTGGAAGAGGTCGACAACCCGCACGTGCAGATGGGCCTGACCGAGGCGCGCAAGCTGGATGAGGGCATTCAGTTGGGCGACGTGCTGGACATCGAGGTGACCCCGGAGGACTTCGGGCGCATTGCGGCGCAGACCGCGAAGCAGGTGGTGGTGCAGCGCATCCGCGAGGCGGAGCGCGACATCCTGTTCGACGAATTCAATGACCGCGCGGGCGAGATCGTCACCGGGGCGGTGGCGCGCAAAGACGGGCGTACCATTTATATTAATATGGGCAAAATCGAGGCGGTGTTGCCGGTCTCCGAGCAGATGCCCACCGATTTTTACCGCGTCGGCGAGCGGCTGAAGCTGTATATCGTCGAGGTGAAGAAAACGACGAAGACGCCGCACGTGCTGGTGTCGCGCTCGCACCCGGGTTTGCTGCGGAAGATGTTCGAGCTGGAAGTGCCGGAGATCGCGGAAGGCGTGGTGGAGATCAAATCCGTGGCGCGCGAATCCGGGCATCGCTCGAAGATCGCCGTTTCCAGCAAGCAGGAGAACGTGGACCCGGTGGGCGCGTGCGTGGGGCACCGCGGCAGCCGCGTGCAGGCCGTGGTGGACGAGCTGCATGGCGAGAAGATCGACATCGTGCGCTGGAGCGAGGAGCCGAGCCGGTACCTGGCCCACGCGCTGTCGCCGGCGCGCATCAGCGAGGTGCGGCTGGACGAAGAGGCGCGCGCCGCGACGGTGATCGTGCCGGACAGCCAGCAGTCGCTGGCCATCGGCAAAGAAGGGCAGAACGTGCGGCTGGCCGCGCGGCTGACCGGCTGGCGCATCGACATCCGCAGCGAGTCGCAGATCCGCGAGAGCGACGCGATCGAGCAGCCGGAGTTCGAGGAAGAGTAGGCAGGTAAAGGGACGTTCCCTCACCCCCAGCCCCTCTCCCACTGAGAGGGGAGTCATAAATCAGGACGATGAAAGAGTCCCCCCTCTCAGTGGGAGAGGGGCCGGGGGTGAGGGAACATGCCTCCACCGACTCTCGCGAAGATAATATAATGTATCATGCACGAACACGTTGTTTGATGCGTGAATTCGTGGTAGACTATCAGCCGGCTGCGAAATGCAGTCCTTCACGAAATAGTGATGCGGGCGGCTATTGTTTATCGTTTGCCCTCATTTGGGCGAAAGAGAACAATGGGCGTCCCTATTGGCTCGTTAAAAGGGATACTGCCGTTATCCGCGGATTGCGTAAACAGCAGAGCCCACCTGGCAGGTTGTCTTGAGCACAGCAGTCCCCGTGCGCAGTTGCGCCGTATGCAGGACGCGCGCCCCACAACACACGCTGACCCGCGTGGTGCGGGCGGCGGATGGGACGATCCGCGTGGACAGCGACGCGCACCGCGCCGCCGGCCGTGGCGCGTATCTGTGCCATGCTGAGCGCTGCTTGCAGAAGGCGCCGCGCGCGCTGGGACGAGCATTGAAGGTTTCCGTGCCCGCGGAGTTCGCCAACGAACTCCAGCAGGCTATTCAGAAAGGTAAAGGCACGTCGTAATGACGAGTTGTCAAATATCAAGGATAACGCGATGACGTGCTCTTTTGATAAGGGGATGACGCAATGAGTTAGATGAAACGATGAGTGTGCATATCATTTATCGAGTTTCATCCAACCACCGTCCTCTCTTGGATTTTAACTTTGTAGGAGGTTGGATTTTTGCCGAAGGTGCATTTCTTTAAACTCGCGCAAGAACTGGGTGAACGCCCGGTCGAGCTGCAGAAAAAGCTCGCCGCGGGTGGGATCGCGGTTCAGAGCACCTCATCTATGTTGGATGAGGAGACAGCCCATTTGGTGCGCGAGTTTCTGCAGAAGGAAGCCGCCACCCAGGCGCAGGCGGAGGCTACCATTGAGACCCCCGCCGTCCCCACACCTCCTCCCGCTGCCGAGCCCCAGCCTGCTGCTGCCCAGCCCCAGCCCGCTGCCGAGCCCCAGCCTGCCGTGAACGCCGCTGCCCCGGTTACCGAGGCGCCGGCTCCCACGGAAGCTCCGGCCCCGGCCCCGGCCCCGGCCCCGGCTCCGACAGCCGCCGCCCCCGCTGCCCAGGCTGCTCCCGCAGAGGCCGCGCCCGCCGTACAGGCGGCCGCTCCGGCTGAAGCGCCGGCGCCGCCGGCGCCGCCCGAACCACGCCCGGTGACACACATCATCAAGCGCGTGCAGGGGACGGACGGACACGCCTCGGTGCAGTCGGTGGCGCCGCGCACGGAAGCCTCGCCCCGCCCGCCGCGATCCGCCGAAGCCCCGCCCGCGGGGAAGGATCAAGGCAAAGGCGTGCGCAAAGGCCCGCGGGGCAACCAGCTGATCACCCCGGAGACGGACGGCGGATTGAGCCCGGAAGCCGAATTCGGCATCGTCAAGGCTGCCGGCATCGTGCCTATCCCGGTGCGACCGGAACGCCCCCCGCGCCGTGAATTCGAGCGGCGTCCCGGCGGACCCCCGCCGCAGGGCGAACGCCCGCAAGGTGGACCGCCGCCGCAGGGCGGACGCCCGCCACGCGGTCCCCAGGCCCCGGCGCAGCCCGCCGAGATCGGCAACAAGGGCGCGTTGAAGGGCGGACCCGCACGCGGACCCGAGACGAAGAAGAAGCAGAAGCGCACCGTCTTCTCGGAGCAGGAGAACCGCAACCGGCTGCAACGCAGCAAGGACTTCTCCTCGACCACCATCCGTTCGCGCAAAAAGCGACGGGGCGTGCGGACCGAGGCGGAAGCGCAGATGGCTGCCGTCATCGACGAGCCGATCGTGATCACCGGCCCGATTACCGTGCGCGAGTTGGCCGAGCGGACATTGACGCCGCCCGCGCAGCTCATCACGCAGTTAATCGGCATGGGCACGATGGCGACGGTGAACCAGATGATCGAGCCCGAGCAGGCCGTGGCCGTGCTGGAAAAACTGGGCTTCGAGTCCTTATATGAACACGCACTGGTGGAGCAAGCCTCCTGGCGGTTGAATGCCGGCACGACCGGCGGCGCCGCCGTGGGCGCCATCCGCCCGCCGGTGGTGACCATCCTGGGCCACGTCGACCATGGCAAAACGACGCTGCTCGACTCGATCCGGAAGACACACGTCACGGAGCAGGAGTTCGGCGGCATCACCCAGCACATCGGCGCCTACCAGGTGACCGTCAACGAGAAGAAGATCACCTTCCTGGATACGCCGGGCCACGCGGCCTTTACCGCCATGCGAGCGCGCGGCGCCAACCTGACGGACATCGCCGTGCTGGTGGTGGCGGCGGACGACGGCGTGCAGCCGCAGACGATCGAGGCGATCGACCACGCGAAGGCGGCGAAGGTGCCGATCATCGTGGCGATCAACAAGATCGACGTGCCGGACGCGCAGACGGAAGCCGTGAAGCAGCAGCTTTCCGGGCACGAGCTGGTGGCTGAGGAATGGGGCGGCGACACCGTCATGGTGCCCGTCTCCGCCAAGCAGGCGAAGGGCATCGACCAGTTGCTGGAGATGATCCTGCTGGTGGCCGAGGTGCAGGAGCTGCGCGCGGAGGCTGACCAGCCGGCGCACGGCGCCGTCGTGGAATCCCGGCTGGACAAACAGCGCGGACCGCTGGCGACGATCCTGGTACAGGAAGGCACGCTGCACGTGGGCGATGCGCTGGTGGTGGGCATGGTGTCCGGCAAGGTCCGCGCCATGACCGACGACAAGGGCAACCCGCTGCGCGAGGCCGGCCCGTCCATGCCGGTGGAGATCACCGGCCTGTCCGAAGTGCCGGTGGCCGGCGACCTCTTCGAGGCGGTGGATGACGAGCGCAAGGCGCGCGAAATCGCCGAGCAGCGCCAGATGAAGGCGCGCGCGGAGCGATTGCAGACGAGCGTCAGCCTGCAGAACCTGAGCAGCCTGGTGGCCTCCGGACTGGTGCAGGACCTGAACCTTATCGTGAAGACCGACGTGGCCGGCTCCATCGAGGCGATCTCGCAGGCGCTGAGCCAGATCGAGCAGGGCGAGATCCGCGTGAACATCATCCACGGCGGCGTGGGCGACATCACCGAATCCGACGTGCTGCTGGCATCCGCGTCGCAGGCGATCATCGTGGGCTTCCACGTGCACATCGAGCAGCAGGGACGGCTGATCGCCGAGGAAGCGGGCATCGACGTGCGCATCTACCAGGTGATTTACGACCTGGTGGACGACGTGCAGAAGGCCATGGTGGGCATGCTGACGCCGGTGCTGGAAGAAGTGGTGCTGGGGCATGCCGAGGTGCGCGCGGTGTTCAAAATCACCCGCGTGGGCACCATCGCCGGCAGCTACGTCACCGACGGCCTGATCCGCCGCAACACGAAGGTGCGCATCAAACGCGCCGGCGAAGTGGTGGTGACCGGCAATCTGGACTCGCTGAAGCACTTGAAGGACGACGTGCGCGAGATGGCGCAGGGATTCGAATGCGGCATCGGTCTCGATCACTTCAACGGGTGGCAGGAAGGCGACATCGTCGAGAGCTACCAGATCAAGGAAGTGCGGCGAGAGACGCTGTAACTTTATCGATCCGAACATGCGGCCCGGGAGAAATTTCTCCCGGGCCGTTTTTTTATGTCACAAGCAAGGGTGGTTCGTAGTAGTCGCCCATAGAAATCATGCGTCATCGAGCTTGGGGTATAAACGGCGCAGCTTCTGGCGGGCCTCCGCAAGGCCAAAGCGCCAGTTGACCATCCCGGGAGCGCTCGGCTCGGGCGGGTAGGGGTCCTGCACCAGTTGATACGGCGTCTCATCGAGACAGACACCGGGGCAAGACGGGTCGAGCGGCGCCGCATAGAGTTCGAGCACGTCCTCCATCGGGGCCACATAGCTGGCCCCCGCCGTGGGAATTACCCACGACTGGCCGGCCCAGGGCTGGCACTCGTTTTTTTAGGGTCCGGCGTACCGTCTCAAAGGCATTTCCTCGGTGTGTCGTAACAGGAACCAATCGATACATCGCTGCGGCCAGGCTTCACGCCGCAATATGCCAATGCCGGTGCACAAGAGGATCAGGAACGGCAGAATACGGGCTGTGGCAATTTCACCATCATGATAGAGATAGCCGTAAAACCACTTGCTCATCTCGGTAGACGGGAGGAACTGGTTCAACAACAACATCACCAGGAACCAGGCGCACCCCGCCATGCCGATGCCGACCACCACCGCGCCGACGAGCCGTTGCCATTGCGGGGCAGGCTCGCGAGCCGGCCGAAATGCCGCCGCAATGCGCGGGTGCGTGAGGATGAGGAAGACGGCCAGCAGCAGGCCGGCGGCGATGAGGATCGTCACGGCGGCGTCGCCGTCGAATTGATGGAAGCGGAAACGGTCGAACAGCCATTCCGCGTTCTCGGTCATGGTGTAGGCCGCGAGAATTGCCGTTTCGATCAGCACACCCCACCTGGCCCAGGACGACAGCGCATACAGGCCGTATGCCAACAGACCATGCCAGACCGGAATCCAGAAAGCGGCATAAAAGTGAAACGAGATATCCTGGTCAAGGCACAGCAGCACCACGGAGAGCAACAGCCAGGCCGCGAGCAACCCGATCGCGACCGCCAGCAGCGTCACGGCCAGCGGGCGGCTGCCGGGCTGCCGGTGACTTGTCAGCTCACAATCCTGTGATGGACAGATGCTCATGCCAAACCTTATTATCAAAACAACCCATCGCTATTTTACCACACCTGTTCCACCCCTTCCCCGCCTGCTGCCGCTCGCGGCAATTCCGGGTATAATAAATCCTGGTTAAAATTCACGTTCCGAGTAGAGACTCTTTCTCATTCTCTTTCTCTTTCTCCCCGGCGTGAAGAGGAGCGCGGTGGAAAGGGACGGATAGAGCTACCATAACACTATCCGTCCATTTCCGCCGTCTTCCCGGCCACGATGGGGAGAAAAGAGAAAGAGTAAGAGTAAGAGTAAGATTTGAAAGACCATGAACGACACCCTGCAACATAAAATCTCCCAGCTTCCCGAACGCCCCGGCGTGTATCTGATGCGCGACGCGGGGCGGGCGATCATTTATGTCGGCAAGGCGAAGGTGCTGCGCAACCGGGTGCGGTCGTATTTCGGCGACATCCGCGACCTGCACCCGCGCACGCAATCGATGGTCGCGCAGGTGGTGGACTTCGACACCATCGTGGTCGACAGCGAGATGGAAGCGCTGGCGCTGGAAGCCACCCTCATCAAGCGGCACAAGCCCAAGTACAACGTGCGGCTGGTCGACGACAAGAGCTACCCCTACATCAAAATCAGCATAAAGGATACCTTCCCGAAGATCATGGTGGTGCGCGGGCAGCAGTTCGACGGCGCGCGCTACTTCGGGCCGTATACCAACGTGGGCGCGATGTGGGACGTGGTGCGGCTGGTGCGGCGGGTGTTCAAGCTGCGGCAGGTGACGAAGAATTCGGTGAAGAAACGCGCGGGCTGCGTGTGGGACGAAACGGGGTCGCTGATGAAGCGCCCGTGCCTGGACTTCGACATCGGGCTGTGCACCGGCCCCTGCGCGGGCATCGTCTCGCCGGAGGACTACGCGGACCAGGTGAAGGAGGCGGTCTACTTCCTGGAAGGCCGCATGGACCACCTGCTGGCGGAGCTGACGGGCGAGATGGAGCGCGCCTCCGTCGAGCTGCGCTTCGAGACGGCGGCGCGGGTGCGCGACAAGATCTTCAGCCTGGGCCAGATCATGCAGGACGCCAAGGTGGTCTCCACCAAGCGCGAAGAGCTGGACGTGGTGGCCTACTACGCCCGCGCGGACGAGGCGTGCATGACGGTATCGATTGTGCGCGACGGCAAGCTCATCGACCAGCAGCATTTCCTGCTGGACGGCGTCACCGCCGTCGGCGAGGACGAGCTGCTCACCGCCTTCCTCACCCAGCGCTACACGCAGGTCGGCTCGCCGCCGAAACAGGTGCTCATCCCGCACGAGATCACCGACGGCAACGTGTTGGAGCAATACCTGACCGAGCGGCGCGGCAAGCGCATCCGCCTGCTCGTTCCCCGGCGCGGCGAGAAGGCGGAGCTGCTGGCGATGACGGCGGAGAACGCGCGCATCTACCTGGAGCAGGTGCAGGCGAAGACCGACGAGGAGTCGCGCAAGGCGAAGGAGGCCACGCGCGAGCTGGCGCAGATCCTCGGCCTGCCGGAGCCGCCCAAGCGCATCGAGTGCTACGACATCTCCACGCTGATGGGCGAGGATTCGGTGGGCTCGATGGTGGTCTTCACCGACGGCCTGCCGGCGAAGGCGGAGTACCGGCGGTTCAAAATTCATCACTACACCGGCGCCCCCGACGATTACGCCATGATGCGCGAGATGCTGGAGCGGCGGCTGGGCGCGGCATTGATGAAGAGCCGCAAATTCTCCGCCCTCCCCGACCTGATGGTCATCGACGGCGGCAAAGGCCAACTCGGCGTCGCCGTGCAGGCGCTGGCCGACCTGGACATCCGCGTCCCCGCCATCGGCCTCGCCAAGCGGTATGAGGAGATCTTTCAGCCCGGCCAGGAGCACGGCCTCATGCTCCCGCGCAACGCCCGCGCCCTGCACCTCCTCCAGTGCATCCGCGACGAAGCCCACCGCTTCGCCCTGCGCTATCACACGACGTTGCGCAACAAACGCGTCAAGGAAAGCCTTCTCGACGAAATCCCCGGCATCGGCCCCGCCCGCAAGCAGGCGTTATTAAAGCACTTCGGCAGCCTGGACAAAATCCGCAAAGCCACCGTGGATGAACTCGCCCAGGTCAAAGGCATGTCGCGCCCGGCGGCGGAGAAGATCAGCGAGCTGCTGCAGCAGGTGGAAGCGTAAGAAAGCGTCAGGGACTGTCCCGACTCAGCGGGACCCATGCCCGTGTCCGTCCTTATAGCCCGGCAATATCACCAGCGGGACTGTCCCCTCACACGGGGAGGCTCACCGATGCACGGGGACAGTCCCGACTCAGCGGGACCAATGCCCGTGTCCACTCTTATAGCCCGGCAATATCACCAGCGGGACTGTCCCCTCACACGGAGAGGCTTACCGATGCACGGGGACTGTCCCGACTCAGCCGGACCCATGCCCGTGTCCACTCTTATAGCCCGGCAATATCACCAGCGGGACTGTCCCCTCACACGGGGAGGCTCACCGATGCACGGGGACAGTCCCGCTGATCCTGATTCCAGGCGCGATAGTCGTAAACAGGCTCTGGTGCTGCTGAGCCGGGACAGTCCCTGAGTTATGGTATAATCAACCCATCCTATGACGGAACCAAAAGACAAGGATACCATCTTCGGCATGCCGGTCGATGCCTTCGGCCGGCGCAAGGAGAACGCGCTGGAGGACGACGCGCCGCTGCCGCAGCGGATTCGCCGGTTCTTCGCCACGTCGCCGCTGCTCGGCTGGCCGCTGGTGGGGCTGTTGTGGTGCATCCTGGCGTTCAACCTGTATGATATCGTCTCGCTGTATGTCAGCGGCGATTACGGCATCTTCCTGTTCGGCGCGTTCGAAATTCCGCCGGTCTGGTCCTTCCCGCTGCTGAAGCTGTCGGCCATCCTGCGCACCATCGCCGTCTTCGGCCTCTTCCGCACGAAACACTGGGGCTTCACCTTCTACCTGATCGCCACCTTCAGCTTCCTGGTCTTCTGCGCCGTTCCCGAGTTCAAGCCCGTCATCTTCCTGCTGCAGATGGCCTTCTTTGGCGCGCTGCTGTGGCTGCTGCGCGGGAAGTGGGAGCTGTTCGATTAATCCGGAAGCTGTGCTACAATAAAGCGGGCGGTAACCATGGCGAAGCGACGCGTCGCGGTGGAGCTGGAGGATGTCGAGTCCATGCTGGGGGAGCTGGCGGAGAAGCTTGACCAGCAGGGCAAAGTCACGGCCGAGGAGGTGGCCGCCGTCGATCCGGTGGTGCTGGCGGAGGTGCGGGCGAAACGGCCCGTCAGCCGGCGAGAGCGCTTCATCCGGTACTTCAGCGCCCCGCGGCTGGGCTGGCCGATGACCATCCTCCTCTGGCTCATCATCGTCGACAGCCTGTATGGCATCATCCTCTGGTTCCGGGGCGCAGGCGATTTCTTCTCGGCGGAGGACTCACTCACACAACTGCAGGTCGCCGGCATCGGGCTGTTTTTCAACATCCTCCCCATCGCGCGCATCGCCGCCGTCTTCATGCTGTTCCGCTACAAGCGGCTGGGGGTCGGCCTGATCCTGCTGGCCACGCTGGTGTGGATGCCGGTCATGGGCATGCAATTCCAGTATCAGGACGACAACGCGCTGTACTTTTTCACCCGCGAAGGCGGGTTGCTGGTGGTCCTCTTCGCGCTGACGATGATGAAGTGGTACGAGCTTGACTGACGAAGAACAGATCGAGACTATTCCTGATACCGACCCCTTGCTGGGCAAGCCCGTTCGCTGCGGCTTTCTCGCGGAGCATCAGCCGGAGATGGGCTGGGCGCTGCTGACGCTGCTGGTGCTGATCGTGCTCCTCAACCTGTACGCCCTCGTGCATTACATCTTCGCCACCGGCGTGCGCGCGCTGCCGCCGGGCGAGCAGGTCTCCACGCTGCTCTTCTTCCAGTGCGCCCCCATCCTGCGCATCGCCGGCGCCACCGCCCTGCTGCGCGGAAAACGCTGGGGCTATTACGCGTACATGCTCGCCGCCTTCGGCTACCTCATCCTCAGCGTCTACTTCGACTTCCACCTCCTCCGCTGCGCCCAGGAGCTGTTCCTCTTCGTCATCCTCACGCTGCTCATGCACCCGCGGTGGGATCTGTTCGAATAACCTTCCGAGGGGGACTGTCCGTATTTTCCCCGCGCCTTCCCCACCCGCTCCCGCCCTCTACCTGCCTTCATCCAACCTGAGAGCTTTCGCATATAGGCGGAAACGGTACTCCGTTATCTCAAATGCGTGGCTGTACCCCGGGTCTTCGTGTATGGGGCGTTCCTGTGTCCGAGGGAGATAATGCTGGCTGCCCCTATTTCCCGTTCCCATCCGCCGGGATCGGCAATGCCGTCCAGTGCCAATACGCCTGGTAGCTGATCCGGCTCATCCCCGGCGTCTCCACCACGCGGCCGCCTTCGGCTTTGGAGATGAGTGCGGCGTCGAGCATGCCGCTGGAGAGGAGCGTGCGCTCGACGGGCCAGGACGGCGTGCCGGTGAGGAACATCGTCTCGATGCCGCTGGTCAGCAGCGAGAAGTGCCGCATCTTCTTCGACTTCTCATCCAGCCAGCACAGCGTCGACTCCTTCTCGCCGGGCGAGTAGCGCCAGGCGGCGGCCCACTGGGTGACGATGGGGTTGAGGGTGAACAACTCGGCGCGCAGGCCGTCGCGATAGGTGATGATGAAAAGCACCGGCTCCTTCACCTTCTGCTTCGCTTGCTCGATAGTGAGCGGCGGCTGGTGGCGGGCCAACGCGTCGGCGAGCAGCTCGGGGTCATAAGCCGTTCCGGCGGCGTCCCAGACGGCGGGGCCGACCACCGTCTGCACCGAGGCCACCCCCGTCTCGCCGCCGCGGCGCCGTTCGGCCAGCGCCTGCACCATCTCCAGCCCGTGGAAACCGTAGCTGTCCAGCGTGTGATAGGAGATGCCGACAATCTCCTTCAGGCGGGCGTTGGCGCGCACGTCAACCGCCGGTATGCGCCACGCGCCGGGCACCGACGAGCCGGCCATCAGCGGGATCTTCATCCGCTTCGCCGTCTCGTAGATATACCGGGCATCTTCCCAGTTGTCGGCCACATGCTTGTCGATGAACACCGGCACGACGCGGCCGCTGGCCTCGAACACCTTCACGATCTCCTCGAAAAGCGCCCGGTGCCGGTACAGCACATGCCCGATCGGCGAGCTCGGGTAATCGCCGTGCTCGGTGCAAAGGAAGACGCCGCCCACCGCCAGCTTGCCGGTGCCCAGCGTCAGCGCGTCTTCCACGCTGTTGCACAACTGAAAGTGATACTCCGCCGCCAGCTTCGCGCTTATGTCAGTCGCGCGCGGCTTGTCCACGTAGAGCGAGGCCAGCCGCAGCCGCGATGCGATGCCCGACCCATCCATCGAGTAGTTGCGAAGAATCTGCCCGAGAATCACATCCGGGTGCGAGCCGGGATGCCAGGACCCGATCAGCGCCGCCACCGGCAGCTTCTCCTCCACCGGCTCGCTGGCGCAAGCGGTCAGGCAGAGCAGCAGCGGAATGATCACGAGAAGACATCGGGTAAACATGCTTGATCTCCCATAATGCGTGGGCACCGTCGCACTTTGCGCATGGGGTTGGTCTTCTGCACGGAAAGGCCGTTTCCTGCCGCGAAGGGGCCGAGGGGAGGGGCCAGCCTCCCATGACCCAGCCTCCTCCCCCCAACCCGACCCCTCACCATAAAACTTGTGAAAATCGCCGGATGCTGTTATACTTTTCCCGGAACCACGAGTTCCCCAATGACCGACATGGTCTCGTTAAGTTTGGCTTGCCCCAGTAAGTGCCGCGCACGGTTCGTGCCGCACGCCTCTTTGCTTGCCCAATCACCGCTTTCCATGACGGTTACCCGGCGCGATGCGTCGGGTGCTGCGCCGCGTGTTGACACGCGGCGCCCAAGAACAGCGGCAGATCGGCGAGAGCCTTGATGCCACCGGTGTCTGCGTTTGACGCGCGCCGGCGACATACACACCCATTGCACGGCCCGTACGGCGCAACCGCCGGCCGGGCACATCGGCGTCGGCGCGTACGCGCCGGCAGCCACACATAAGGATACCATGTACTTTCAAGAATTTCCGCTGCACGAACAGTTGCAGCGCGCCCTCCTCGACGCCGGTTTCGAGACAGCCACCCCCATTCAGGAGGCCGCCTTGCCGGTCGCCCTCGAGGGACACGACATCGTGGGCACGGCGCAGACCGGCACCGGCAAGACCGCGGCCTTCGTACTGCCCATCCTGCACCGCCTGCTGAACCCACGGCAAAACAGCCGCCACACGCGGGCCTTGATTCTGACGCCCACGCGCGAGCTGGCCGAGCAGATTCATGAGGCCATCACCATGCTGGGCGCGCGCACCGGCATCCGCTCCGCCACCGTCTACGGCGGCGTGGGCATGGTGCCGCAGGAGCGCGCCTTGCGCAACGGCACCGAGATCATCGTCGCCTGCCCGGGCCGGCTGCTCGATCACGTGCAGCGCGGCAACACCAATTTCGAACATGTGGACACGCTGGTGCTGGACGAGGCGGACCGCATGCTGGACATGGGCTTCCTGCCCCCCATCATGCGCATCATCGGCCTGCTGCCCCCCGCGCGCCAGACCATGCTCTTCTCCGCCACCTTCGCGCCCGAGCTGAACAAGCTGGTGGACAAGTCGCTGCGCCAGCCTCACCGCATCGCCATGGGCATCGCCGCGCCGGCGGAAACCGTCGAGCACGCGCTGTACCCGGTGCCGCAACACCTGAAGACCGCGCTGCTGCTGGAGCTGCTGAAGGGGGACGAGACCGGGTCCGTGCTCATCTTCACCCGCACCAAGCACCGCGCCAACCGCATCATGCAGCAGCTCGTCGCGGCCGGCCACTCCGCCGGCGTGATGCACTCCAACAAGTCGCAGAACCAGCGGCAACTGGCGCTGGACAACTTCCGCGCCGGCAAGCTGCAGGTACTGGTCGCCACCGACATCGCCGCCCGCGGCATCGACGTGGCCAACATCTCGCATGTGATCAATTACGACGTGCCCGACTGCGCGGACAGCTATATCCACCGCATCGGCCGCACCGGCCGCGCCGAGAAGGATGGCGAAGCGCTGACCTTCATCACCCCGGCCGATCGCGACATCCTGCGCGACATCGAGCGCACGCTGGGCTCGCCCATCGAACAACGCCGCCTGGACGGCTTCGACTACAGCCGCCCCGCGCCGAGAGGCGACGAATTCGCCCGCGCCCCGCAGCCCCCCCGCCGCCCCCGCGTCGAGCGCCCGGCCGTGGAGTCCTGGCAATCCGAGCGCGCGAACGGACCCGCACCCGCCCGGCCCGCGGGCAACGCCCGCCCGGCCGCCAAACCCACCCCGCGGGACGCCAACGCCGCCCAACGCAACGCCAACAGCCGGCCCGCGACCGGCGGCAAGCCCGCCCCCCGCAAAGAGACGGCTGCTCCGCGCGACGGCAATAGCCGGCCCGCCTTCGGCTCGTCCAGCGGCCCGCGCTCGTCCGGCAACAGCGTAGGCGCCCAGCAGCGACGGCGGCGTTTCTAACCGCGGCTATTAGGAAACCAAAGGGGCAGGCACTGTAACGATTACGGTGCCTGCCCCTTTTCTCCAGGTAACAACAAGCCTTCGATTCAGGAAGGTGAAAGGGTCATGACGGAGAATCTGCAGAGACAACGAAGGGTCTACGAAGAATATGGCGCCTGAACAGAAACATCCAGACAACGATCTGCAGCCGGAATACGATTTTCGCGGAGGAAGACGCGGGAAGCACGCTGAGGCGTACCATCAAGATCATACCGTCGCCATTCACCAGGCGGACGGGACGACACGGATACAGCACGTTACGCCCCAGGAAGGATCCGTGGTTCTCGATCCCGATGTACGCGAATACTTCCCGGATGCGGAATCCGTGAACACCGCGTTACGCTCCCTCATCAAGCTGATTCCGAAAAAACGCAAAGCCGGATAGGATATTGCCGCTTTTCGATGGAGTATAGGCAGATAGCGGCAAATCCAAAGGAGTAACCGGCGGCGGCGGGGGAATACCCAGGGTGCAATTCCGGGCCTTGCTTTCTTTGCGAAGATAACGTATACTAATCCCGTATTGGACAAGCGCGCTTGTCCGTCAGGCTATCCTGCGACGGCAGGATATTCCACCGTTCGCCGTTTGGCGATAAACGCAACGGGGTTGGTGTGTAGGAGATACACGCCGGATCGGCTCGAGGCTGCTAGCAGCCTTGCCGAAGCGGCAGCCAATCGTCGCGGTTCTGGGTTCACCTGCTGACCCAATGTGGAAAATCAGCGGTCCAATCTTCGGAAGCCTTGTTCGCGAGCCGCGGGCAGGGCTTTTTTCCTTTGGTCAGACCGAACGGCACACCCTGGGGGACAGTGGGACTGTTGAGGTTTCCCGCAAAACGGGCAAGCCCGTACGTAGTAAGCCACGCAGCCGGGGCGGAGTGGCGTCGTGTTTAGGTAAGCCTTCCTGTCAACGACGCCACTCCGCCCCGGCTGCGTGGCTTACTACGTACGGGCTTGCCCGTTTTTCGGGAAACCTTTTTCAATAGCCTCGCAACCACTCCCCGGGGGGACGGCATGTCACCCCCGGGGCGCGATAAATTCACTGTCCCCGTGCATTCGCCGGGATGATTATCTCTCTTCCTGCTTCTTGCCTTCTTCGATCAGCTCGCGGACCTTCTCGCCGCCCTTCTTGCCGATCTCTTCGTAGAATTCGTGGCCGTGCGTCTCCTTCACCTTCTCGCCACCCTTTTTGCCGATCTCCTCGAAGAATTCGTGGCCGCGCTCTTCCTTGACCTTTTCACCGCCCTTCTTGCCGATCTCCTCGTAGAACTCGTGCCCGTGCGTCTCGGCGGTGTGCTCGCCACCCTTCTTCCCGGCTTCGCGAGTGGTCATCTCGCCTTTGTGCTGCTCTGCCATGTTGTCACCTCCCTGTTAAAACTGCCGGCCCCGGCGATGCCCGCACGAGGGCCGGTCAAACATATTTTTACCTTCCCCGGGAAGATCATATCCTCCAAACTCCGACAAAATCACAACCCGGCCGCGTGCCCCCACCCAAGGAGGATATTGACAAACATATGCTTCCATTGTACCATGGCCGCAGTGGAAAGGAGGTAGCCATGACTCAGGATAGTGAAGCAACGCAGGGGCCGCGGCTGGTCGAATTCGGGCCGTACCGGGTGATCGGGGCGCGGTATGCGGGGAAGAACGAGCACGGCGAGATGACGGCGCTGTGGGAGCGAGATTTCCTGCCGCGCATGGGCGAAGTCGAGATGCTGGCGGGCACGCCGTGCGCCTTCGGGCTGTGCCGCTGTCTGCCGGGAGCGACAGACGGGTCGTTCGAATACATCGCGGCGGTGCCGGCGCCGGCGGACGCGCCCATCCCGGCGGGCATGGTGGAGGCGCGGATCGCCGCCGCCACCTACGCAGTCTTCCCGGTGGCCGGGCTGGCCGCGGTGATGGAGGCCTGGGGAGCCATCGGCCCCTGGCTGGAAGCGCACCCGGAATGGGAGGGCTATTGCGGCCCGGACGGCTGCGACTGCGCCACCCACCCGGGATTCGAGCTGTACCCGCCGACCTTCTCCGCCGACGGCAAGCTGTTCATTTACGTGCCGGTGCGGAAAAAGTTTAGCTTGGATAGATAAATAATTTAGAAAAAATTAATAATTATGTGGAAATTAGCCGCAAAGTATGGTATATACACTTTGGTAAGTTTGCACTTGCCGACCTGAGGACGCGCTCCTGCAACGAATACCACCGCGTTTATCACACGCGGTGGCTCCGGGGGGAGGGGGCGGAGAGCGTCATCATATTAAGGCGATCTGACGACCTTTCACCGGCTGCCGGCGAGAGGGCGTCGATGCATTCGCCCGCATGCAGCATCGCAGCCGGCCGTATCATGGCAGGCAGACTGCCGCGTACCTGTCATCCACCTTCCCCCCACGTATCATGGTTGCCCATCGGTCGAATAGCGTGTTCCGGGCGCCAATTGTGACTGCCGATTCACCAGCGCATGTCGGGGTGAACACATCGTCCAAAAGTCGAAGCCTTGTACGTAGAAAGACAGGTTGCCATGAACGTGAACACCACCCGATTCGGAATGCTGGAAGTCAGAGATGACGAGACGCTGTACTTCCCCGAAGGCATTCCCGGCGTCGAAACCGTGCAGGAATACTGCCTGGTGCCGCACGCGCCGGACAGCCCGTTCACCTGGCTGCAGGCGGTGTCGCTGCCGCCGCTGGCCTTTGTGCTGATCGATCCGTTCCAGTTCTACCCGCATTACGATCTCACCATCAGCGACGCGGACACCGAGGCCCTCGACCTGCACGGCATCGAGGATGTGCGCATCTACGTGATCGTCACCTTCTCGGCCGCGGGCATGACCGCCAATCTCGCCGGCCCCATCGTCGTCAACACCCGCACACGCTGCGCGCGCCAACTGGTGGTCTCCAGCGGGAAATATTCCTGCCGCCACGCGCTGGGACAGCCCCTGCCGATCGTGCAGCAAGCGGCGTCGTAAACGAACAATCCATACAGTTACCCACCGGGAGCGCGGATGAAAAATCCGCGCTCCCGGTGCGTATAAGCCGAGGGAGGTTCTGGTGAGGATGGGGTCGGTAGGCCGGTCGGTTAATGAGGGGGATGGGAAAAATGAGATGGGAAGAATGGGAGAGGCTTTTCGGGTAGGCACCAACACATTTTTCCCATTCGTCCTATTTTTCCCATTGCTACCGCTCACCTACCAGCCGACCGGCCCAATCCTCTTCAACACCAGCCTCTCATGACCCACCGGCCTGCCGACCCCATCCTCACCAGCACCAGCCTTCCGTCACCCGTCCCGCGCCGGATTCTGCTACAATAGCAACGGGTAATTACTTCAGGATGGGCTTTATCCGTTTTTCTCACCCGCAATATCTGCTGCTGCTCCCGCTGGTATGGGCGTATACCTGGTGGGTGCTGCGCGGCAGCCTGGCGGAGTTGGGCCGGACGCGCGGGCGGCTGGCGGCGGGGCTGCGCGCGGCGCTGCTCACGCTGCTGGTGCTGGCGCTGGCCGGCCTCCAACTGGTGCGGCCCACCCACAATCTCTGCACCGTGTTCGTCCTCGATGTCTCCGACAGCATCTCGCCGCGGCAACGGACCGAGGCGCTGGACTATATTCGCACAGCGGTGAAGTCGATGCGCCACGGCGACAGCGCCGCGCTGGTGACCTTCGGCGGCGAGGCGCTGCTCGACCACGACGCGGATGAGACCGGAACGCTGAAGAACCTGCGCGGCATCTACTCCATCCCCAGCACCTCGCGCACTGACATCGCCGCCGGCGTGCAGCTCGCCATGGCCAGCTTCCCGCTGGAGGCCGGCAAGCAGGTCATCCTCTTCACCGACGGCAACGAAAACCTGGGCAACGTGCTGGACCAGGCGCGGCTGGCCGGTTCCAACGGCGTGCGCATCTCCGCCTTCCCGCTCGCGCGCGACACCTCGCGCGGAGAGGCGCTGCTGCTGCGCGTGGAGGCGCCGGCGGAGGTGCGGCAGGGCGCGCCTTTCCAGGTGAACGTGCTGGCCGAGTCGCTGGCGGAGACGGACGGCACCATCACGCTGTACCGCAATAACCAGCCGGTCGAAGCGCGCCGGGTGCACCTGAAGCCCGGGAAGACGGTGATCGCCTTCGAACAGACGGCGCCGGACAGCGGCCTGGAAAATTACCGCGCCATCCTCGACGTGCCGTCCGGCCAGGACACGGTGCCGGACAACAACGTGGCCTACGCCTACACCCGCGCCTCCGGCAAGCCCGCCGTGCTGGTGGTGGAGGGCGGCGCGGGCGAAGGCGCGCAACTGGCGCAGACCCTGCGCAGCCACGACATCGAGGTGACGCGGGGCGGGCCGGAGCGCATCCCCACCAGCCTGGCGGACTGCGCGCGGTATGACAGCATCGTCTTCGCCAACGTGCCGGCCTGGCAGATGTCCGCCGCGCAGATGACCATGATCCACAGCGCGGTGCGCGACACCGGCATGGGCTTCGCCATGCTGGGCGGCGAGGAAAGCTTCGGCGCCGGCGGCTATTACCAGACCACCATCGAGCAGGCGCTGCCCGTCAACATGGACATCAAGAAGCGCAAGCAACTGCCGTCGGTGGCGCTGGTCATCGTCATCGACGTCTCCGGGTCGATGGGCGAGGCGGAGAACGGCGTGCCGAAGATCAAGCTGGCGGCGGACGCGGCGAAAACCGCGGTGTCGCTGCTGCAGCCCATCGATACCGTGTGCGTGATCGGCTACGACACCCCGGGCGACTTTCATTACGTGGTGCCGAAGCAGACCCCGGTGCGGAACAAGCAAGCCATTTACGCGCAGATCGACCGGCTGGCCCCCGGCGGCGGCGGGATCTTCGGCCTGGCGGCGCTGAAGGAGGCGCGGTCGGCGCTGCAGGGGGCGAATTCGCAGGTCAAGCACATCATCTTCTTCGCCGACGCCGCGGACATCGACAAGGAGCAGCCCAGCGACCCGGCCAGCATGGTGAGCTTAGCCCAGCAGATGCGCAGCAAGGACCGCATCACCATCAGCTCCATCGGGTTGGGGCGGTCGGCCGATCAGGACTGGCCGCTGCTGCACAACATGGCGATCACCGGCGGCGGGCAGTCGTACCTGGTCGATCGCATCAGCCAGCTCCCGCGCATCTTCCTGCGCGACGTAATGTATATGTCGCGCTCGCTGCTCATCGAGAAACCCTTCCAGGTAACAGCGGAGGACACGCACCCGGCCACGCGCGGCATCCCGTGGGACAGCTCGCCGCCGCTGCTGGGGTACGTCTGCACCAGCATGAAGGAGACGCCGCTGGCCCGGCAACTGCTGGTCTCGCATGAGGACGATCCGGTGCTGGCCACCTGGACGCACGGGCTGGGACGGTCGCTGGCCTTCACCTCCGACGCCACCTCGCACTGGGGCGCCTACTGGCTGGGCTGGGAGGGCTACGCGCCGTTCTGGTCGCAAGCGCTGCGCTGGACGCTGCGCCAGGGGGCGAAGGGGAATCTCCAGACGCAGATTACGGAAGAGGACGGGCGGGCTACCATCGCGGTCGACGCGGTCACCAGCGACGGCGAGTTCCGCAACATGCTCGACCTGCGCGCGCACGTCTCGCACGTCGACCCGCTGGGCGTCAACGGGCCCACCGCGACGGAGGAGACGGTGAAGCTGGAGCAGACGGCGCCCGGCCACTACGAGGGCCGCTTCGATGCGCGGGAGACCGGCACCTTCGTGACGACGGTGGAGGAGCACGGGCAAGGCGCACTGCAGATGTCGACGCTGGTGATCCCCTATTCGCCGGAGTACCAGGCGCTGCAGCCGAACATGCCGCTGCTGGCGAAGATCGTCGAGCAGACGGGCGGGGTGGAGAACCCGGCGCCGGCGGAGGTGTTCGGCAAGCTCCGCTTCGGCTCGCGCAGCCTGCGCGACCTGTGGCCGCTGCTGGCCGTGCTGGCGGCGCTGCTGTTCCTCGCCGACGTGGCGGTGCGGCGGGTATTGCTGCCGTGGGACGAAGTGGCCGCCATGGTGCGCGAAGCGGTAACGTCCCGCCTGCCGAAACGCCGGCGCGCCGGTGAGCCGGAAACGCGGCAGCACGCGCCGGGGCTGGGTACGCTGCTGCGCCGGAAAGAAGAGACGCGCAAGCCCCGCGAAGCGCCGGAAGTGGCGAAAACCATCATCTCCCCGCCACGCGAGTCGGACAGCACACCGCCGCCAGCAGCGCCCACCGTGCAGGAGCCGGCACCGCCGCCGCAACCGGCGACCGGCACCGTGAGCAACCTTCTGCAGAAGAAGCGGGAGCGACGGAAATAAGCTAATGCACCTGGGTGCATTCCAGATAAGCGTCGGAATTGAGATTCACAGCCTGGAAGGGTGCGAGAGCCCCGCCCGAATTTTGGTAAGCCTACCTAAAGTCGGGCGGAGCTCTCGCATCCTTCCAGACTGAGAGTCATTGTTCCTCACCTTGCCTATGTACGGGCGGGGCTCTCGCACCCTTCCAGACTGAGAGTCTCAGTTCCTCACCTTGCCTATGTTCGCGCGGGGCTCTCGCACCCTTCCAGACTGAGAGTCTCAGTTCCTCACCTTGCCTATGTTCGCGCGGGGCTCTCGCACCCTTCCAGACTGAGAGTCAAAGTTCCTTACCTTGCCTATGTTCGCGCGGGGCTCTCGCACCCTTCCAGACTGAGAGTCAAAGTTCCTTACCTTTTCTATGTACGGGCGGAGCTCTCGCACCCTTCCAGACTGAGAGTCTCAGTTCTTCACCTTACCTATGTTCGAGCGGGGCTCTCGCAGCCTTCCAGACTGAGAGTCTCAGTTCCTCACCTTGCCTATATTCGGGGAGAGCTATTGACGGTAATCCTGCAAGCGGTCAGAATGAGGAAAATCTGCCGGGAGATTGCACCGTGACCAGACGTGAAAACTTTCTGCGGGCGGCCCGCTTCGAATATCCGGACGCCATTCCGATGACCTTCGTGTTCAACGGCTCGTGCTGGCATCATTACCCGCATGAGGCGCTGATCGAGCTGCTGGCGACCCACCCCTACCTGTTTCCCAACTTCACGGCGGAGGCGTTCACGCCGCCGGTTTACGATGAGAAGCCGGGCGACCTGACCACCGACGCGTGGGGCGTGGTGTGGGTGACGGGCGACCCGGGGCAGATGGGCGGCTGTGCGCGGCACCCGCTGGCGGACTGGGCGGATTTCGACACCTGGTCGCCGCCGGCGCCGTCAGGCACCAGCGACGATGAGGCCTACCGGCTGGCGGAGGCCTATTCCGCCGGGGAGCTGCGCGTCGGCTCGTTGGAGCACGGGCACACCTTCCTGCGCTACACCTACCTGCGCGGGTATGAGAACACCATCTTCGACATGTCGGATGACGAACCGCGCATGCACCGGCTGCTGGGCATGATCGAGGAGTTCAACCGCGAGGTGGTGAAGCAGAGCCTGGCCGCCGGCGTCGACTGGATGTCCTACCCGGAGGACCTGGGCATGCAGGTCGGCCCCATGCTCTCGCCCGCGTACCTGCGGCAATACATCAAGCCCAGCTACACCCGCCTGATGCAGCCCGCACGCGAGGCCGGCTGCGTGATCCACATGCATTCCGACGGCGATATCCGCGACCTGGTGGACGACCTGGTGGTGAGCGGCGTGCAGGTGGTGAACCTGCAGGACCTGGTCAACGGGCTGGACTGGATCAAGGAGCGGCTCTGCGGCAAGGTGGCCATCGACCTGGACATCGACCGCCAGAGCGTCGTCCGCTTCGGCACCCCCGCGGAGATCGACGCGCTGGTGCGCCGGGAGATCGAGCTGCTGGGCAGCAAGCAGGGCGGCTTGATGATGATCCACGGCGTCTACCCCGGCGTGCCGCTGGAGAATATCCGCGCATTGATGGACGCGATGGAACGGTATGCGGGGTATTACGCTTAAGTACAAATCTGACTCTGACTCTCACTCTGACTCACAATTCAAATTGGAGTCAGAGTGAGAGTCAGAGTCAGATTTATGAACAGGAGGTGACCATGCGCAAGGCTGTCCTCTGGATATTCCTCGTCGTCCCCGGCGTCATCGGCGTGGTGGTGTTCGGGTTATTCTCACTGCAGGACTACGCGATCCTGAAGATTTTTTACCACAAGTTCGAGCTGGTGGCCCAGCAGTCGCCCACTTCGACGGCGCTGCTGTTCGCCGAGGCCAACCAGAATATCTACCGCATCAACGTCTTCGCCGACGGCGTCTGGACGCTGCTCTCCGCCATCTTAGCCGCCATCGGCATCCACGGGCTGTGCCTGCTGCCGTCCGCCACCCGGCAAGGCGCGGAGGCCCGGTCTTCCGTGGCGCAAAATTAACGGGGCTGTCGCTCTCTTCCCCATCGGAGGATAAGGTATATGCGCCTGGTGACGGTAAGCGGTCCCGTATTTATTGCTCTTGCTCTACACTCTTGCTCTTGCTCTGAATCCGACCGATCCGGACCGATTGGGCCAATCCTTGTGTTTCGGGTTTCCGATCAGCCTTTCACATCTCTGTGAGGCTTACAGAAATTCACGCAGGTTGATGCAGAGCAAGAGCAAGAGATTAGAGCAAGAGCAAGATACCGTTAACCGTAAAACGATGTGTATGTGGAGATAAGGTGAGCGACAGCCTTGATTAAAATCTCCTCAAAGATATAAAAGATATCGCATTATTATTCTAATTTTTGATAGAATAAGCGACGCCGACGATTGTGTCGCACGGCAGTGCGCTCCACCGACCGCCGGGTTCCGGGAGAAACCGATCCGTAAAGCATCTGTAAAACCTCAGCATATCCCCCATCCGATACTGCTCAGCCGGCAGGCATGCCTAATACGGTACAGGAGGAATAACCGGTGGCCGATACCGAGTATTTGCGCGTCATCCAGGAGAGCGTGACGTTGTGGAACCAGACCCGCGGGATGTATCCGGGGGTGAAGCCGGACATCAGCGGCGTGAACCTGGCGGATGCCGACCTGGCCGGCGTGGATTTCAACGGCACGATCCTCTATAAAGCCAACCTGCAGGGCGCGAACCTGGCGCGGGCGGATCTGGAGGGCGCCAACCTGGAGGAAGCGAACCTGCGCAACGCCGACCTGTGGCGCGCCAACCTGCGCGGGGCCAATCTCAACCGGGCGAACCTGCGCGGGGCCATCCTCGCCAGCGCCACGCTGATCCAGGCCCGCCTGTGCGGCGCCGACCTGCGCGGGGCCATCCTGGTGGACGCCAATTTCTCCAACGCCGACCTGGACAGCGCCAACACGTGGGGCGTGCGGATACCGGGGCGATGATGCTTTTTTTCTCCGCAGATTGAAATGATTGAAATGACTTATCTCTTTTTAATCATTTTAATCTGCGGATAAAAGACCGAACGGCGAGTGAGGACGATGATGTTTCATGCGGAAGCGAAGGGAATCAAACCGCTGCATAAGGCGGCGCAGGAGAATGATGTCGAGGGGCTGGCGCGGCTGCTGGAGCGGCGGGCGGACGTCGATGGGCGCTCGGAGAACGGGCAGACGGCGCTGCACCTGGCGGTGGAGAAGGGACATGCCCGCACGGTGCACGTGCTGCTGGGCTACCGGGCGGACGTCAATGCCCGCGACCACCAGGGCATGACGCCGCTGCATATCGCCGCCGGGCGGGGCGCCGCCGGCCTGCTGACCGACCTGCTGACGGAGACGGGCGGGGACGTCAACCTGGCGGACGGCCTGGGGAACACCCCACTGCACCACGCCGCCGCCAACGGCCAGGCGAAGGTGATGGCGCTGCTGCAGTCGCGCGGCGTCAACCTCAACGCGAAAAATCACAACGGGCACACCCCGCTGCACGAGGCCGTCGGCTGCCAGTCCGCGGAGGCGGTCGCCTTCCTCCTTGCGCACCAGGCCGCGGTGAATGACGGCGACACCTTTGCCCGCACACCGCTGCACCTGGCGGCGAAGGCGGGCGCGAAACCCATCATCGAGCAGTTGATCGCCGACGGCGCCGATGTCAACGCCGCCGACCATTTCGGCAGCACCCCGCTGCACGAGGCGGCGCTGCGCGGGCAACTGCGGGCGGCCGCGCTGCTGCTGCAGTCCGGGGCGGATCAGGAGCGGAAGGACCAACTCGGGCGCACCCCGGCGCAGGCCGCCGCCGCCAGTCACCAGGAGGACATGGTCACGCTGCTGCAAAGGCACCGGGAGCTGCGGGCGGCACAGGAGCCGGCGACCGCGCCGCCCCCGCCCGCGACGCCGGACACCCCTCGGCCGGAGGAGCACGATGCGGAGCGGGAAAAGCTGTCCGCGCGGCTGGCGCAGCAATCCCAGTTATTCGAAGAGATCCTCAATGCCATCCCGGATTACCTGTTCCTGCTGGACCGCAACTTCCGCTTCAGCTACGTCAACCGGCGCGCGGCAGAGGCGCTGGGGCAGGACCAGGCCTTTTTCGTGGGGAAAACCTGGCAGGAGCTGGGGCTGCCGGCGGAATGCCTGCTGCCGCTGTCCGAGCTGTGCGCCGGCGTGTTCGTCACCCGGCAGCCAAAGCAGGGGAAGGTGACGCTGCCCTCCCGCGAAGGCGCCCGCGAGCTGGACTGCCTGGTCAGCCCCATCCACCGCGCGGACGGCGAAATTGCCACCGTGCTTTGCGCCACGCGGGAGGCGTCGGCGCAGCCGGCACTCCCCGCGGAAACCGCGGCCTCGCTAAGCCTCGAGCAGCGGGTGACCGAGCTGGAGCAGGCGAACGCGCGGTTGCAGGAGGAGCTGGCGGCGGAACGGCACATGCAGGACATGCTGCAGACCGTGGAAGAACGCTTCCGCCGGCTGGCGGAAGCCGCCACCGAAGGTATTCTCTTCTCGGAAAACGGCATCATCACCGACGCCAACCCGCAGGCGTCGCTGATCACCGGCTACCAGCACTTCGAGCTGGTCGGCCGGCGCGTGCTCGACCTCATCCACCCCGCGTATTCCGAGATGGCCGGGCAGCACATCGACGCGTCATTCCACCACCCGTACCGCTGTTACTCCCTGCACAAGGACGGCGACACGCTGTGGGTGGAAGTGCAGGGGAAGACGCTCACCTCCCGCGACCGGCAGACCAGCGTGACCGTCATCCGCCCGGTGGAGGAGTCGCGACCGAGCCCGCCGGGCACGGCGCACCGGCCCCATCTCTTCGGCGCCATGGCGCCGCCGGTGCCGCCGGATGATGCGGGGCGGGGGTAATGAATCGGCAAAAAGTCTGATTAGTCGGACTAGTCGGACATGTCTGACTGGTCCGACTGGTCCGACTGGTCCGATTAATCCGATTATTGCATGATGTCGAATAATCTGCTGTATTTCACAAAAGCCGCCGCCACCCTGTATAATTGGGGAACATGGCCATATTTTCCACAGGAACTGTCACAGCGATGCCTGCAGCCTTGGTCAGTTTCAAGCTGTTGATGACGCCGGGGTACTGGCAGAACGTGTATGCCACCGGCGACACCGGGTGGGACGTGCTGCCGCCGCTGCTGGTGATGGCCGTCGCCCGGTTGGTGGTGGTGTGCTTCATCCTCCTGGCGGCGTGGCTGGCCTCGAGCGTGTTGCGCCGCATGATCCGGCGCGGATTTGCGTCAGTGGCGCGGCGCAGCGGGCGCGAGCAGCGGCGGCTGCAGACGCTGGAGGGGTTGATCTCCTCGGCGCTGACCTATCTGATTTACATCATCGCGCTGATTCCCGTCCTCTTCACCATCGGGCTGACGTGGAAGGCGCTGGCGGCGTTGTTTGCCACCTCGTCCGTGGTGTTGGTGGCCATCGGGCTGGGCTCGCAGAAGCTGGTGCGCGACCTGGTGAACGGGCTGTTCATCCTGGGCGAAGGCCAGTTCGACGTGGGCGACTGGGTGACCATCGGCGCGGTGACGGGCCGGGTGGAGGAGATGGGCCTGCGGGTGACGCGGCTGCGCGACGACCAGGGCCGGCTGTATATCATCGCCAACGGCGACATCAACCAGGTCTTCAACGGCTCGCGCGGCTATATCAAGCTGAACATCGAGTTTGCGCTGGCGCGGACAATGCCGCTGGACCAGTCGCTGGAAACGATTCGCACGGCGGCGGCGGAGGTGCTGGCCGCGCATGAGCTGGAGGTGGCGGAGGACGGCATCACCCTGCTGCTGACCGGCATGGACGCGGCAAAGGTAACGGTGCGGCTGACGATCTGGGGTCCGCAGCGACAACTGGCCGCGATCGAGGACGAGATCCGGCGCAAGGTGCTGGCGGCGCAGGAGGCGGAGCAGCTGGCGCTGGTGTAAACATTGGAAGATGGGAGGGCGAGGCTCCTGCCGAGCCGCGATCACGAGCCCGCCCTTCGCATTCAATGCCGATGAGACGCGGATACACGAATAAACACTGATCGGTTTTCGCAATAATCGCGGCTCGGCGGGAGCCTCGCCCTCCCGTTGACTTGCCATCAACCAGCAGGCAAACTGATCGCATTCAGACAGCATAGTCGGGACAGAACACATGGCGGATTTACCGGTTGAAATCTGGCAGCTCGTGAAAGACGAGGACAAAGACGTCGTATTGCTGCGCGACGAGCGGGGGCGGTTCCTGCCCATCGTCATCGGCGTGTGCGAGGCGGCGGCCATCTGGGTGCGGCTGCAGCCGGACCAGGCGGCGCCGTTCCTGCGCCGGCCGTGGAGCCACGACCTGATGCAGTCGCTGCTGGAACGCCTGGGCGCCAAGCTGGAACGGGTGGTGATCGACAACTTCGCCAACGATACCTTCTTCGCCACCCTGCACATCCAGCACCGCGATAAGGAGCTGGTGGTGGACGCCCGCCCGAGCGACGCCATCGCACTGGCGCTGCGCCTGTTCTCGCCCATCCTGGTCAACGACGAAGTGATGGACGAAACCTCTATCCCCCCCGGCAGCGGCGAACCGCACGAAGGCCCGGAGCCGTGGGGCGGGCAGCCGTAAAAGTGGCTAGTGGCTAGTGGCTAGTGGCTAGTGAGTCGTTCTACATGGGAGGGCGAGCGTCCCCGCGAGCCGCGATCATGAGCCGGTTATCGTAGATAACGCCTGTCGAGATCCGGCCTACGAACTTAACAAGTCTCAAATCGTTCACGGATTCCTCGCACGCGGCTCGCGGGGACGCTCGCCCTCCCATTTTGGGCAGACGTGTATCACTACCAACGAGGACATCCCCTATGTCATTGGCAATCATCGGCGGCACAGGCTTATATGATCTCGGCGGATCGGCGGAGGCGGAGATTATTGCGACGCCGTATGGCGAGGCGGCGGTGTTTCGCGCGGAGCTGGACGGGCAGGCGGCGATCTTCCTGGCGCGGCACGGCGCCGGGCATTCCGTGCCGCCGCACCGGGTCAATTACCGCGCCAACATCTGGGCATTGCGCGCGCTGGGCGTGCGCGAGGTGGTGGCCACGCAGGCGGTGGGCAGCCTGAACCCGCACATGGCCCCCGGGCATTTCGTCATCCTCTCGCAATTCATCGACTGGACGAAGAATCGCCCCTCCACCTTCTTCGACGGCGACGACGGCCCGGTGATGCACGTCGATGTCACCCACCCCTACTGCCCGCGGGTCATCGGCGCGCTGCTGCAGGCGGGAGAATCGCTGGGCGACGCGCTGCACCCGGACGGCGTCTACGCCTGCACCGAGGGGCCGCGCTTCGAGACGGCGGCGGAGGTGAAGGCGCTGCGCAGCCTGGGCTCCGACGTGGTGGGGATGACGAACGTGCCGGAAGTGGTGCTGGCCCGCGAGGCGGGGCTGTGCTACGCGGCGGTCTGCATCGTCTGCAACTGGGGCGCGGGCATGACGAACACCCCGCTCACCCAGGAGGAAGTGCTGGGCATCATGGCCGAGCGCGCCGGCGACCTGCGCGCCCTGCTGACCCGCTTCGCCGCCACCCCGCACGACGGGCCGTGCCCCTGCGAAGGGCTGGGGTTCGGGGCGTATCTGCCGGGCCTCGCGGGGGACGGTCCCCGTCGTGCCATGGAAAGCTGATCTTTGGAAGGATCAGCCCGGTCATGCCATAAAAAGCTGAGACTGGTGAGGATCGGCCCGGTGGGCTGGTCAATTGGCGAGGGGCGATGGGAAAAATGGGACGAATAGGAAAAATGTGTTGGTGCCTCCACGAAAGCCTTTCCCATTCATCCCATTCATTTTTTCCCATTCGTCCCATTTTTCCCATCACCCTCCACTAATTTACCCGCCCACCGACCCGATCTTTACTAACACCAGCTTCTCGTGACCCGCTAGCCCACCGACCCGATCCTTACTAACACCAGCTTCTCGTGAAGCAAAAAACGCCAGGCGCCGATGCAGGCGCCTGGCGTTCGTGATACGTCCTCGACCGGTCAGTTCTTGCTTTCCGCCACCGCCGGGGTTTTCGGCTCCGGCGTGGTCTCTTTCGCCGCGGGTGTCGTCTCTTTCGGCGCAGCCTCCGCCTCGGGTTCCGTCTTGGCGCTGTCGCCAATCACGCTGCTCTTTTTCGCGGAGTCCGTGATATACCAGCCACTGCCTTTAAAGATGATGCCGGCGGCGTGAAAGACCTTGCGCACGTCGCCCTGGCATTGCGGGCAATTCAATTCCGGTTTTTCGTCGGCGCCGTGGCGGACGTCGAAGTGATGGTCGCATTGCGTACAAGCATATTCGTAGATGGGCATTTTCTGTATCCCCCCGACAGGTAAAAGCCGGCGGGCGGGGAGCTCGCCGGATGTCACCTGTATTATAGTCATGGCGTTAGCAGTTGGCAAGGGACAGTGCTAACCGTAGCACGGCAGGTCCCCAGCGATCTTGCTCTTGCTCTTTCCTCTTGCTCTTGCTCTTGCTCTAAAAAGACCTCACGGAAACCGAATCCGATGGCTTTTTCAGAGCAAGAGCAAGAAAAGACACCACGCAACCGGTCCGCCGTATCTCCCCCCCGTCCCATGTGATATTTCCGGGTGGAAATGGAATACCTGTATATCGGGAGAATAGACACACGCTATGCTCCCGATAGTGGCCGGGAACCGCCCCCAGGCCTTCGTTGCAGACCGCGGTTCCGGGCAAGGCACTCGTAAACAGGGGGATTCAAGGATGACTATGCTAACGACAGCGTCAAACGAGACGCTGGCGAGGGCGCTCGACCGCCAGCAGTTACTGCCGGCGGACGTGCTGAGGGGGTTGCAAGCCTCCGCCGCGCACCAGCAGAAATGGCTGGGCGAGGCGGCGGCGGAAACCGGCGCGCTCAGCTACGAAGAGATTGCCCGCGCCATCTCGTTGGACGCCAAGATACCGCTGGCCAATCTTCGTAATATCACACCCAATCTCATTGCCCTTTCGAAATTTCCGGAAGAGCTGTGCCGTCGATACAGCATGCTGCCGCTGAGCATGGAGACGGGCATGCTGTCGGTGGTCATGGGCGATCCCTTCGACGAGGACGCCAAACGGCTGGCGCACGAAAAGGGCGGCGAGCTGGTGATTCACGTGGCGCCGATGGATGAGGTGCACGCGACCATCACCAACTGGTACCTGCGCCTGGCCCCGGAATCGCTGAACGGGACGGGCGGCTTCGGCGCGCGGACGGCGCCGGCCGAGATTGCGCCGGAGATGCTGCCCATTCTCACCCCGAACCAGAAGGATGAGAGCGAGAACATCCTGCTGGAAGATCTGCTGCGCATGATGGCGGACAACAAAGCGTCGGACCTGCACCTGGCGGTGGGATCGCCACCATTGATGCGCGTGCACGGCGAGTTGATTCCGATGCCGTATCCGGTGCTGAAGCCGACCACGCTGCAGCCGGTCATCTACTCGATTTTGACGGACATCCAGATCACCGCCTTCGAGCGGCACTGGGAGCTGGACTTTTCCTACAGTCTGCCCGGCGTGTCCCGTTTCCGCGTGAACGTGCACAAGCAGCGCGGCTCGGTGGGGGCGGTCTTCCGCAGCATCCCGTCGGAGACGCCCACGCTGGACAAACTGCGCATGCCGCCGATCGTGCGCGAGCTGACGCTGCGCCCGCGCGGGCTGGTGCTGGTGACCGGGCCGACCGGCTCCGGCAAATCCACCACGCTGGCGGCGATGATCGACGAGATCAACCGCACCATGCGCACGCACATCGTGACGGTGGAGGACCCGATCGAGTTCCTGCACAACAACAAGATGAGCGTGATCACCCAGCGCGAGGTGGGCTCCGACACCGAAGGCTTCGCGACCGCGCTGCGGCACGTGCTGCGCCAGGACCCGGACGTCATCCTCATCGGTGAGATGCGCGACCTGGAGACGATCTCCGCGGCGCTGACGGCGGCGGAAACCGGCCACCTGGTCTTCGCCACCCTGCACACCACCAGTGCGGCGCAGTCCATCGACCGCATCGTCGACGTCTTTCCCGCGCACCAGCAGGACCAGGTGCGCACCCAGCTCGCCAACGTGCTGGAAGGCATCCTCACGCAGACGCTGCTGGCGTGCATCGACGGCAAGGGCCGCGTCTGCGCGCAGGAGATCCTCATCGGCTCCTCGGCCATCCGCACGCTGATTCGCGACAACAAGGTGCACCAGATGCCGAGCATCATGCAGGCGAGCGGCAAATACGGCATGCAGACCCTCGACCAATGCCTGCGCATGCTGGTGATGGAAAAGAAAGTCACCATCGACGAAGCGATCTCCAAATCGTCGAACCCGGAGGACTTCAAGGCGCTGCTGGCCATGCAGTAAAAGTAGTGGCGAGTGACTAGTGACTAGTGGCTAGTGACCTGGTTTCCACACCCGGGGACGGTGTCGATGAACCGGAACACTAGCCACTAGTCACTAGTCACTAGCCACTCACCTGTTTACCTCGCGCGCATCAGGTTATACAATAAGGCAGCGCCCACCGTGACAAGGAGTGACATGCCGCTGCCGACTGTAAAAGCCAAAGCCCTGGAGCAGCCCGCCGCCAGGCCCGCACTCGTGTTCACCGGTTTACGACCGGCGGCTATCTTCCTGAGCGTCTTCGTCGTGCTGTCTCTGCTGGGCCTCTGCCTCATCCTGCGCGGGCTGGTGTTTGATGATTCGTTCATCAGCTACCGCTACGCGCAGAATCTGGCGTTCGGGCATGGCATCACCTGGAATCCGCACGAGGCGCCGGTGGAGGGGTACACCAACTTCCTGCTGGTGCTGCTGCTGGCGCCGTGCATCAAGCTGGGCATCCACCCGCTGGCCGCGACCCGATTCTTCAGCCTGCTGGCCGCGCTCGGTATCGTCTACCTGCTGTTCACCACCGCGAAGAAACAATATGCCGCGAGCGGCAGCGCGGCGGTGCTGGTGGCGCTGTGCTTCCTGCTGACCGGCGACACGCACACGTTAATCATGGTGGGGCTGGAGACGGTGCTCTTCGCCGTCGCCTTTTTCGGCGCGTTTCTGCTCGGCTGCCGGTACCTGGAGCGCGGGCAGGCGCGGGACGCCGGCTGGTTCGGCGCCGCCGCCTTCGTCGCGCTGCTGCTGCGCCCGGAAGCCGTCTTCCTGGTCATCGCCTTCGCTGGCATTCTCCTCATCCGCGGGCTGAAAACGCGTGGCCGCAAGCAGGTCATCACCGTGCCCGCCGGCGCCGTGGCCCTCACCTTCCTGCTGCCGCTGGCGGTGTACCTGGTCTGGAAATACCTGCACTTCGGCGACATCCTGCCCAACCCGTATTACCTGAAGGCGGCGGCCTCCCGGCTCATCAGTCCGCTCGGGCAGCGCACGGTGCTCACCTTCCTCGGGCAATTCATCGTCCTCCTCCTGGCGGCCATCCCCTCCTTCTGGCTGGCAAAGCGTGACCAGGGCCAGCGGGCGATGGCTTTGATCGCCCTGGCGCTCTACCTGCTCTTCTACCTGCACGTGGACCCGTTGATGGACGTGGCCGGACGCTTCCTCTATCCCGCCGCCCTGCTGCTCGCCTTCCTGGCCATGCCGGCGCTGGTCTTTGCCTTCCGATACCTCGGCTCCCTGCGCTGGCACTCGCTGCTCAAGTCGGTGCTGGCCTGCGTGCTGTTGCTGTCGGTCATGATGCTGTTCAATTGGAAATTGCCCGGCGAAATGATGAACGGTCTCGCGTATCTGTTCTCGAGCGAGAAACCGGCGATCTCGTTGAATCCGCTGATGGAAAAGGAAGATAAGATCGGCAAGGCGCTCGCCCGTTACCCGGGCATCAAAGAGATCCGCATCGCCTTCGGCGACGCCGGCGTCATCCCGTATTACTCGGGCGCCCTCCACCTGGACGTCGTCGGATTGAACGACCGCGTCATCGCGCGCGAGAAGGATCACCAAAAGCTGGTCGATTATTTCTTCGACCAGCAGCCCGACCTGGTGCTGCAGCCCGCCGATGTGCGCAGCCAATCCTGGGCGAATTACGGCCACGGCCCGCTGGGCAATTATGCGAGCTGGGCCGCTGATCCGCGCTGGGACCGTTACGGCTACGCCGGCACCATCATCACCGGCGGCGCGTACGACCTGCACCTGCTGGTGCGGCGCGACATGCCCGGCGCCGATCGATTCGCCATGTTCCTCAAAACACAGGTGGCCGACGGCTTCTGCAGCGAGCTGCCGCTGCCGCTCGGCACCTACCATCCGTCCGGGAAGATCACCTGGTATGAGGTGCAGCGGCAATAACTGTAAGCGGTGGAAGGCACATTCACAGTCTGGAAGGAGGCGAGAGCCCCGCCGAATATAGGTCAGCTGACCTGAATTCGGCGGGGCTCTCGCCTCCTTCCAGACTGTGAATGTGCCTTCCACCGCTTACCCGTTGAGTGAAAAAG
>Ga0172369_10000655_pt1 | contig 51276 bp, 40 predicted proteins | sample LakKiv25m_FD_114539 | JGI IMG/M metagenome (GOLD analysis project Ga0172369, IMG submission 114539) | Freshwater microbial communities from Kabuno Bay, South-Kivu, Congo - kab_022012_11.25m | ecosystem: Environmental > Aquatic > Freshwater > Lake | place: Democratic Republic of the Congo...
AATGGCTACCTGTGCCTTGAATTCTGCTGTAAATTTTCTTCTTTTTGCTTTCATTTTTCCACTGTTAAAATTACTCTTTTTTTATCCTTAACCAGTGGTCTGAATTTGGGGGAGTATTATATGGCGCCAAGCTCAAGGGCGGTGTATTCGCCTTCATCGCCGGGCTGGAGTATGATGGCTGTAGCGGGTACTTCATCTTCGGGAGCGGCGGCAAGATAAAGGTGAAGTATTGTTTCACCTGAATTCTCGATATTGAATTTCTGGGTTTCAGCAAATTCTTTCTCTATGATGGTGAGCTTGGCAAGGGCTTTTACCTCGCCGGTGTAAACGGTTAGCTGGCTGCCGTTGGTTTTACCGCTTTTCTTCCACTTGCGGATGATGCTCTGGTCGAAGAACTTCATCCCTTCGGTGGGGTTGCCTACGTATTCCTTAGCCAGGTCTAATACATCGAGCCAGAGCTGGCGCTCGAGGACGGCGCGCAGGGTTCGCCCGTTAGCTATGCCATTCGTTACTACACCCATCCTGACGGGCTCGTGCTGGGAAATTTTCCCATTGCCATTATTAATTTTATTGCCGGGTTCGGAAATTTTTCCTGGGATTAGAGGAAAATTTTTAATTGTGTTTATCGTAATCTTCATCCGGCGCCCGGCATTCATTTCGCCTTCGCCGGAACTTACCAGGCAGAAATGAATGGCGGGGACAACACAGATGTTTCCGGCTTTGGTGATAAACATTTCCAGATCGTTACCGGAGGAACCGGTGTGAGGTAAGTTTTTGTTCAGGGTCAGTGCCATAAAAGCCGGAATTTTATAAAACCAAAATTAAATCCCGGAAATGCAGTTCCGACAAAGGCGGGGAGTTATTGTATGAATGAAGGGTTTTTGTAAACGAATGGGGGGTTTTTCAGTACGAAGTCACACGTAGGGTAATATTATCTCACGCAAAGGCGCCAAGACGCAAAGGGGATTTAAAAATATAAACCTGGCGTCCTGGCGGAAGAAAAAAAAGTTTCATGCGAACCTGCCTGTCGGTAGGCATGGAGTGCGATGTCACAAAGAAGGTTAAAATTTCTGGCGAAGGCGTAAAGGTTTTTCATGTAAATCCTTTAATCTTGGCGTCTTCGCGGCTTGGCGTGGTAATTATAAGTTATTCACAATACGGTGTATCCCGTTTTTGATAAGCACCTCATTAAAATTCACTAGCAAACCAAGCTTCAAACCTGTCAGCCTTAGGTAAGTAAGTAGTTGTTTGAAATGTACAGGTGCAAGTACTTCAACTGATTTCAACTCAAGGATCACTTTACTTTCGACAATAATGTCTGCACGAAAACCGATTTCCAGTTTCTTGTCATCCCATACTACCGGAATTGGCTCTTGCCTGGTAAAATTAAGTCCTTTCTTTGTCAGTTCATAACAAAGTATTTCTTCATAAACAGATTCAAATAATCCTGGACCAAGTGTTTTATGGATATTGTAGAAGATATCAACAATTATCCGTGAAAGTTCATTTTCGTTCATAAGATTATATTTTAAGTTTGATGTAAAGTCTCAAAGTCGCTAATGGGATTTCTAAAATTATAAACTTAGCGTCTGGGCGAGCAAACAAGAAATTCACGCACAGGCGCAAAGCCGCATAGAATTTTTATAGCCAGACAACTTGGGATCTCGGCGATATGTTTTCTTATTCTTGCCATTTTTTTATGTACGATCCTTTGATATCCAGTGCATAGTTTTGTCCGTTGGCGAAGAGGATGCATTTTTTTTCGCGGTGGGCGATTTTGTGCAGGTATTTTTTGTTGATGAGGGTAGAGCGGTTAATTCGTCCGAAACCGTTACCAGACAATTGCAACTCGATGCTTCCCAGGTTCCGCGAAACGGTGTGACATTTTCCATCCTGCAGATAAATATCTGTATAATTTCCTTCCGCTTCGCAATACACGATGGATTGAGGATCAATATAGACAGTAGTGTTACGGCTCGGAAAAGCAATTTTCTCCGTATGAAGATGTTGAAGCAGCTTCGACACCGACTGTTGCAATGATTCCGTCTTCCGGGATGCTTTATACCTTTCGACGCACGCTTTCAGATCGCCGATTCCGATTGGCTTCAGCAGGTAATCGAAGGCCGCACAGCGTATGGCAGCTATGGCATACTGGTTAAAGGCTGTAACAAAAATAATGGTCGTATTGAGGTTGTGAGTGGCAATACTTTCAGCCACGGCAAAACCATTCCTGCCTGGCATATCAATATCGAGTAAGACAAGGTCGGGTTCGGAATCAATGATCTGCATAATAGCTTCATCGGCAGAAACTGCCTTTGAAATTACCCGGATTTCGGGTAAATGATCTTTAATGATGCCTGCGAGAACGTCTCTTGCGTCCTGTTCGTCATCCACGATAATTGCTGTAATCGGGTTCATAGCTTTCTTAAATTGAGAGATATACTCATTCTAGTCAGGTTTGCGAGAGCAAAGCTGCGCTTAGAATGAGTTATACCGAGAGGAACAGCAACGTAAAATTCGCAAATACCGAAGAATAGGTAACGGTTCTGTTCCGATTCGGTATAAAAGTAAAAAAAATTCAAATACAACTATTTCTCACAGGGCGGAATTATTTCACGCAAAGACGCAAAGTCTCAAAGAGATTTCACTCAAAGGCGCTAAGTCGCAAAGGAATATCTTTATGAACCTTTTTACCTGGCGTCCTGGCATCTTAACGAGAGACAAAGGTATTTAACGCAAAAGCGCAAAGGTATTTCACGCAAAGGCGCTAAGCCGCAAAGGAATTTTAGCGAGAATTAAAGCTTCTCGATTTTCAGATTCACTTCCGTGCCGGTTGCCTTGCCTGTTTCATCTTTCAGATCGGTAATGGTCGGTGTAATTTTTACTCTTTGTGTCTTTTCGAAAAGCTCATAAACTTGTTCCAGCGTGCTCATACCCCTTCCGGTTCCCATCTCTGCATATTCTTTTGCCTTTTCGCGCCCGATCCCATTATCCCGGATCGTAACAGAGGTATGGCCATCCTTTTGAGCCACAGCAATCTTTATCATGCCTCCCGGCCCCCTGTTTTTCAGCCCGTGCTTCACGGCATTTTCGGCATATTGCTGTATCATCATTTTGGGAACCGGGAGTGAGACGTCAATGCCATCATAGGTATGAATCGTATATTCGAAAATATTGTTGTATCGGACCATTTGGATGTCGAGGTAATCTTTAACGAACCATAGCTCGTTTTCGAGTGTGGTAGCCGAGTTACCCGAGTGGCTGAGCACAGCCCGGATGAGGGACGTAAAACGGGTGAGGATTTCATGCGCCCTGACTTTTTCCTCTTTGTAGATCAACGAACTGATGGTATTAAGTATATTGAAGGTAAAATGAGGGTCGAGATAGCTGCTCATCTGGTCAAGCTGAATCCTCGCAAGCTGGTTTTCGCGGGCTTTTACTTTTTTGTACTGCAAGGCCTGGAATCGGCGGATGACATAAATAAATCCCAGGACAAGGAAATATATACCCATCCAAACCGGGAACTTTAGGTACCACCACGGGTTGAAACCATAGGTGAACCACATCTCCCGGTCACCCTGCTGTACAAAAAGATAAGTTTGTTCCGGTCTGTTCTCCTGGGATGAGAAATAAAGGATTTTAGAACGATCAAATGGAATGGCTACATACACCGGAAAAGACAAGTCGTTGCGGAGAATACAGAAGCTTTCGCAATCAGAGCCGGAAAAAATTATTTCCTTCAATCCATCCCTGTCCAAATCGAGCATTGTTAATGAAGAATGGATTTGATTAATCGTTTTTCCGGTCTTCGTAAGGCCTAAATTCTTGTCAACTGTGTACATTTCTCCATTCCGTGTTCCGATTATTATCCTGTCTTCATCGGGAAATCTTTGGAATATTAAAAAATAATTTTCCGGAACACCCGTAGGCAAGATATCTCTCTTTCTGATGAGTTCACCCATAGTGCTGAAAAGCATAAGACACTGGATTTTATCAGTGGTATTCATCTTTTCATAAAGTGCAAGGATATAATTTCCTCCGTCAATTACCATTTTCTGACATTGTATGAAACTTTTATGCCCGGTAAATTCAACTGGTTCGAACAAGAAATCCAGTTTGTGATCGAGCGCCATAAGCCATGAACTGCTGTCTTTGTATGGAATATCATACTCAGCCGGAATATTATCCGAACTCGAACCCTGTCCGAGGAATTCAGGATAGGGATCATCATCCAGTTGTACCGGAAAGAAGGTAACTTGACTTCCCATGAGCGGTCCCTTATAAACCGAGTCCGATTTTAAATCGTAAGCATATAGCCTTCTTGGTTGTAAAGAATAACCAGCATGTATATCAAAAAGCAATTCATCCGAGCCATCGAGTTGCAGATCATATAATGGATGCAGAAAGACCCGGTAATCATCCATTTTTCCATCGAGGTGTATCTGATCAACGAATTTTTGTTTCTGTATAAATACCTTATCACTGTCAGGAAAGGTAATGTTCAGAAACAGTGAGTCCTGGCTGTAGGAAATAAAATATATCTCAGGCTTGTCATCGTGGTCAGCATCTCCTGTCAAAGGCGGACCGGGGTAAATGATTCCGTGATAATCCATCCAGTGAATCTGAACATCGGAAGTATCTATAATCTTTACAGCCGCTTCGCCCTTTTGGCTGTTGAATAATATAATTTTTTCACTGTAACCGTCATTGTTCAGGTCGAAAAAATTTGTATAGGCATCTATTTTATTAGCGACACTTTTTTTAACTTGTTCAGCTTTATATTTTTCGACCGGCGGAAGGAAAAGGATAATGGTGACAGCTACCAACAGCGCCAGAAACCACGGACTGATCAAAAACCCGATAAGGTTTTCCTTAATTCTGTAAACAGGATATTTGCTGATCAACTATTCAGATAATTCTCTTGCAAAACTAAAGTATATTTACCTCCTTTTCAATATCAACGGAGAATTTTTCCTTCACAGAGATTTGGATTTGATTGGCTAAGTCAGTTATCTCAGATCCTTTGGCATTTCCATAATTCACCAGCACCAGCGCCTGTTTTTCATGAACACCGGCATCGCCAATCCGTTTTCCTTTCCAACCGCATTGCTCAATCATCCAGCCTGCAGACAGTTTGTATGTATCATCGGGCTGGGGAAATGAAACCAACTGAGGATACAAAGCTTTTAGTTTGTCATGTTTTTCGTTTGAGATCGTCGGATTTTTAAAGAAACTTCCTGCATTACCCACGACAGCCGGGTCGGGCAGCTTATTGCGGCGAACTGCGATGACCGCTTCCCTGATCTTTTGGATTGTAAGCCTGGATATGCCCATTCGATCCAGTTCGTCCTCAAGAGCGCCGTAGCCGGTTCTGAAGACCGGGCGCTTGTCGAGCCGGAAGGTGACGGAAAGGATGATACCCTTGTTCTTTAGTTCATGTTTAAAGATACTATCCCTGTATCCAAAACGGCAATCATCAGCATTCATGGTTCTGACTGATCCATTCGAGAGGTTTATATATTCAAGGCTGTGAAAATGATCTTTCATTTCAACGCCGTAAGCCCCGATATTCTGAATAGGGCTGGCGCCAACACATCCCGGGATCAGAGAAAGGTTCTCAAGCCCGGCATAATTATTTTCAACGCAGAATTTTACAAAGTCGTCCCAGTTTTCACCCGCCTGAGCTTTTAATAAGCAATGATCGTCATCCTCCCGAACAAGAACAGTTCCCTTCAGGTTAATTTTAATAACAAGCCCGTTAAAGTTTTTGGTAAAAAGAATATTACTTCCGCCTCCAAGTATGAGAAAAGGTATTTTATGTGAGTTAATGTATTCGCTGACCTCTTTTATTTCGGCAACCGAAGCAACTTCAATAAAATATTTAGCATCTACCTTGATACCGAAAGTGTTGTAGGGCTGGAGGCTGTGGTTGTTTATCATGTTCATCGTTCCAAAGATAAATAATTCATCAATATCGGTAATTATTTAATTTCGCAAATTTAACAGGAGGATATTGAAAACAGTTCTTGTTTCCGTAATCAACGACCTGACTACCGACCAAAGGGTGGATAAGGTTTGCAACACGCTGACCGGTCTGTCGTTTCAAGTTGTTTTAATCGGAAGGAAGAAAAGAGACAGTCTCGATCTGGATGAGCGTAAATATAAAATGCACAGAATGAAACTGATGTTTGAAAGAGGTCCTTTGTTTTATGCTGAATACAACATCAGGTTGTTTTTGTATTTGCTGACTTTCAGAGCTGATCTTCTTATTTCGAACGATCTGGATACCCTGATGCCAAATTATCTGATTCACCGGATGAAAGGTGTGCCCCTGGTTTACGACAGTCATGAATTGTTCACCGAAACACCGGAAGTCATCCACCGGAAATTTGTCAAGAACACCTGGGAACGAATTGAACGTTGGATTTTCCCGAAATTAAAAGTTGCTATCACAGTGAGTGAATCTATTGCAGAAATTTTCAGGCAAAAATACGGTGTCGAGGTAAGAGTGGTCAGAAATGTGCCAAAAACAAGATCATTTCAAAAAGTAAAATCGAGAAGCGACCTGGGTTTGCCCGAGGATAGAAAGATTATAATTTTACAAGGATCCGGGATAAATATTCAGCGGGGAGCAGAGGAGTTAATTGAGGCTATGCGTTTAATTCCTGATATTATGCTGCTCATTATCGGAGGAGGCGATGTGATTGAAGATTTGAAGAATCAGGCTGTAAACTTGAAGAATATCCGGTTCGTACCCCGACAAAAAATCGAAGACCTTTATCAATACACCATGAATTGCGACCTGGGCCTGACCCTCGATAAGGATACGAACCTGAATTACAGGTATAGCCTTCCAAACAAACTTTTTGATTACATTCATGCCGGAATACCTGTTCTTGCTTCACCTCTGGTTGAAATAAAAAAGATCATTGAAAAATACGGGATTGGAGACACCATTATAAATCACGCTCCTGAAAATATAGCTAATAAAATCATTGAAATGCTTTCGGATGATAAAAGGATAATGAAGTGGAAAGAAAACCTTAAAATTGCAGCGTCAGGACTATGCTGGGAAAAGGAAGAGAAAATCATACAGGATATTTATAGGGAGTATGTCTGAAAATTATATAAATATCGTCGCTTTCGACATTCCATTTCCACCCAACTATGGAGGAGTTATCGATGTTTGGTATAAAATGAAATTTCTCCATCGAAATGGTGTAAAAATTATACTTCACTGTTACGAATATCCCGGGCGCGGCCGGTGTAATGAATTGAACAGCATTTGTGAGCAGGTGTATTACTACCCGAGATTGCTGGGACTGAAATCAGCGTTATCATTGAAACCATACATTGTTTCGAGCCGCAGGTCAAATGATCTGATGTGCAATTTATTGAAAAATGATTATCCCATATTGTTCGAAGGACTTCATAGCTGCTATTATATTGATGATCACAGATTACAAAAAAGGTTCCTTATTTACAGGGAAAGCAATATAGAACACTGGTACTATTACAGCCTGTTCAGGGCAGACAACCATCCGGCCAAAAAACTTTATTTTCTGTTAGCCAGCCTAAAGTTAAGATTATATCAGAAAGTCCTCCGACATGCATCACTGATGCTTGTTGTATCACAAAAGGATACGGAATATTTGAAAAAGCATTTTCCGGAAAACAGGGTAGAGTATCTTCCCAGCTTCCATGCGAACGAAACGGTTGAAACTATACCAGGTTCGGGAAATTATGCGCTTTATAACGGAAACATAGAAGTACCTGAAAATGCGTATGCCGTTGCTTACCTGATAGGTGAAGTTTTCAATGATGTAGATTATAAACTTATCATTGCGGGAATGAACCCGCCTGACAGGATAAAAAAAATGGTGGCAGGAAATCCGAATCTTGAATTAGTTGCAAATCCTGATGATGATCAAATGTTTGATCTTATCAAAAAGGCTCATATCAACATTTTAGTGACTTTTCAGGCTACTGGTTTAAAACTGAAACTCTTGAATACGCTTTATAAAGGAAGATTCTGCCTTGTCAATGATAAAATGCTGAACGGAACCGGCCTTAATGATCTGTGTGAGATAGCAAATACTGCAAAAGCTCAGAAGGAAAAGCTTCAACTGTTGTTCAGTGAAGATTTTAAACAGGAAGAAATTGAACAAAGAAAAACCATCCTTAATCAATTGTACTCCAACGAAGCTAATGCCCGGCGGTTTATAACTCTTGTGTTTCAAAATTCGAGCAATGCCGATTGAGGGCGGTAATAATTTCATTTTCCATTTTTCCAATCCTATCAAAATCATATTATTCCATATCTTTGTAAAATAAATATAGTCATTTGCGAATGTCATTCCGGTTTATAATTGTCAGAATGTATAACCTTACGGGCCGCAGGCTTTTTGAATGCTGGCTTTGGTGAATCCCCGCTGCATAAGATTTTCAATGACGGCAACCTGTAGATTTCTCAGTAATTTTCGGATCAATTAAAAAATAATTATGTCGGTAAACGGTGTGATTTTTAATATACAGCGCTTTTCAGTCAACGATGGGCCTGGCATCAGAACAACGGTTTTTATAAAAGGCTGTCATCTTGGATGCGGTTGGTGTCATAACCCTGAAGGCAGATTATTCCCGCCTTTCGGATTAAATAATGAGGTAATTGGCCGAACTGTTGACACAGATGAATTATACGCCGAAATCGAAAAGGACAGAGTATTTTATGAAGAATCAGATGGTGGAGTTACTTTTTCAGGTGGCGAACCTTTGGCACAACCGGAATTTCTGAAGAGCATTTTAAAAAAATGCGCTGAAGGCGGTATTCCTGTGGCTGTTGATACTTCAGGATATGCCCATAAAACTTTGTTTAAGCAGATTCTACCTTTTACCGGATTGTTCCTTTATGATATCAAACTGGTGGATCCGGTTCAGCATCTGAAATATACAGGAGTTTCAAATACGGAAATCCTGGAAAACCTGGATTTCCTTTTAAATAAAAATGCAAATGTCATCATACGTATTCCTGTGATACCCAAAATCACAGCCACTGCTGAAAACATCGGTTCCATCATTGATCTTCTTGAAAAATATCCGGTGAAACCGGAGATTAACCTTCTGCCGTTTCATAAAATTGCCGAAAGCAAGTACAAAAAGTTCGGATTAAAAAACATCATGGCAGGTATAAAGGAATTAACGGAACCCGAACTTGAGCATTTTCGAATTCAATTCGAAATCGCCGGATTCAAAACAAAAATCGGTGGCTGATTACACTAATCATACGAAAATCACGAATTTATCTATGACTGAAAGAATTATCATGCTTCGGAAACAAAGTACCCAAACCAGGCCCTTCATTTCGGATGAAAGAGCTCTCCTTGTGACCCGTTTCTATCAAAGCAAAGCGGCAGAAAATGTTAGTGTGCCGGTAAGGCGGGCTTTGGCTTTCAGATATATTCTCGAAAACAAAAAAATATGCATCCTTGACGGGGAACTGATTTTGGGTGAAAGGGGGCCTTCGCCACAGGCCGCTCCGACTTATCCTGAAATTTGTGTCCATTCGCAACAGGATCTTGAAATCCTGCATTCACGTGAAAAAGTTCCATTCACTTCCGAACCGAAAACAAGGAAGGTATATGCCGACATTATTGCGCCATATTGGAAGGGCAAAGCCATCAGGGATAAAATATTCAATGAACTCCCGGAAGAATGGAAGACCGCTTATAATGCCGGTGTTTTTACTGAGTTCATGGAACAGCGTGCTCCCGGACATACGGTTTTGGATGATAAAATTTACAGGAAAGGAATGAATGATTTCATGTCCGAAATTCATAAGCAGCAGAAAAAACTTGATTTCAAAAATGATCCTGATGCAATCAATAAAAATGAAGAACTGAAAGCAATGGCTATTGCTGCCGAAGCGCTTATTATGTTTGCAAACCGTCATGCGATTGAGTTGGAAAACCTTGCAAAATCTGAGAATAGCAATATCAGAAAAACAGAACTGACGGAAATGGCCCGAATATGCCGGAATATTCCGGCTAATGCTCCGCATACTTTCCATGAAGCGCTTCAATACTATTGGTTCGTTCATATCGGTGTGATCACGGAGGTAAATCCCTGGGATTCGTTCAATCCAGGCAGACTCGACCAGCACTTGTTGCCTTTTTACCGAAATGAAATTGCTGATGGTTCTTTGACAGAGAAAAAAGCCAAAGAATTTCTGCAGGCATTCTGGATCAAATTCAACAACCATCCGGCGCCGCCTAAAATTGGTGTAACCGCTAAGGAAAGCAACACTTATACTGATTTTACCCTTATTAATCTTGGCGGAGTTAAGTCCGATGGTACTGATGCAGTGAACGAGCTTACCTATCTGATCCTCGACGTGATAGAGGAAATGAGACTGTTGCAGCCGGGAACAATGGTTCAGGTAAGTAAAAAAAATCCGGATCAGTATCTTAGAAGATTTTTGAAAATCATTAAAACCGGTTACGGGCAGCCTTCGGTTTTCAATACTGATGCGATAATCCAGGAAATGCTTCGCGTGGGCAAATCCATAACCGATGCCAGGAACGGCGGTGCAAGCGGCTGTGTTGAAACAGGTGCGTTCGGAAAGGAAGCCTACATCCTGACGGGATATTTTAACCTTCCGAAAGTGCTCGAAATAACTTTAAATAATGGATTTGATCCGGGGACAAAAAGGGCGATTGGATTGCAAACCGGGGATCCTTCAACATTTAAGACTTTCGCGAAACTGATGGCTGCATTTGAGCAACAACTGAATCATTTCATTGAGATAAAAATTAAAGGCAACAATATCATAGACCGGATTTACGCTCGTGAATTACCGGTTCCGTTCCTGTCGGTTCTGATCGATGATTGTATCAAAAAAGGAAAAGATTATCATGATGGCGGTGCCAGGTATAATACAAGCTACATCCAGGGAGTCGGCCTGGGAAGCATTACCGATGAACTGACAGCTCTGAAATACCAGGTTTTCGATAAAAAAAATATTTCGATGAAAGGATTTCTGGAAGCGATGAAAAACAATTTCGAAAACTTCGGGGAATTCAGAAAAGAACTTATCGAAAATACTCCGAAATATGGTAACGACTATGATTATACTGATGACATCATGCGCAAAGTTTTTGAGATGTACTTTACGGCAATTGATGGAATCCCAACGGCAAGGGGAGGAGTGCATCGAGTGAATCTGCTTCCTACAACATGTCATGTTTATTTTGGGAGTGTAATCGGTGCTATGCCGGATGGCCGGAGAGCAGGAAAACCACTCTCCGAAGGTATTTCCCCGGTTCAGGGCGCCGACAGAAAGGGTCCGACGGCTGTACTGAAGTCAGCCTCCAAAATAGACCATATACGAACCGGCGGAACTTTGCTAAACCAGAAATTCACACCATCTTTTCTCGAAAACGATGCCGGAATTGAAGATGTTAAAAACCTGATCCGAAGCTATTTCAGACTCGACGGGCATCATATCCAGTTCAATGTGGTCAGCGCCGATACGTTGAGAAAGGCTAAAAAAAATCCTGAAAACTACCGTGACCTGATTGTTCGGGTAGCGGGCTACAGCGATTACTTTGTGGATCTGACCGAGGAGTTGCAGGATGAGATCATTGCAAGGACTGAGCATCAAATAATTCCGGATCACAATTCAGTAGATAAAAAATCAATGGGCTTTAGCCCTGATAATCAGCCAACCCCAGATCTCAGTCTTGGGAATAAGAAATAAAGAAAAATATGCGGGCTTTAGCCCTGACAAACAAATACATCATCATGTCATACGTCAAAATATGGATCCATGCTGTGTGGGGTACAAAGAACCATGAACCGGTTCTGATAAAAGAAGTCAGAAAAGAACTATTCACACATATCAGGGATAACGCAAGAAAAATGGGAATTTATCTGGATATGATCAACGGTCATCTTGAGCATGTTCATTGTCTTCTTGCGCTGAATGCAGACATGACAATGGCTAAGGTTATACAGTTACTGAAAGGGGAATCGGCTTTTTGGGCCAACAAGAAAAAATTGATCAGGCCTAAGCTGGAATGGGCAATTGAATATTATTCGTTTTCGGTCAGCGAATCTATGGTTCCGAAAGTTAGAGAATACATCAAAAATCAGGATGGGCATCACGCAAAGGTGACTTTTAAGAATGAAACTGAGACGTTTATGGACAAGTATAAGCTTGAAAGTCACGGCTAAAGCCGGGTATAGTATGGGTTTTGTGGTTCCCCAGACTGAAGTCTGGGATTGGAGGATGGTGATTAAAAAGGTTGGTAGTGTTTGGTTTCACAGCCTGAAGTCAGGGGACAGTATGCAGGTCATGGCTAAAGCCGGGTATAGTTCGGGTTTGGTGGGTCCCCAGACTGAAGTCTGGGGTTAGAGGATGGTTTCTGGATTTTATTAACTACAGACAACAGTCCGGGAGAAAGAAAATAGAAAAATCATTGGGCTTTAGCCCTGATAATCAGCTAACCCCAGACTTCAGTCTGGGGAATAAGAAAGAAAAATCAATCATTGGGCTTTAGCCCTGACCTTCGATTACGACAATCGCATGACAATCCTAATAATCACTTCTCATTATTATGACTGGTGAGTTCCTGAAAATAATGTTTAGAACCTTGAATATTCTCATAGAAAGATAAACTTAAAAGTGCTAATTTGGCTCATAAATTTTATATGAAAATGAATCCATACCTAAAGTTCATAGTATGCGCCAGCTTATTATACTTCTGTTACCGGACATCAGCCCAAACCATCAGGGTAGGTTTATTGGTTCAGGATGTTCAGAGCCAGGGCGAACCCGAAGTAAGAGATGCATATAAATTCCTGAGTAAAAACAAGGATTATAAGGTTGATAAGCTATTCATTTCTGAACTCGAGTCAATCCGAAACCTCGATGATTATGATGTCCTTTGGTTTCATCACAATGATTCAACTTATATAAACAGTAATATAGCGGTCAGGGATATTATATTTAATTATATTTCTGAAGGTGGTAATTTGCTTCTTACGCTTGAAGCCTTTCGGTTTATAAATGATCTTGGAATTGAACCTTCACCTGTTGAAACAAGGAATAAAACAGCTCTGGACGAAGGTTATGGCCGCCAGCTTGGTCTTCATGCTTTCAGAAGCCACCCTGTTTTTGAAGGAATGAATGGCGGAGCGTATATTTTCAGGCCAAAACAGGATACTACGGTTAGGATCAATGGCTTTTTTGAAAACACATTGCCTGCGAAAGCTGAAGTTATCGCAATTGATTGGGATTACATATTTTTAAGAGAAGATATAAAACTTGCTGTTGAGTATAAAGTCGGATCGGGTGGAGTGGTTGCAATTGGCGCCTACACAACATTGTCGTCACCCAATAACAACAAAGTTCATCTTGAACTATTTCTGAATAATTGCATTCATTATCTTGCTGCAGAAGCATCCGGCCAATCAATTCATCTGTGGAAATACGGTCCGCAGGAAGTGTCGCCTGTTTTACCTTATTATTCAGAAAAATTGAAAATATCCGCTTCAGAATGGCAAATAAAAAAAAGTGATATAGTTCTTCGCAAAGAAAAAGCCGAAACTGATTTCTGGGATGTTGCCGGTGAAAGGATGGTAATCATGGGAAATGAAAACGCCGGTATATCTGAAATATGGACACATCCGTTTATGGCTTTTCGCGATTACAAAGCAGGATTAAAATTCCCGTCTTCCGATTCCATTCAGTGGCTTTCCAATCTTTCGCCTTCAATTGAAACAAGGCCTGAATCATTTATAAGAAATTATAAATTTAAACAGGGTTCATTAACAGAAATCATAACCGTTTCGCCGGAATCACCCGCAGGTATTGTACATTATTCCTGGTCCGGTTCTGAACTCGCAGAAATTTTCATCCGGTTTAGCAGCAACCTTCGGCTGATGTGGCCCTATTCGGAAACTGTATTTAAAAAGTTAGCTTTTATCTTTGACCCGAACCTGAATGCAGTAATAATTCGGGAAGAAAGCGGGGACTTTCTGAGTCTTATCGGTTCTGATAAAAAGCCCATAAATGCCCGGATTGGCCAGTTTGTGGATTTCAAGTTGGACTGGGTTAAAGGTATAAATCACAACGACTCCTGCAAAATCACAGGTTTAAAAACCAATGAATTTATAATCGGAGGAATGTATCATTTCAGTCTCAAACCTCAGGATGAGTTAAACATCCTGCTGACTTCGGGATATACGGCAGATGGCCAAACAGCTTATGAGGAGGCGACTGAAAACTATAAGATTGCTCTTCGGAAACCTGATTCGGTTTATAATGTGGCGGGTACCTGTTACGAAAATCTTCTTTTCAAAAAATCATTGGCTATTAAATCGCCTGATACGGTATTTAATGAAGGTTATTTATGGGCTCTTATTGCCACCGGCCGGTTTTACGTTCACACTCCGGGACTGGGGAAGTCATTGGTAGCCGGTTATTCCACTACCGGAACCGGTTGGGATGGCGGCCATAAAGTTGACGGAAGGCCCGGCTACGCCTGGTATTTCGGAAGGGACGGCGAATGGAGCGGATTTGCTTTACTTGACTGCGGCGATTTCGAAAAAGTGAAATCCATCCTCGAAATGTATATTAAGTTTCAGGATTTGAATGGTAAAATTTATCATGAGGTTAGTACTTCCGGGGTAGTCCATTATGACGCCGCCGATGCGACCCCACTGTTCATTATTCTCGCAGGAAAATATTTGAAATATTCCGGAGATACAGAATTCATCAGGTCGAATTGGCTGTCAATAAAGATGGCCATTGATTTTTGCTTTTCGACGGATACAGATAGTGACCATTTGATCGAAAATACGAATGTCGGGCATGGCTGGGAAGAGGGCGGCAGTTTGTTTGGAACCCATTCCACCCTCTACCTGACATCCTGCTGGGCAGAGGCTCTCAATGAAGCCGGCCTAATGGCTAAAGCCACAGGGTTGAACGATGAGGCTAAATCCTTTACGGTTGAATCAGAGCTTATTAAAAACATTCTCAATTCCGAATTCTGGAACAAGGAAAAACAGTATTATTATCAGGGTAAGTTTGTTGATGGATCCTATCATGCTGGCCGGTCTATCATGCCCGCTATTCCCATGTATTTCGGGCAGGTTGACAAGGATAAAGCATCATTGGTTTTACCGGTTATTGCGGGTTGTAATTTCAGTACCGACTGGGGCTGCCGCATACTGGGCGAGGATAGCCCGGACTTTAATCCCCGGAGCTATCATTCGGGAAGTGTATGGCCATTATTCACCGGCTGGGCTGCACTTGCCGAATACAATTCTGGAAATGATGTGCAGGGATTCGCTCATATTATGAACAATCTTCAGGTTTACAAACACTGGGGACTTGGCTATATTGAAGAGGTTTTGAATGGCGAAACCTATAAACCTTCGGGAGTATGCAGGCATCAATGCTGGTCGGAAACAATGGTGTTGCAGCCCGCTATCGAAGGTATGCTTGGGCTCGAACCTGATGCCGTTAATACCACTCTGAAATTTTCTCCGGCCTTTCCGGCTGATTGGGATTCTGTCGAAGTTAATAATATAAGGATTGGCAACCACATCATTTATTTCAAAATGAAAAAGGAAGAAGATATTGTATCTTACCACTTTAAACACGACGGGCCATCAACCCTGAAACTTGAATTTAATCCGACCCTGCCGGATGGAACTATCATAAGGAAGATCACTGCCACAGGGAACTTTGAGCCAAAAATCCTCAGTCCATCTCTGATTCCGGTTACTTATCTCGCAGATGATCTGGTTCTTGAATATAAGATTGAATATGGAATAAAAGTCCTTCCTTTGGTTTATGAACCTCAACCGGGCGCTTCTTCCGTTGGAATGAGGGTTATTGATGACCGGCTGGCCGGAGAAATCTATTCTATAATCATTGAGGGCTTACAGGGATCGAAGGATATCCTTGAGGTTTATTTAAATGATTGGAAAATCAGCAGGATTGAAAATGCCGCTATCATTTCTGTAACTGATAATATCTATAACCTTGCCGTTTCCCTTGATACCTCTGAGCGCAAATATGTTAAAAAAGAAATCAGGATATTCCTGGAATGACATGTGCAATCTGACAATATCTTCACGGAACAATGAAAGTGATTTATACTAAAGTTAGAGCAAAAGGAAAATAAGGTTTTTCGATAATACAAGACTTTACAATATTTCTCAATCTTACTTAAACCATATTTCTATATTGATTTTAACCTTAGTTACAGATTTACACTTATGGGATACTAACCTTATTACCTTATTAAGCTAATGAAATAATGTGTTAATAAGTTTTGAGGTTAAAAAAGGATCGAAAACGGGAAAATGATCACATAGCTGCCACTCACCAGCCCAGGAAGCCCGATTATTTGGTGGAAAAGGATTGAAAGGAGGTAAGGATTTTATTTGTAAGATCAGAAATTTTTTAAAGAATGGCCTCCTGCATAATCTTATCAGTAAGTTGTCCTTTATCGGTCCAACCTCTCAGAGAATAATACTTTCGGACAATAGAATTAAAATATTCAGGATCCAGCTTTTTACCTCTCATAAATCCGGCTAAAGATTCCTCATTAAAAAATCTGGCGGGTAAAGTATCATCCTTATGTGTCCTGCCATTTCGAAGATTATACCGGCGGGCAAGGTGAGTCAGCCTTGCACCAACCTTCATCAACGAATCTCCCGTATGGTGGGATCCTGTGGCAGCGTTCAGCAATTCGGCTAACTTTTCAAGGTTCAGCGGTACAAAATCACAAATCACAAGACAGTTTCGCACATTCACAGTATCAATACCGTCAGCCAGCGCCTGTGGAATATCTTCAACTGTAAAATCCGGCCCCATTTCCTGTTCGGCGATCCATAATCTTGTATGGCTTGCAAAATCAGCAACTGCGAACATGACTCCCATCGTAAGTGAGCCTTTCGGATTAATTCCGGAAAGCTCCATGCCGTAAGTGTTGATTGCCCAGGCTTCGCTGCCCTTTCCAATTTTAATTGCTGCCTCCCTGGTCCCGTCTGCAAATATTTCGCCGATGCCCTTTCTGCGAGCCATGAGTTCAATAAATTTGCGCTGTTCCCCGGCATTTCCCCATTCCATTTTTATATCCTGCCAGTCATCAAGTATTCCTTTTTCAAAACATTCCATTGCAAAAGAACAAGTCAAACCGGCGCTGATCGTATCAAGTCCAAGGTCGTTACAAATCTCATTCGCCCAACTCACATCTTTAATGTTGTTTACCATGCTACCTGACCCAAGGAATGCAGTTGATTCATATTCCGGGCCTTCTATTTCATGGCCGTCCCATCTTGCCCATTTTGAACACCGTATCGCACAATTAAAGCAACTTGTATCTTCCCAGTTCAGTTCCTCTCTTGCCGCCTCCGAACTGATCTTTTCAAAATCATCAAACTGTACCAACTGGTGATTTTTTGTTGGAAGATATTCATTGGTTTGACCGCTTCTGACGCATTTCATTGTTCCTTTGATCCTGCGGAATTTTACCCCTTCATTTGACGTTATTTCACGCGTCAGCCGGAGGTTCACTTCTTTGAATTTTTCTTCATTAAAATATTTGATTGGCAGTTCGCCATCAACAACAATTGCTTTCAGATTTTTTGATCCCATCACTGCTCCTGCGCCTCCGCGGCCATATTGCCTGTGTTTATCAACCCCGATACAAGCTATCTTTGACAGGTTTTCACCCGCTTGTCCAATGGCTGCAACCCGGGGATCAATTCCAGGATGCTTCGCTAACAGAGTATCATTCGTATAAAAAATACCTTTTCCCCAAATATCTGAAGCATCAAGGATTTCAACAGCCTTTTCCGAAATATACAAATAAACAGGTTTATCTGATTTTCCGGTGATGACAAGGTAATCGAACCCGGCAGCCTTTAATCCAGGTCCGAAGTTCCCTCCGCAATGACTGTCTAAAACTGAGTTTGTCAACGGAGACTTTGTAACAAGGGTTGTTCTGGCGCTGGTTTGCACTTTTGTCCCTGTAAAAGGACCGTTCACAAAGATCAAAGGATTGGCGGGTCCCAGAGGATCGGGATTTGGAGCGATTTTATCAAGAAGAGCAAATCCAAGACCTTTCCCACCTATGTAAAGATCGGTGAGATTTTTATCGGTTGCACCAATTGTTTGGCTTTTTGTACTTAAATCAATCTGCAGAAATTTACCAGTGTAAGACATGTTATGATATTTATAGAAATTTATTGATATAACTGGATATTATTTGTAATTAACGGATATTTTGGAAACTCTTTATTACTTTTTTAATTTATAAACAGATGAGATAAAATTATTGAGTTTGATTTGGAATTTATCACTAATTTGATTTGCATAATTATATTCTTCCAGTGTAATTTTCTTACGCTCATTCATCAAATCCAGCCAGTGATATCTGAATTCATTGTATGATCCCCTACTGTTATAATAAAACTTAATCCTATCAAGATAATGAAATCTTTCATAACCTTCTGCGATATTTGCTCCTATGGAATCAGCGGATTCCACAAACTGGAAATCCATTATTTTTCTATCTTCCCAAGTCATCAGTTCAAATTTTTTCCAGGCAAACTTTGATAGTTCTCTTGCCAATTGATACACTTCCAAATCACCCAGTTGAATATATTTATTTCCTGATTCCATTTTTCAACAAATCATATTGTAGAAATCACCATTTTCAAATTAAAATACTACGTTTCTTTCAATATCAACCAATATCCACCAATATCCACCAATATCAACTTAAATCCCTATGTATCCCCAGCAAATCAGTCAAAATAGCAAACCCAGTTTCAATTTTACCGGCGCCCGGCCCGACAATAGTAACGTCGCCCAATAAGTCCGTTGTAAAAGTCAACGCATTTTTTGCTCCCATAACGCCTGCAAGCGGATGCCCCAGATCAATCATTTCAGGACCTACCGAAGCTATTATTTTACCAGCTTTTTTCTCAACCGAACCAATGAGTTTCCACCGCTTGTTCTGCTTTTTAGCAGTTTCAATATCCCTGGGCTTGATTCCTGTAATGCCCTTACAAGCAACATCAGCGATCTTTATCCCTGCACCCATTACGATATTTGCAAGGATTGTTACCTTTCCACGTGCGTCATATCCTTCCACATCGCCGGTAGGATCAGCCTCGGCGTATCCTTTTTCCTGTGCAACTTTAAGCACATCTTCATAGCTCATGCCTTGCTCCATTTCAGTAAGCATGTAGTTGGTGGTGCCGTTCAATATTCCCCTGATTTTACTGATTTCACAACCGGCAAGCGGACCTTGGGTAAGGTTAATAACCGGAGTTCCGGCAACCACCGTGCCTTCTATCATAAACTTAACATCGTTTCTGTCTGCCAGTTTTTTCATTTCCGGATAATACAGAGCTGCCGGCCCTTTGTTACTTGTTACAACATGCTTCCCTGATTTCAAGGCCGTTTTTACATGATCAATTGCAGGGCCACCCGTATTAAGATCAGTATAAGTAAGCTCGCACCAGACTGTTGCATTTGATTTCTGAATAATTTTCTTATTGTCCCAAACGACAACATCTTTAGTAAATTTTTTTCCGGCTTTTGCCTCTTTAAGAAGTTGTGGAATATTCAAACCTTTGGGATTGTAAACATTCCCAAATTTAAAATCGGCAACCGCCACGATGTCGAATTTAAAACCATATTTTTTCTTCAGGTACTCTTTTTTGTCAAGAAGGATTTCGCTGATCCCTTGTCCGACTGTACCAAAACCCAATATACCAATTTTGTGTTTCATTATAATAAATTTAAAAGTTAATTATCTTTCTAATTTGGCAGAGGATGCCCCACCGGCTGAAAATTCGGGTGAAGAAACCGGATAACTTTTTCCTTCAAGAGTCGAAAGCCCTCTTTCTATATCCCTGATAATGTCATCCGGATGCTCGCCACCTACACATAGACGGATGAGGTTGGATGGAATACCCGCAAGTTTTCTTCCTTCTTCACCTTGTTGTGAATGTGTGGAAATAGCAGGGATGGTAGCTACTGATTTTACTCTTCCGAGATCGGTGGCCCGCCAGATCATTTTAAAGCCGTCAAAGACATTTCTTGTGGCTTGGGCACCACCTTTAATCCTGAACGACATCAGGTGGCCATAACGATTAACTTTATGGCCTTCATCATATTCCGAATCAACGAGTATCAAATATTTTTTCGCGATCTCATGAAGCGGATGTGATGGAAGCCCTAAATAATCCACTTGTTCGATTGATTTATGCTGCGCAAGAAATTCAGCAATCCTCATGGTTGACCGGCTGAACTGATCCACTTTTGATCTTAATGTCCTGACATCATTCAACGCCATAATTGCATTGAAAGGTGAAATATTCGGGCCATTATCCCTGTTGGGTAAAAGTTTAAGATACATTCCAAAATCGGCTTTCATCTGATCATTGGTGACATTGGAAATAATGTTTTTTCGGGCAATAACAGCACCGCCAATTCCAAATCCGCCTGAAGTTATTGTTTTTGAAATTGATTGGACTACAATATCCGCACCTATTGTAAGAGGCCTCATCAGAGCGGGTGTTGCTACTGTGGCATCCACAATCATCGGGATGCCATGACTATGTGCAAGTTCGATGACTTTTTCAAGATCGAAAAAAGCCTGTCCGGGATTACTTGGCATTTCACCGTATAAAAACCGGGTATTCTTGTCAATGAGTGAAGCCCATTCATCAATTTTATCCGAATGGATGATTTTTCTCCACTCAATATTTTTCTCTTTGTCTTTGCGAATGGCAAACTGTTGAAAGGTACCACCGTAAACCTGGCTGGTTGCAACGAAATTCATTTTCTGATCCGGATTTTTTGGATCGGAAACCAAAAAAGGATCTACAGCGCTTGCGATTGCACCCATTCCGGAGGAAGTAGCACAACATGATGTTTCAATGTCAGAACCATAGCCTTCGAGCAGTGCCAGCACACCCTCGAGATAATACATGGATGGATTTGCGATTCGCGAATAACACCAGGTAGGAATCTCATAACCGAGAGCTGCTTCCATTTCATCAGCATCGCGGTATGCCTGCGATGTTGACATATAGATGGGTTCAATGATGGATCCCTGGTTAAAATTGAGCGCCTCTTCCATCGAATAAATTCCGTGGACTGCAATGGTGTCGAATTTCTGTTGTTTTATACGTTTGAGATTTTCCTGATGCCATACCATTGATCTTTTGGCAGCTTCAACATAGTGGCCTTTGCCTTGTTCTTTCATTGGTAATATTATAATTGATTATTTTTATACGAATTCAATCCTTAGTTCAACGCGACAAAACTATGATATCGTTATTAAATATCAAACTGTTCATAATCAATAATTGTTAACCAGTACGCAATTTTTAAATATTCTAATTTAAAAACAGGTTTTACTGTAAAAATGAAAGTTGATTATGAAATAAAAGTTTGATTGGCTTTCAGATTATAAGAATCGCTTATGAAGGATGTTTTTTTATAATTTCGCAAGTTTAAATGAACAAAATAAATATAACATGAACTATGATGTAATTGTGATCGGAAGCGGTCCCGGAGGTTATGTGGCTGCCATCAGAGCTTCACAGCTTGGACTTAAAACCGCTGTTATTGAGAAGGCAGAATTAGGAGGTGTTTGCCTGAACTGGGGATGTATCCCCACCAAGGCTTTGTTAAAAAGCGCGCAGGTTTTCAATTATTTAAAACATGCCGCGGATTATGGGATTAGTTTTAACGGAGAGGTAAAACCTGATTTCGAAGCCATAGTCAGGCGTAGCAGGGAAGTTGCTGATGGAATGAGCAAAGGAATACAGTTTCTTTTTAAAAAAAATAAAATTGATCATATTAGGGGTTTTGGAAAAGTTCTGCCTGGCCGAAAAGTTGAAGTTACCGATGAACCAGGTAAGAAAACTGTTTTTGAGGCAAAGCATATCATTATTGCTACAGGAGCCCGTTCGAAAGAACTTCCGAACCTCAAACAGGACGGCAAAAAAGTAATTGGATACAGGGAGGCTATGGTACTGCCGAAGCAACCCAAATCAATGGTCATTGTCGGTTCGGGTGCGATCGGTGCGGAGTTCGCATTCTTCTACAACTCCATAGGCACTGAGGTGACCCTTGTCGAGTTCATGCCGACTCTGGTTCCTATCGAAGATGAAGAAGTTGCAAAGCAACTGGAACGCAGCTTTAAGAAAGCCAAAATAAAAGTGATGACCGGTTCGACTGTGGAATCTGTTGATGCCAAAGGGAAATTATGTAAAGTAAAGATCACATCTAAAAAGGGAGAGGAAATTGTTGAGTCCGAAATTGTTTTATCTGCAGTCGGGATTAAATCAAACATTGAAAATATCGGCCTTGAGGAATTGGGTATAAAAACCGAAAAGGATAAAATAGTGGTTGATCAATTTTACCGTACGAATGTGGAAGGATATTATGCCATCGGCGATATCGTACCCGGACCGGCATTAGCGCATCTTGCATCAGCCGAAGGTATTTGTTGTGTAGAAAATATTGCCGGTCTGAACCCTGAACCTATTGATTATGGCAACATCCCCGGTTGCACTTACACCAATCCTGAAATTGCTTCTGTGGGGATGACTGAAAAGCAAGCTGTTGAAGCCGGTTACGAAATCAAAGTTGGGAAGTTTCCTTATTCCGCATCCGGAAAGGCAAGCGCTGCCGGTAATAAAGATGGGTTCGTAAAGGTTATTTTCGACGCTAAATATGGCGAATGGCTCGGCGCTCATTATATCGGTGATAATGTTACTGAAATGATAGCGGAGGCAGTATCGGCAAGAAAGCTGGAAACTACCGGCCATGAAATACTCAAATCCATTCATCCTCACCCGACCATGTCGGAAGCGGTGATGGAAGCTGTTGCTGCAGCGTATGGTGAAGTTATTCATCTTTAAGTGAAGGGAAAAACAAATTATTAATTTGCGGATATTCCACAAAATCTAAATAATGAGAATAACTAAAACTTATATTGATGGACTGCTGATGATACAGCCCCGGATTTTTGGTGATGACAGGGGTTATTTTTTTGAATCTTTCAGGATTGATTCATTGGGCAATTTGGGAATAAAGGTTGAGTTTGTACAGGATAATGAGTCCATGTCAGCCAAAAATGTTTTGAGAGGCCTCCACTTTCAAAATCCGCCTTTTGAACAGGGGAAATTAGTGCGGGTTGTTAAGGGTGCGGTTCTGGATGTGGCTGTTGATATAAGAAAGAAATCATCATCTTATGGAAAGTGGTATTCGCAGGAACTCAACGAAAAGAATAAAACCACGCTTTGGATTCCACCGGGTTTTGCTCATGGTTTTCTTACTCTTGAGGATGATACGATCTTCCAGTATAAATGCACAAACTATTATAATAAAGATGCGGAAGGCAGCATCCGGTGGAATGATCCGGATATTAATATTGACTGGACAATCTCTGATCCGGTTATTTCCGAAAAGGATAAAACTGCGCCTTTATTCGCGGATTTCCAATCGAAGTTCAATTAGTCAATTCAAATGCGGAAAATTTATCTTTTAACTACAGTTCTGGCCCTTACCGGCATCATAGCCGTATTATTCATTTTTTCGGGACAAAAGGAAAAAATAAGCAATACTGACTATTATCAGGCTTTTGCAAGAAATTATAAAATCTTTACACCCGAGATACCTGAATCCGTTGATTTTGCAGGAGAAAAAGTACCATTAAACGATATCCTTGTCCGCGAAAATTTTGATCGTGAATTATTGATCAATACCTATTGGCATTCTTCCACCATATTAACGCTTAAACGGGCCAACAGGTGGTTTCCTGTAATAGTGCCGATCCTGAAAGAAAACAATATCCCTGAGGATTTTAAATTTCTCGCAATGGCTGAGAGCGGATTAATGAATGTGGTTTCACCGAAAGGAGCTACAGGTTTCTGGCAGTTCATAGAGAGTACTGGAAAAATTTATAGTCTTGAGATAAATAAAGACGTGGATGAAAGGTATAATGTTGAGAAATCTACGGTCGCAGCCTGCCGCTACTTTAAGGATTCCTATGAAGATTATAAAAACTGGACGTTAGTTGCAGCTGCCTATAATGCCGGAAACAGGAGAATCACGGAGATCATGGATAAACAAAATGCAAACGGTTACTATGATCTCTTCCTGAATGAAGAAACTGCAAGGTATATTTTCAGGATTGTAGCAATAAAATCCATTTATGAGCATCCTGCAAAGTATGGTTTTTACCTGCGCAACGCCGATTTGTATTTCCCTATACCTGTTGAGAAAATTGGGTGGGATCACTCTATCCCTGACCTGGTCGCATTTGCAGAAGAGCATAAGATGAGTTATAAACTGCTTAAAGAATTCAATCCCTGGTTAAGGTCCAACGTATTGCCCAATCCTTCTGGTAAATCTTATTTCTTCACTTTGCCTGTTGACCGCTCATTGCGATATGACGCATTGATGAAACAGGTAGAAGATTTCGATGCTATATTTAACGATACGCTGAGTGTGAAAGAAATAAACTAAATTGAGTTTGGATTATCAATTCATCCATACCTGATGCCAATAAACTATGAAAACGACTGACAGAATAATGACGGAGGATATGCTTGAAGTATATGGCGCCAGGGAGCACAACCTGAAAAATATCAATATTAAAATACCCCGAAACAAACTGGTTGTCATTACGGGTTTAAGCGGCAGTGGAAAATCTTCGCTTGCATTCGATACTATTTATGCCGAAGGGCAGCGCCGTTATATGGAAACCCTTTCTGTCTATGCCCGCCAGTTCATCGGAAACCTTGAACGCCCGGATGTGGATAAAATCACAGGTTTAAGCCCCGTAATCTCCATCGAGCAAAAGTCGGTAAATAAGAATCCCAGATCAACCGTCGGAACGATAACTGAAATCTACGACTTTCTCAGATTATTATACGCGCGGATTTCCGAAGCATATTCCTATATAACCGGCGACCAAATGGTGAGGTTCACCGAATCACAGATTTATGAACATGTGAAAAGCCAGTTTTCAGGTACAACAGTCGTCATTCTTTCGCCCGTTGTTAAAGGCCGTAAGGGACATTACAGGGAACTTTTTGAACAATTCAGGAGGCAGGGCTATTTAAAAGTAAGAACAGACGGAATGATCCGGGAATTAAAATTCGGTTTGCAACTCGACCGGTACAAAGTACATGATATTGAGCTCGTGATAGATAGTGTCAACGTGAACAGCGAATCAGAAAAAAGGCTGATCCAATCGGTTCAGTTGGGTATGAGGCAGAGCAAAGGTTCGGTAATAATACTCAACAGTGAAAACAATGAGATCAGGCATTACAGCAAAGCACTGATGTGCCCCGTTTCAGGAATATCTTACAATGAACCCGAACCCAATACCTTTTCTTTTAATTCGCCTTATGGTGCCTGTCCGAAATGTAACGGGCTGGGTACTGTTACTGAAATAAACCTCAATAAAATATTTCCTGATAAATCCAAAAGCATCAGGAAAGGGGGAATCGCTCCAATAGGTGAATACAAACCGAGCTGGATATTTCATCAAATGGAGGCAATAGGGGAGAAGTACGGCTTTGATCTCAATTCGCCGGTTGAATCACTTACTGACGAGGCAATAACTACCATTTTGTATGGATCCGATGAAAACTATACCATAAAAAAAGAGTATCTTGGAATTACTTCCACATATTCCCTGAATTTTGAAGGAATCGTCAATTTTATCATCAACCAGTACAATGATTCAACTTCCAACAGCATCAGAAAATGGGCGCAAAATTTTATGAATACCGTTCACTGCCCTGAATGCAACGGATTAAGGCTTAAGAAGGAGTCGCTTTATTTCAGGATTGATGGTAAAAATATATCCGAGGTTGCAAATTTCGATCTGATTCAATTGGATCAATGGGTAAATGAGCTCGATGCCAAACTCGAAGACAAGAAAAAGCATATTGCCCATGAGATCATCAGGGAAATTAAGACCCGGATCCGGTTTCTCCTTGATGTCGGTCTGGATTACCTGGCTTTAAACAGGCCTTCCCGAAGCCTTTCCGGTGGAGAATCGCAGCGTATCCGGCTGGCAACTCAAATCGGTTCTCAACTTACCAATGTACTATATATCCTGGATGAGCCTTCGATAGGCTTGCATCAGCGGGATAATCTCAGGCTGATCAACTCACTTAAGGATTTAAGAGATATTGGTAACTCGGTGATTGTGGTGGAGCATGATAAAGAAACTATTCTGGCAGCAGATTATATAGTTGATATTGGCCCCGGAGCCGGCGTACATGGCGGGGAAATAGTAGCATCGGGTTCACCACAGGATATGATTGATTGCGATACCATAACCTGCGCCTATATCAGAGGTAGCCGTAAAATACATATTCCGGAAAAGCGGCGGGCAGGAAACGGGAAATATCTTGATCTTTCCGGGGCAATGGGTAACAACCTTAAAAATGTAAATCTCAGGATACCTCTCGGTAAATTTATATGTATTACGGGTGTTTCAGGAAGCGGAAAATCTACATTGATCAATGAAACACTTTTTCCTGTTTTGAGCAGGCATTTTTACCGTTCCGAAGTAAGACCCCTCGGTTATAAAGAAATTAAAGGGATAGAAAACATTGACAAGGTAATTGACATTGATCAGTCACCGATTGGACGGACGCCACGATCGAATCCTGCAACCTATACCGGCGTTTTCGATGAAATCAGGAAATTGTACGCCCAATTGCCGGAATCAAAAATAAGAGGATACAAGCCCGGCAGGTTTTCATTCAATGTGAAAGGTGGCCGGTGCGAAACCTGTGGTGGAGCAGGCGTCAGGGTGATCGAAATGAATTTCCTTCCCGATGTACAGGTACATTGCGAAGATTGCAACGGGAAACGATACAGCCGCGAGACCCTGGAGGTTCGTTATAAAGGGAAATCAATTAACGATGTACTTGAAATGACCATTGACCAGGCGGTAGATTTTTTCGAAAATATACCTGCAATAATTCTAAAAATAAAAACCCTGAAGGATGTCGGACTGGGTTATATTACGCTTGGCCAGCGTTCGACAACCATTTCAGGAGGTGAAGCCCAGAGAGTGAAACTCGCTGCTGAACTTTCGAAGCGTGATACCGGGCAAACTCTGTACATACTGGACGAACCGACAACCGGCCTTCATTTCGAAGATGTAAATGTTTTGCTGAACGTGTTGCATAAGCTTACAGATAAGGGCAATACCGTGCTCGTTATCGAGCATAATATGGAAGTGATTAAAGTAGCGGATCATATCATTGACCTCGGGCCGGAAGGCGGCGACAAGGGCGGAAGTGTTGTATGTGAAGGCACGCCCGAAGAAATTATTGAATCTCAGGGTAGCTATACAGGATTATACCTTAAAGAAGTATTGAATGCGGGCCGGACAAAATGAACATGAAGGCAAACATTCGGTATTTAAACCAATTTCAGTTGATCATCAGTTTCCCGTACTTTATTTCAATTCCGCTTTTAACCTGAAGGATATATATTCCTGAAGGTAAACCTGAAGTAGAAATATCAAACCTTCCATTAAATTCCCCAGATTGTGAATATGATGTGATTACAACCTTCCCAAAAGAGTCAATAATATTAATCTCAGGATTACTAAAATTATCCGGCAGGGAAATTACAACTTTTTCTGAAGCGGGATTTGGATAAAATTCAATCTGATCATCAATAATATTTTTTTGACTTGTGATGCCCAGATAGTCAATCCGGGAGATATAAATGTCGTCGGCTCCTCCGCTGGGATTTGATTTAGCCCAAACAGCAACAACATTATCCTGAGAGCGCAATTCTATATGTTCAGCATAAAAGGGATTATATGTTGTAATGCAAATCTGATTGCCATCTTCATCCCACTCAAGAGTGCCGTCATCCAGGACTTTCTGTGCGACAAAACCTGCTACTGTTGATTGGTAGCAAACAATCATACTGTTGTTATCAGAAAATTCAAATTTGGGATAGGGAATATAGGTATTCAGGCTGGAAACTTCAATTCCATTTGCTGCCCAGTAGATGTTCTGGCTGATATCAAATTTTTGAGCATAAATATCAAAATACCCTGGGCTGACGCCGGGCCTGCCGTCGGCCCATGCAATGTAATAGAAATTGCCCGATCTTTTCATATAAAAATTTGATTGACTTCCCTCAGCATCGCAAATCGTCAATGTAGAGCCACTCCAATCCAAAATACCATCTGTTGTCAGTCTCCTGGCATACAAATTTTCTGCATTCACGCTGTTGCCTTGCCAAACAAATGTAATCCCGTCCACATCACTGATACCATAAAACTGGTAAGATAAGCCCGAAGTCCCTTCAAGTACATTGACCGGCCCCCATATCGTATCACCGGCAACATTAACTTTAAGACAATATAATCCGGCTCCGGCTCCATTTCCGCCTGAGTAGTACAAATAAATATTGTTATCAGCATCGTAGGCCGAAAGCAATCCTGAGGAACCATAGTAATATTGAGTTCCTTCAGGCTCTCCGTTGTACCATCCGGTTAAATTCCCGTTACTTGTGAACCGGGTGATTCTGTTGCCATTTGAACCGCCGTAATAGACAACCCCGATAGAAATGCAATACCCAGAATTATCATGAAGGATTTTATAACTGTCGATACTCAATATATACGACGGAGAAGCGGCTGCATTCCCTACTGTTAAATCGGCTGACCAAACTTTATAACCATTGTCATCCAAACGCTGGACCCTCATCGAATCACCGTAAGGATAACCTGCACTTGAACTTACCCAACCAATAATAATTTCTCCGTTAAATATGCGACTGACTCCAAACCAGTTTAATTTATTATAATGACTGATGATCTGCCTGCCGTCTTCCTCCCAAAGTGCATAACCATCGGAATCGAAATGCTGTCCATAAATTTCGCGAGTTCCTTGTGTTGAATTAAGACGGTTATCGAGCCAGAATACGAATATTCCGCCATTATCATCGTCAAACGCCTGGGGACTATTCTGAAATCCTGTATAATCACATACTATTCCGGGATTTTCAGGATCTGTTGACCATTGAGCTTTTACTGAGAAAACGTTCAAGGTTAAAATACAAATTAAAATGTAAAAAAGGCTTTTCATGGCAGTATATTTTAGTAATTCTATTTCTTTTAATAATTATCTGTTTTTATTAGCGATTAACAAACACGGATTTATTTTTGTTCATGTGTTTCGTATTGTCTATACAAATTTCAACTTTAGGCCTGCTTTAAATCCAATAAAATAATTAGTAGTGATAGTGTTGCAAAACATTAAAACACCCTGTTTTGCTTAAGACAAGCTGCAAGTTCTTTATAAACGGAAACAATATGATCATGATCTGTTTCTCCGTTAAGCCTTTTAATAATCCGTGATGAAAGCGAACCTTCATCTAAAATGTAATTAATAATGCCGGCGTCTTTAGGTTCCATTACTTTCCTGACTTTAAAAAACAACTGCTTCCATATTTTATATGCAGTTAGCTTTTTTTCAGTTATTCCCAGAAGCCTCAAATAAATCGGGTCCTCTATCCACGTGTTTTCGCCATACTTTATAATATTATAAAAAATGTCATAAAGCCTGTTTTCACTGATCAAATGCTGTTGTTCAAATTTGGAATAGCTTTCATTAACCAGTAATTTAAGTGTTTCGATGATGAGAGAGGAAACAGCAATGTCGGCATCGGGACATTCCTGAAGGTCAGTCACCCTGATCTCGATAGCTCCCCGGTCGAACCTTGCAATAGCTCCTCTTGAATTTAAAAAATGATGATCCATTATGTGATCCTTATCCCATGGTTTAATATCATTGATGATTGGATTGAATATTTTACTGATATACTCCTCTTCTGAAAACACCGCCTCCGGTATGAGTTTTCCCATCAGCGAAGGCATCTTTTCCTGATGATGCAGGTAAGCCTGCATGCGCGAATCAGCCCAGCCCGTAAGTTTACCATCGCGCAAAGGTGAACTCGCAGCAATAGCCGGTATTAAAGGCAACAACAAGCGAATTGCCGTATGCAGTCGTCCAAATTCCTCATCGCCGTTAAAAGGCAGGTTCAGATGGATGCTTTGTAAATTGGACCAGCCATGATTGCTGCAACCGAAAATACGGTCGTACAGGGAATAAATTTCTTTATTTTCATGCTGCCAGAGAATGGTTTCATCGGCGGGATACATAAAAGGGTGAGAGGCTGAAGGAAGAAGCATCGCGTTAAAACTTTGGAGTTTCGAATTAATTTCAGAAATGTTTTCACTGAAATCGGAACCTGTTCCGTTAAGCTCAGAAACCGGAGCAATAGTTTTTAATTCGATTACGTGATTCACCAGTTCATTCGACCAGCCTATATTTCCATTATTTGCATCCGAACCATTATTTCCGGTTTTACCGAACAACAGCTTATCTGCGACAGGTTTTATTTTCAGTGTATCGCAGTCAACGATCATGTACTCCAGTTCAATACCGCTTACTTCAAACAGCCTGTAAAATCTTCCTGTTCCCATTAAAAATTTTTTCTTCGATCCGGCTTTTTAAGCTAAGCATTATGGTCATATATAATTCATCTTTCATTACCTGATCCTCGACACCCGCATCAATATTCGGATTATCATTGATCTCGATGATATGGGGTTTACCATTCACTTCTTTAATATCAACGCCGAAGAATCCATTATTGTAAACCAAAGCGACCGCTTTCAAAGCTGATTTAATGATGGCAGGCGGTACATTCTCAATCCGGACGCACTCGAACTGTCCTGTTATATCTTTCTTCGACCTTGCAAGCCAGTTATAGATTTGCCAGTGCCCTTTGGCCATATAGTATTTGCAGGCGAAGATGGCTTTGTTATCAAGAATTCCAATCCGCCAGTCGAAATCGGTGAACATATATGACTGTCCCAGGATCATATCGGATTGTTCAAGCATCTTTTTTATCTGGAAATTTAATTCTTCGGCTGTTTCAACTTTTTTGACTCCCAGTGAAAAGGTTGAGTCCGGTGATTTCAGTACAACCGGAAGCCCAAGTGTTTTTATTACCTCACCTTTATTGGCCTGGTGAATGATCATGGTTGTAGGTGTGGTGAGATTTGTCATCTGAAGCAGTTCAGCAATATAAACTTTGTTGCTGCATTTAAGTATGGTATCGGGATAATCAATAATAGCGAGGCCTTCGGACTGGGCACGCCGTGCAAACTTATAGGTGTGGTTATTCACTTTTGTATTGTCCCTGATGAGCAAAGCATCAAATGAAGGAAGGCGGTGAAAATCTTCCTGTGTGATGATCTCTACATTGAACCCGGATTTTTCACCGGCCTCGATAAATTTGTTGATTGCCTGCTTGTTTGAAGGCGGAGCTTCAACCTCTGAGGAATATAATATTGCAACATCATACACCGATTTATCAGGGCGTGGCCGGTCGTAGCGCTTTTTTGTAAAATAATCGCCTGCATAATTGCGAATACTGTCGAGTTGGTCCTCAGGTATATCATTCAACGAAATAGCCTTGATGCTCTGAATTGTCCATTTTTTATTGAAACTGAACTTAGCTCTCAACAGTGGAGCCTGAAATAGTTTATATAATTCGGAAGCAAGTTTAACAAATCGCAAATTACCATTCTGGCCAAAATATATATTCAGTACAAAATCCAACGGATTGAGATGCTTCAAGCTTCGCTGGATCAGTTCATCCAGGTTATCCGACACGACTTTAACCATGGATGGCGCTTTAAGGTCGAGAAGAGTTTTTACATCAGGAAGAGGCCTGTGTCCCCTTGCTTCAGCAATAAGCGAAACATAATAGCCCTGCGACTGATAACTATAATCTCTGCACAGATTAAAAACACGGGCATTTTTAAGAGAGGCGAATTGCGAGTTGGATAGGTAATCATTGGTTGCTATCACTTCTAATCCGTCAATGTCGAATTTCCATGACTGCGGGGTGTTCAAAACGACTATCTTTTGCATGGCTCAGAGTCCGTTTTGAGTTACTGAATATTTTCGGTCTTCAGGTGAAGGCTCTGTATCTGATGATGAGTCTGCTTGCTGTGTTTTCATAGTGTTTATTTAGTGTATGGACTGCAATACAGCATTTTGCCGGTTACAAGCCATAGTAGTTAAACAGAATACAAAACAATGAAATACAATAACGGTTCACAGTTGGTTGAACATAAATCAAATTTCTACTAAAATGTACCTTTAAACCGATGAACTTTTCGCCTATGAGTTGGTTTAATTGCCAATATTACAAAGAGTTGCTGACCCGAGAATTTTTTTTAAACATTCCTTTGTTAACAAATAAATTAAAAGTGGTGCTTTTCGGTGTGGACTCAATCCATTAATAATTCCCGCCCGGATTATCTGTCGAATTATCACCCGCAAAAATCCTAACGAGCAGAGTAATTACAAATGCAACAAAAATGTATTTTTATATCAATCCTGACCTTGCGAATCAGGTGGCAGAACTCTTTTATCGCATTCTCAACTCGGTGACAGAAAAAAGTTTACAAAAAATTAAGTTACCGTTTGACGATTTATAAAAGATTAGCGTATTTTAGCAAAAAGTATATTCATCTGTAAAATGTCAAAACGTGCATAAAATTTTCCAATAGTGATTATAACTATGCACATTTTTGTGTTTTGAGGTTTATGGATAAACGAGTTAGTAACAAGGCGAAGCCCGACGCACATTTAAACACATTTGGTTTTTGACGAAACACAGGCCAGAAGATTAAAAACCAAAAGCGCTTAAATCAGGCAAACGCGACAAAAAAATTACTAAATTTATGACTTAAACTGAAAAAGATTAAAAAAATAAACCCTAATGAAATTCTTGTTGACACTACTATTATTGCCTTTGACACTCTGGGGACAAACCTGGACCAACCCTGTAAACATATCCCCCAACCTCCCCGGCCTTGACAACCAGCCCGACCTCTGCATTGACAAAAACGGAATCTTACATTGCGTGTTTACCCATAAACTCGAAAGCAACTGGCGAAAGATATACTACTCTAAATCCATTGATGACGGAGTTACCTGGACAACACCCGAAGATATTTCTTTAAATCCCGACACGTCTTTAATGAACCCGCACATTATAGCAGATACGAACAATAAACTTTATGTAACTTATGATTATAACACCGGAAACCCGGCCATGACGCTTATTTATCTTAGAATCTTTGAGGGAATCCAATGGAGCCAACCCTTTCTGATTTCAGAAGGGATGCATAATTCAGATCATAACCTTATATATGTTGATTACAACAACCGGATATATGTTTTTTGGTTTTATATAAATCAACTAATGTATTACAGGTATTTTGAAAATAATAACTGGAGTGATACTATTTGTCCATATCCGGGGGATCATAACTGGGGTCTGTTATCAGCAGTAATTGATGACAATAATGATATTCATTGCATTGGAAGCTATAGTGATGCCGGGCCACCTATTATTCCTCAGAGTAAAATTTATTTCAAATACGATTATTTAAGCAACAACTGGACAGATAAAACCACAATTAGTGTAAATGTTTCAGGCGGTGGATCGGACATAGATGTGGATGAGCAAAACAACCCCCATATTGCATGGCGACAAAAAACAATTGACACAAGCCCAAACGAGGACAGTACTATGTACACTTTTTTCAATGGTAATTTCTGGTCTGAACCGGAACTTGTAGTAAACGACCCTTACGAACAAAGAATAGCCATAGACCCATACAATAGGGTACATATCATTGACAGAGAAAAACTTGAAATTGGTTATAAACTCGTTCATTATCAAAAATACGGGAATTTATGGCAGGGATATATAGTAGATGAATCCCAAATAGTCGTGAATAATCCAACTCTTATCGAAAAGAATAATATTTTGTATATGGTATATTATAATTGTTTTAATGATGATGATTGTAAAATCATGTTTGCAAAAAATTATTTGACAACAGGTGTTAATACTAAGACAGGAATATTCAAGGAAATAAATATCTATCCCAATCCATTCGAAACTGAAACAACTATCGAATTGAAAACAAACAAACAACAACAAATCGACATATCTATTTTCGACTTAAACGGAAGACATGTAAAAACAATTGAAAATAAAGAATTTTCACCGGGCACATATAAATACAAATGGTTTGGTACAGATAAAAACAGAAAGGAGGTAAAAGCCGGGCTGTACCTTGTGCAATTGCTTACCGGTAGGCATGTAATAACAAAACTGGTTGAAAAAATTTCGAAATAAATAAATTCGTTAACACTTAATTTATGAAAACTCAAAATTTTATTTTCGTGGTTTTAGCCATTATCGGGCTGAACAGTGCTGTTATTGCACAACAAAAACATGCCCTGCTTATAGGTGGTAATTATTTACCGGGTGATGAAATACCCGTTGAGCACCGATGGAACAATGGTCAAGACATGGATCTGGTGAAAGGTTATGCCGAGTTTTGGCATGATACTTATTTAATGTGGGAGTTGCTTTATGACCATAAGTATGGATATTCTAATGATAACATCAAGGTATTATTTGCAGGAGGTGAAGATTATTCAATTACCTTTGATCCTTATGACGACCATTATAGATCAGCATCAGATTTTCCAAATATACCTTTTATCACTGATGACATAGCAACAAGAACCAATGTACTATCCGCCCTTGATGAATTGGCAAATGTAGAACCGGAAGACTATGTGTTCATCTGGATTATGAGCAACGGGGGCAATACTGAGCCAGCAGAAAACGTATGGTCGTATGTTTACCTGTGGGGCTATGATCCCGGTAATCCCAATGCCGGCAGGCTCTATGATTATGAACTGAAAGCCAAATTAGACCAGATACCCGCCCATAAAAAAGTGGTGGTGGTTCAGGCGCCCAATTCGGGCAAGTTTGCCACCACCCTGGCGGATGACAATACAATTGTTTACACATCATCCGGTGTAGAAGAGCCTGCCAGTCGCGCCAATGATACACCTTATGATGAAAATGAAGAATGGGACGGAGAAACCTATTACCACGGCGAGTTCGGGTACCATTTTTATTCACCTTTAAACGGAAAGGACCCGGGTGGAAACACCCAATACGGTGATGATCCGTTTAGCGGTGCTAACATCGAAAATGATGATGTAATATCATTTTGGGAAGCTTTTGAGTGGGAGGACGACTATAATAGTGCTACGGAAACTCCTTCATTTTGGGCTCCTCAAGACCTGGCCCGCCACACTTCTGTTCAATATTCCACAATCATTTTCGAAGATTTTTATTCAAGTCCTGCTTATCCTTATATCGGCATTATAGGAATTACCGGGTATGATAATGGTTACATTCCTGCACAAACAACTATTTTTATTGGCGAGGTGGAATTTAAAGATGCAATTTTATATTTTTTGGATGATACGCGATTCAAAAATGAAAGCGGTTCATTAATACTTGGAAAAGGAGTTAAACTTTATGGCGATGACGGCGCCAGCGGCCTGATCATCGAATCAGATTTTGAATTCGATGAATATCTTTTGTTCTCAGGATGGGAGGGGTCCTATTGGGGAGGTTTGTTTATATATGAGGAGCCGGTTGCACTGGAAAAAGCTACATTTATTGATTGCCATGCTTCACTTTATTTATGGAATAGCCTGTCTGTAAATGAATGCCAATTCACAAGATCTGGCATTATCGGTAAGTACATCTTTCCACATTTGTATGTTGGGATGAATTCAAATTTCATCAATTCATTCGGTCATTTCGACACTTTTAAGAGCTGCGATGCTGTAATAGAAGATTGCCATTTTACTGGCCCGAATATTCATTACTCAAATCAATTCGGACTGCAATTACGAAATTTTATCTTTTATACAATTGAAAACAATGTAATTTCGGGATATAATTATGGAGTTGATATTTATAATTGCGGCGTCCTGCCACTCACTTGTGATATTACTAATAACTCAGTTAATAATAATTCGATATGCGGGATATATGTATCTCGCAGTTCGGCCAAAATATTTGATAATCCCGGGATTTATGAAAATGGAAGAGGTATTGTTTCAACTGCAAGCAGTAACGTAGAAATATATGGAAATGAATATGCGAAACATATATCGGAGACACAGCGGATACATGACAATGATTTTAATCAGATATGGGCTGACAAAAATAGTTTTCCTGTCTATTTAAGGTGGAATGCAATCTGGAAAGATTATAACGAGGATTGTTTATTAAAATGGGAATATGCTGATACTGACCCACCTCAGCATGATATATCTAATAATTTTTGGGGAAATCCGGAATTCTTTGACGCTCCGGAAGATTTGTGCCCTGTAAACTACTTTAATTGGGAACCTGTTTGGGAACTTGAATGGGGTGATCCGACTGACGGAGAAGACAAATTGATTTACCTTTCAGCCCAGACAAAAGCAGAACAGGGGGATTTTATCGGGGCTAAAACAGATTATCAGCAACTGGTTACCGATTATTCTTATTCAAGGTTTGCGGAAGCAGCATTAAAAGAGTTATTACCGCTTGAAGAGTTTGTATCAAATGATTATGTTAGCCTTCAAAATTATTATCTCTCGACTCCGGATATCCTAAATAACCCGAGATGGCCGGACTGGGTGATAACCTCGCGAACTGGTGCAATGTAGAAATGGAAAACTATCCCGCTGCAATAGAGTATTTTGAAAATATCATTGATGATCCTCCATCATTCCAGGATTCAATTCTCGCAATTATCGACCTGAATAATGTTTATGATATGATGTCTTCAGGCGGTAACAAATCAACTTATATTGGAAGATACAACCAGTATAAACCTGCTACTAAAGAAGAACTTGACGAATCAGTTGCGTTTCACACTGAACTTTTGTTCAGGGATAAAAATATGAACGAGGATTTTAAATCAGCATTGGTTTCTTTGAAACAAGGTGAGTTAATGCAGAATTTGCCAAATCCTTTTTCTAAAACTACTGAAATCTGGTACAAAATTGACAGGCCTGCAAATGTAACTATCAATATATTTGATTATACAGGCAAAATAGTAAATACAATAAATGAAGGAAATGAATCAGGAGGTAATCATTCTGTTACATTTGAAAACAAAAATTTATCACCTGGACTTTATTTCTATACATTAAGCATGGATGGAGTTTGTACCGACACTAAAAAAATGACAATTTTAAGATAGTAATGGACAGGTAATGTCAACACTTCGCAGTTATACATATCCCGCCTTCGCACTGCCTAAACAGCAAACAAAAAGGCGGGATAAGTATATTTGCCCAAACGCAGGAAAGACAAGAACGCCCGGTTGCTAACAGCAAATAATAACCCATAGCCGCATTAGTGCTATCAAGACAAGTGAATAGAAAATAAGCATACGAATAATTAATAAACATACAGCAAGTGAACGGCTACATGCCAAATTTGCAACACGTTATCTGCAAACTTAAACAACCACAGTGCCAGTATAAACAGACAAAATAAAAAATTCAAGATGAAAGATCAAATCAAAAGAAACATAAAAAGGCAAGAAAATTTAAATGCTGTCAATTCTATAAATTTAATCAGGGTGAAGGTTTAAACCAATTATTTTCAATTACGTTTATCAATCATTATTAAAATAAAAGATACATGTATCAGAAACAATATATCGAAGTCCTCGATTTTTTAAAGGGTTATGGAATGCTGACAATAGTTGTATTTCATTTGTTTCAAAAAATGGGATTACCTGATTTTTGGAGTAAATTCATCAATATTGGTGGAGCAGGGGTTCATACTTTCATTTTTATTTCCGGCTTTGGACTTTATTTGTCATATCTCAAACATCCACTGCGCTTTGTTGAGTACATCAAAAAACGGTTTTTCAAAGTTTATATTCCCTACATTATTACTGTCAGCTTTATTGGAATCATTGGTTTACTCATACCGTTTGATCCATACAATACTTGGGAAAAGTATTTCAGCCATGTGTTCCTTTATAAGATGTTTAGTGAAACAAACATAGGTACCTTTGGTTACCACTTCTGGTTTATTTCAGTAATTTTTGAGCTTTACCTTGTGTTCCCTCTGCTTGTATTTTTAAAGAAAAAAATTCCCGGAATTGGATTTCTGATTACGGGTATTATAATCAGTATTGCCTGGAGCCTGATAGTGCTGGTACTTAACAAAGCTGAACTGCGCACATGGAACAGTTTCTTTTTACAGTATGTATGGGAGTTTATGCTGGGGATGTACTTTGCGGAAAATATTTTTTCAAATGGTTTTCTTTTTTGGGAACTTAAAAAATCCAGGTTAATTATTCTTTGTATTGCCGGTTTAGTCTTAAAAGTTTTTTTATCAATTAAATTAGGTTCAGCAGGCGAACTGTTGAATGATATTCCTTCACTTATCGGTTATACATCTTTCGGAATCCTTCTATATACAGTACATTTAAAATGGCTGAACAAATTTCTTGTCTTCACCGGCATCATATCATTCGCGCTGTACCTCATCCATTTTGCGGTGAAATTACTTTTCATTTACGGCCTTGAATACTTTGGGTATCAGTATAATATATTGTCCCTCTTTGTTGTTTTGCTGATCTGCTATGCAATAGCTTTCTACTATGATAAAGGAATCAAGAAATTTTATGACCTGATCCATTACTGATTTAATCATTTTCCCAAAGGGATTCCCACGGCAAACAATTTAGCAGTTTAGCAATTTAATAGTCCCCCTATCTATCAAGGTTTTGGTTCAAGGCTCGAATACATCAGTTTTGTTTCCTCCGGGAAGTTGGTTTTCAGGTAATCCACATATTCAATCCATCGGCCGGTAAGACTGTTCAGATATCCGCAGGTTTCCTGTGCAGGCGTACTATCCGAACCATAATTGATCTCACGGAAAAGATCAATTACTTCCTGCCTGTCCACCTTTGATTTTCGCGTCAGTCCGATCGCGTATATGACCAGCATTACTGCATAAGCGTCACCATAGCCTGGTAATAGTTCGAGCGCTTTATTACAGCCTTCAAAAGCATATTGTTTGTTGGCTTCAGCGTTATATGACTCGTACATGTTCATATTTGCGATTGCAATATTTGCCCAGGTAACATAGTTGAACTTATAACGATCTTTATATTCATCCCGCAACTTATTCAGGTCATTATCCATTCCCGATTTATAAATATATAGAAAAACTTTTTCAAGAAGGCTCTTCTTGAGTTCCTCATCCTCAAGACTCAGGTTGGCCAGCTTCTGTTTAAAACTGTTTAACCTCAACTGATAATTGCCGGCATCGCGACTTACGTGTTCGAGAGCATCATCAATTTCGATTTTCAAAGCAAGGGCATTCATAAAGAATCCCTGTTCCTTCTCAGCTTTTAGCCTGACATTCTTAATAATTTCCTCAATTTTTTCCTCAAAGGAACCCTGAACTCCTTTAATTTGCTGGTATTCTTTTTCGACCCGCTCTTTAACAGCAGACCCGATTTTATCATTGATGCTTCTGTTTAATTCCTTAATTCCGAAAAATGCGAGTATTGCAAGCACCGAACTGATCACCACACTGAGCCACTTAAAGACTTCGCTGGTTATCGTGTTCAGTTGGTTTTGCACATCCTTATTTACAATTTCTTCAAATTCATCCTTATTGATACGATACACAGTTGTATCTTCATTTACAGCATAGACAGATTTGCTGTTCATCTGCTGAAGCCGGTGCGAAAGGCTACGGTTCTGGTAATGATTATTGAGTTCAAAGCATACAAACATGAGGATAATAAGTGAAAGGAAGATGCTGAAACGGTATTTTTTCAAGTTGTCCATTGTATTATGAATTAAGGATTAAATGATTTACTAAATTAGTTCAAAAACAAACATAAATTACTTGTGTTCAACAACTCGAATCCTGTGTCCTAAGATTGAGGTTGAAGGCTTTTAAATCTATAAGATTCTCACGAATTATTCTATTTTTGAGGCTGAATAAAAACCATTTTGGATGAAAGTAGCAGTCACCGGAGCCAGCGGCCATGTTGGAAATGCTCTTTGCAGGGAGTTGGTTAAAAAGGGTATTGAGGTTACTGTATTGGTTCATAAGGATGAAAATGACCTTGAGACAATCGGTGTCAGAATTGTTAGAGGTGATCTGCTCGATGTCTCTTCCCTCGAAATGCTTTGTCAGGATATGGATGTAGTTTACCACCTTGCAGCGAAAATTTCCATAGATGAAAGGGCAAAGGACCAGGTTTACCGGACTAATGTGGATGGTACCCGAAATATCATTTCAGTGTGTTTAAAATCCCAAGTAAAAAGGCTGGTTCATTTCAGCAGCATTCATGCACTGGATCCGTTTCCATTAAATGAAGATATGGATGAAAACCGTTCACTCATCCATCATTCAAGGATGATCTATGAGCAATCGAAGGCCGAAGGTGAAAAGCTTGTACTTGATGCAATAAAATCGGGGCTTGATGCTGTAATCATTACGCCCACAGCGGTTATCGGCCCTTATGATCATCATCCGTCTCTTCTGGGAAGGGCTCTCATACAGATCTATAAAAATACCCTTCCAATGCTTGTCCCCGGTGGATATAATTGGGTTGATGTAAGAGATGTTGCCTGGGCTGCTGTTTGTGCCGCCAAAGCAGGCCGGAGCGGAGAAAGGTATATTATTTCAGGAACCTGGCTGAGTTTAAAGGAGCTTTCAAAAATGATCGGTGAGATTACCCAAAGGAGGACGCCTGACCTGATCGTCCCTTCTTTTATAGCGGCAATGGGAGTTCCATTTGTTCTGCTTTATTCAGTGATTAGAAATGAACAACCGTTATATACACGCGATTCGCTTGAAATTCTCGACCACTCGAACCGTAAAATATCATATAAAAAGGCCCAAAAGGAATTTGGATATAATCCGCGATCCATTGAAATCAGCTTGAAGGACACTTTTGATTGGTTCATTAATGCCGGTTTAATACAATAGTTATGCACAAGCGGTGAAAAGACAACGACACAGCAAATTGACAATGAAAATAGAATAATAAACTTGGTATGAAAAACGAAACTGAAAGACAAATAACCCGACACTCATTGCCGACAAGAATGTGTTTTAATTTTTTTAACACCGCACAAAAATTTTGAAATTCTGCCGATCCACATTGCACACATTGCCAAAGCCCCACAAGCCAACACTACAACCAAAGCTTTGTCAAAGAGTGCAATTTCACCTTTCACAATAAAATGTGAATAACTTTTTTGCTGATCAATTGCACAAGTTCAAAAAAGAAAATATTTTTGACAAAATTTGACAAGTCAAAATAAACCCAGCATGAGAAGTTTTGGACAAAAAATCAGAAATCTGCGTGAATCACAGGAGCTTCTATTAAGACAGGTTGCGGCCTCTATTGAAATAGATCAGGCGTTATTGAGCAAAATAGAAAGAGGAGAAAGAATTGCAACAAAAAATCAGGTTATCGCTCTTGCAAATTTTTTCGTAATTGATGAACGGGAATTACTGACCCTTTGGCTAGGCGAAAAAATCGCTTACGAGATCAAGCATGAGGATATTGCGAATGATGCGTTAAAAGTAGCCGAAGAAGCAATACATTATTTGAAAACTCCAAAAGACTAACTAACCCATGTATAAAGACAGCGAAGAAATATCAACCGTAAACGAACCCCTCGGACTATTTCCAACTGATATTGCAATAAAACCATTTCTTAAATGGGCAGGTGGAAAAACTCAGCTAATACCTGAGCTGTCGAAATACATCCCAACATTTTATGACAATTACATTGAACCTTTTATCGGTGGTGGCGCCTTTTTCTTTTACCTGAATCCAGAAAAAGCGATCATTTCTGATTCCAATGAAGAACTTATTACCACTTACATGGCAGTTCGAGACAATGTAGAAGAAATCATTGCGATCCTTGACGGATACGAAAATGAGGAAACTTTTTTTTACAATATCAGAGCATTAAAGCCAAGTACACTTTCCGATGCTGAAAGAGCTGCCCGACTGATCTATTTGAATAAAACCTGTTTTAATGGACTTTTTCGGGTAAACAAAAAGGGTGAATTTAATGTACCATACGGAAAGAGAAACGGAGAATTCTTTAACCGAGAACAATTACGGAATTCGAGTGAATTTCTTCAAAATGCAAATATTCTTCATTCTGACTACTTGGAAACGCTGAAAAGGTATGCCAGAGAAGGAGATTTCATATTTCTCGATCCCCCATATTATCCGATTGGAAAATATTCAGATTTCAAAAGGTACACCAAAGAATTTTTCTACCATAACGACCATGTAATTCTAAAAAAGGAATTTGACCGATTAGTAAGAATAGGTTGTCGTGTGCTCCTGACAAATTCCGACCATCCTGTTGTTATGGGGCTATACAAGGACTATGAAATCAAAGTTATTGAAACGAAACGATTGATCAGCAGCAATCCGAAAACCAGAAACGGAAAAGACATTATAGTAATCGGAACCAATGAATAACCCACAATTAGAAATAGAAGAATTTGTTGACCAGTTTTCTAGCTTCCCTGGAACAAGGTATATGGGTAGTAAAAACAAGATTATCCATGAAATATGGGAAATACTGAAAGAATACGAATTTGAAAGTTTTTTTGATGCCTTTGCCGGTAGTAATGTTGTTGGATATTTTATGAAGTCAAAAGGTAAAAGGGTTTTTACCAACGACTTTATGTCAATTAGCCATATCACAGCCAAAGCAATAATTGAGAATTCAAGTGTTCTTTTAGACAGCAATGATGTGGACTTTTTGAGGAACAATTCCAACAAAGAAAGCTATATCAGCAAAACATTCAAAGACTTGTATTTTGAGGATCAGGACAACTTGTTTTTGGACAAAGTGCGGTTTAATATCTCACTACTTGAGAATGAATACAAGCGAGCCGTGGCGTTATCAGCATTGATCAGATCCTGTATGAAGAAACGACCAAGAGGCATATTTACTTTTGTTGGCCATCGCTATGACGATGGACGGGAAGACATCAGAAAGCAGATTCAAGATCACTTCATTGATAATATTTCCATTTTTAACAATGCTGTATTTGACAATGGGAGTTCCTGCAAAGCTTACAACTCTTTAACTCAAAAACTTAATATTGAAGCAGATCTTGTCTATTTTGATCCCCCCTATTTCACACCCAATTCTGACAATGATTATGTGAGGCGTTATCATTTTGTTGAAGGACTTGCAAAAAACTGGGAAGGACTGGAAATACAGGAGCACACAAAGACTAAGAAATTCAAAAGCTATAAATCTCCTTTCTCAAAGAAGGAAGAGGCTTACAGCGCATTTGAAAATCTGATTAAGCAATACAGTAATTCAATAATAGCCATTTCATATTCCTCAAATTCATTGCCGACAAAACAGGAAATGATCGGAATCCTGAAAAAGTATAAGGACAATGTTGTGGTTAATGAAATTGACTATCTGTACTCTTTCGGAAATCAAAACCACAAGGCTGGTAACGGATTTAATCGAGTTAAAGAATATTTATTTATTGCCAGCTAATGAGACGAATAAAAAGCAACGACTTACCCCAAGCAGATCGACTAGAATCGGTGCTATTGACCGTAATGGCAGTTGGAAATGGTGCGCGAACAGATATTGAGATTGCCAACAGAATTCCCGGAATTGGAGGTGACGACCGGCAAGGGCGATATTACCGCAATGCAGCAGAAATGCTTGGTTACATTACGAATCAAAGAAATAACGCTATACTCACACCAAAAGGTAGTGAGTTACTAAAGAATCCAACTTTAACAAACCCATTGTTCATTGCTTCGGTTCTTAATCTGGAAGTATATCAGAAGTTATTGCCGTTTATGGAACTTAGTCCAGAAGGACTTACAAGGCAAGAAATTCAAAACTACCTTCAATCAATTGCTGATCCAGGGATAGGCCTGTCCATGATTCCAAGAAGAATCTCAACCATAATTGCATGGCCAAGAACATTAGGATTTCTGCGCCAAACTGATGATGGGCGACTACAAATTCAAAATAATCTTAGTGCAGATCTGCCTGTTTTTGAGATACAAGATGATGACCAACCATTACTGCCTGTATCTGGTGGCCTTGCCGAATATCAGGAAATCGAACAGCGCACATCAAGAGCTCAGCCAGAAGTTGCTTATTTTAAAGATCAGGCGAAACTTGAAAGAGCCACAAATGCTCATATTGCTCTTATAAATCTTGTTGCACAAAGAATCCGTAAAAGCGGTGGTATTCCGAAATCAAATCAGTTGATTGACCTTGCTGTCAGACTGGATCAAGATTATATTTTTGAAATGAAATCAACCAATGACGACAATGTGAGATCACAAGTCAGAAAGGGTATGAGTCAACTTTATGAATATCGATATCTTCAGAATAAGCCAGATGCAAAATTAATCTTGGTGGTTGAAAAGCCTCTTGGGGCAAGTCATTCATGGATGCTCGATTATATGGAAAATGATCGAGAAATCAATCTGGTTTGGGACGGAAATGAAGAATTGTATGGAAGTGAAAGAACAAGGAATGAACTGGACTTTCTGGGCCTTCAACTATAATTTCAGTCACCACATTGGCTGTTCGCTCAATACCACCCACAGACCAAAGCCAGCCAAAGAGTGTGCCTGGCCCAACCCAGAGAGAATTTCAAAATGTTTCTCCCACGATTAAAAGAAAAAAATTAAAACACGCCAGCACACGGGCGACACAGACAGAAAAGAAAAATGAATTAGTAATTTGACAAGTTTAAAATGAAAGTGCAATTTAACCCGAACACACGGACAGACAAAAGCATACTGCCAAACTGTAATGTGTGAAATTATTTTTCAATATCTCGTTTATATTTGGATAGGAATAGCCGTTGTAATTTTTCCGTTACTGTTAAGAATAACGGCTCCTTACGGGCGGCATACCGTTTCAGGATTGGGCCCTTTGCTCAACAACCGCCTTGCATGGTTCCTGATGGAGTTTCCTGCACTGGCTGTTTTCGCCTTTTTCGCTTATGGCAAGGGTTTGACTTCTGATCCAGTCCTTCTTACTGCAATCCTTTTCTGGACCCTTCATTATTTACACAGGGTTTTTATCTTCCCGTTACGCATCCGAACCAAAGGCAAAGGAATGCCTATCATGATCATGATTTTTGCCGTCTTTTTTAACTTCCTTAATGGTTTTATCAACGGTTATTGGTTTGGAGTTTTATCGCCGGGATATACCCCGGACTGGATCCTGGATGTGAGATTTCTCATTGGGGCAGCAATATTTGGGACAGGTTTCGTCATGAACCTTTATCACGATCGCATACTGATCAGGTTGCGAAAAGAGGGAAATGGTTATAAAATACCTTATGGCGGTTTGTTTCGGTTTGTTTCCTGCCCCAATTTCTTAGGTGAAATGGTAGAGTGGGGGGGATTTGCCCTGATGACCTGGTGCCTGCCGACTTTGTCTTTTTTTATCTGGACTATTGTAAACCTCTTACCACGCGCACTTGATCATCACAGGTGGTACAGGAATAATTTCGAAAATTATCCTGCCAGCAGAAAAGCCGTTTTGCCGTTTGTACTGTAAGTTCAAGGTTCAATGTTCATCTCGCTATTGGCGAGACAGGTTCCAGATTTCCGGTGTGCCGAACAGGCAAAGGAATTTCAGGATTTTGCTTTTAGAATTTGCCAATTTGATTTTCAGTGAATTCGTTTTCGATCAAGCTTTCCATACCATCGGTTCAGAAATATTATACTTGCCGAAAATACCGCAATGAAAATGATGGCAGAATACATCGGGCTGATTTGGAAAGCCATTGTCAGGATATTGTTTTCGTTGAAATTTCCATGGAAGAATTCCGGCAGGATCAGATCAATCATCGGATTTGCAACATTTGTCGGAACAGAATAAGCCACAGTTATCTTAGAAAGAAAGGTGATCAACAATCCAAAAGCTATGACAATCCAGAAAAAAAATTTCGAAAATTCCCGGTTCGAAATAAACAGGATACCTTCGTAAGTCAACAGCATTGCCGAGGCAAGCAAAAGCCGTGACCCCTGCGTCCAGCCGCCCCACCAGCCGAAGTAAGAGGCAATGAAAAAGAAATAGACTACAGAACTTAACAACAGAGGATGGGTGAGAAGAGTGAAGAATCCCTTTTCTTTCATGGACTTCAAAGCTATGAAAAAAACAAGGATCAGAAAGGGGGAATAGAACAGCAATCCTTTGTACCCGCTCAGGCTCAGGCCCCAGACCGATTTGAAAGTGGGTGACAGAAAGCCGTAGTCACTGTGGATTTCACCGAAATTGTGAAATTTATACAGCATTGTGAACGGTGAGCCGCTGAAAACATAATTGTAAATCATGATAAAGATGACAGAAGGCATTACGCCTGCGGAAAAAATAACAGCCGGTTTTAATTTCCTGTATCTGGTAATAAGCTGAACTCCCCAAACCAGAAAAATAACCGCCAGATTGAACTCACACAGGAAGCTTAAACCGGCAAACAGCCCGGAAAACAAATAATTCTCCCGCTTCAGATAAATAGTTGAGCCAATCAAAAGTATTCCTGATAAAACATGGGCAAAATAGGTTCCGGCAAATAAAAAAATAAAAGAAGAATAAAATGGCAATGTGGCAAGCAGAACAGGAGATACAGGCAAATCATGCTTTCTGATCTTTATAAAAATCATCAGAACCAGGATTGAAAACGGCAGGCTTGCTGTAAGTATTCCACCCAAAATGTATATATGTTTTCCGAAAAGGCTGCCATTCTCACCGGGTTTAATCAACCCGAATGAATTTAAAATCCCGAAAAACGGAAGTACAATATAAGTCGGAAGCGGCGCTTTGTCTGTATAGTAGTGGCCGTTTATATATGCTTTATCGCAGGTTTTTTCATGGTAGCGGTCAATCCTGAATGTTCCGTACTCAAAATAGCTTATTATCGGTAGTGCTCGGGAAGTGGTATTTGCATTGACCCAAATATCGAGGTAAAAGGATGAGAGGAATAAGTTGAGCAGAAAAAAAATGAGCAGAAAAAGTTTCATGTATCCTTTCTTTTTTGTGTTGAAATGCAAAGGTATATTTATCAGGTGAAATCACCACGGGTATTTCCGATTGCAATCAGTTCCGGATTAACTGAGCCTCGTAGGAGTTAATGGATTTAGTTTTCAGGTAAGAGCCTGACTGTATATGTTCGACTGAGGCAGAGCCTAATCCGAACAGGGTTTGGGATGGATAATAAGTTACAGTTCGCAACTCAACGGCACTTTAAAATCTACGCTGATGGTTATTTCAATCTAATATCAACTTCTTAATCCAAAATCCTTCATTCGTCAATATTTTCACAAGGTAAATACCTTTCTCAAACAAACTGATATCAATTCCAATCTGTTTTTGATTTTGTAATTTCTCATAAATTACTTGCTCCCCACGAATATTGAAAATACTGATTACGAATTCTTCATATAATTCTTCATTAATTGCAATTGTAATTTTATTATTTGCCGGATTAGGAAAAATATTATATATTGATTTGTGAGATTCGTTTTCTTCAATAAATGTTAACCCCCCATTTATGGTTTTTAATAGGGTATTATTACCGACGATGTAACCAGTAACCGTATCCGTAAACTGAACTGAGAACAAAGGTTGGGAGGTACCTGAAGTCTGAGAAGTCCATGTTGAACCACAGTTTGTTGTCATTTGAATTTTACCACCAGCGCCAACAATATATCCAATATTTGCATCTAAAAAATAAACAGAGTACAAAACATATGGACTCATCGAAGCCTGTGATATATTGGTTAATCCGCCGTCATTTGTTTTATAGATTAAAGGAAATCCAGTAGTTGGGCCTGTTTCGCCAAAACCAACAATATAACCAGTATCGGAATTTATAAAATATACAGAACTTAAATCACCCCAACCAATTGATATAGGTGTACTTTCCCAATTTGATCCACCATCAGTGGTTTTCATGATTGCACCAAAATCACCAACTGCATAGCCTGTATCTGAGTTACTAAAATAAACAGAAGTTAATATATTTGAAATACCGGTTGACTGATTAATCCAACTTGCACCACCATTTATCGTTTTAAGGATTATACTATTACCAACTATATAACCAGTATCAGCATTAATAAAATAAATGCTTGTAAAACCTTTGGCAGAATTTGTATAGTATTGCCTTATCCAGGAATTACCACCATCAACAGTCTTTAAAATAGTATTTGTCATGGACCCAAAATAACCAGCTGCATACCCTGTATCTACATTTACAAAAAATACAGAAGTTAAAATGCTACTTGCAGTATCATAACACACTAAAGACCAGTCTGTACCACCATTTGATGTTTTAATGATTATGCCTTTATTATCGGAATAATTACTTCCTGAAACATATCCAATATTTGTATCTGGAAAGCTTACAGACGTAAAGTAACCCTGAAAAGGAGGGGCTAATTGAAACCATTGAGCTTTTAAAAAATTTACCCATGAGAGTGCAATTATTAAGAAGTAAAGTGTCTTTTTCATAAGATTTTTTTTTTAATACTTCATTAGAATTTTAAATTCCGGGGGTGGTTGCAGATTTTCGGTCGTAGGAATAAAATACATTTGTTGCTGGCATGGGGTAGTTTCAGCATAAAATTCAGCGCCTAAGGCAACAGTGAATCCATAATCTAAAAGTATTCCGTCTGTTGCCCTAAGTGTTATATCTGATCCACTTTGAATTGTTGGAGTACAACCTGAACCGCCTAATGATATTTGCTTATAAAGAGCATAATCATAGGAAAACGCATCAAAGCTACATAGGTTTATGGCTGAATCGCAATATTGTTTTAATTGCCAAACTTTGATATAATCAATTTTAAACTCATAAGGGAAAATAGTAGTAGGGGATACCATTGAATCACAAAAATTATTTGCAGGATGATTGATATCAGCAATTATTTTCATTAGACTCATTTTAGAGGCATAAGGATTACTAGAAATACAATAAGGTATATGATCTAAATAATAAATTATACCTAATTCGGTCCAATCCATAGAAAAAGTATGAAAATTACTGAATTCGATACCACCAAAATAAATATTATTATAATCATTGAGGTGATGAAAAATTGTATCCCCTTGGCAGGAAGTGTCCTCTGATTCACATTCATGAAAATGCCAATTACTGGTAAGAAAATTAATAATGCTTGTATCCGAATAATCAAGCAGACTATTGAACTCAAAAATATCAATTTCGCTATATGCAGAGATACTGTCATCTGCACCCCAAATCCAAAAATTTGGACCCAATGAGTTTGTCGAACCTGGCAACGAAGGCATTGGTAGTTTACAGCGTATTTCGAAAAATCCAAATCTTATTTTAGGTTTAGAATAAAGCATTCCAGTGGTATAATTAAAAGGTATTGTGTCTTTTGTAAAAACACCATTAGGCCAACTCCATACAACTCCTTCAAAATATTCTTCTTTTGATGTAATATTTAATATCGTATCTGATATTGTACAATTAGGAAAAGCAGGAAATGTATCAAGATAATCCTTCCATTTACGATAACCAATATTTAAATTGGAAATTGTATCATTTGTGCCGTTATTATCATTATCGCAAGTAATTAAATAACCCGATTGATTCCAACCCCAAATTTGATTCCATTTGCCTGCATCAACCGCTATACTGTCAAATTCGTCGGAAAATACTATTTGCCAGGTTGGGTCATCATCAGGCAATTGTCCGTAGGAATATATAAAATTAGAAAAAGCACATAAAAAAATCAAAATAATTATTGTTTTCATTTTTAAATTTTTTTGGAAGAAATTTAATTCGTTAACAACATTCTCTTTGTAGAATATTCTGAACCATTGACAACAAGCGAATATAAATAGAAACCTGCCTTAAGTTCATTGGCTTGAATTTCAATTTCACCAGGACCAACATTTAAAAGATTATAAGTAAGAACTAATCCACCCTCTAAATTACAGATAAATATATTTGCCTTTTGAAAATTTTGAGGTAAAAAATATCGGATAATGGTTTTTTGATTAAACGGATTTGGAATATTTTGATATAAAACAGGATTATTAACCGTTTTTTGCAGTAATGCTTCTGATGGATCAAAACCTTCATAAACAGCAGACTTGTTTGTTTGTTGACCTTTAATAACAGAATTTAAAAATTCGATTTGCAATTGCTGATTTTTTATTGCTTCAATAAGTACAGGAATAAATCTTGTGTAATTAACGTATTTATTACCTGTAGAATCATCTTTATAAATAAGCTGAGGAAAGACGGATTCCACTTCGTTAATATTCAAACCAAATCTTTCGTTTTTATAATACTGTTGCAAGTACTCGGGTAAATTAGCATACACAGAATCATTAATATAGTATTGAATTCCATTTATAGAAATTAATTTAGAAATTGGATCTTCAATAAGTGAAGATTCTTTTTTACCTCCTGATTCTCCATCTTCGTATATATTATAAGCATGTATTACATGATGAAAAGAATTTCCAATTCTTCTGTTTGTAAAACCGAGCTGAAAATACCAATCCCTTTCCGGGTATATTACGGTGCTACCATGATCACCAGTCCAGTCAACATAAGTATCAGTCCAATCATTAAATCTCATTGTACCTTGTAGGTCTAAGCGATAAGACGGATTATTGTTATTTATTCCTACATATCCGCGACTATCAATGCGCATTCTTTCGGTGCCAGAAGTTGAAAATCCAATAATAAAGCCTGGTGATGGATGAAAAATACCGGTTTGATCATTATTATACCATGTAAAATCCGGAGTAGCAGCAGTAGAGTATGAATTATTTCCTCTGATATAAGCAGCCGAAATGATAGCTTGTGTAGTGTTAGTAAAAAAACACTATTGCCAATAACTTGCAATTTACTATACGGATTGGTTGTTCCAATACCTACTGTGCCAGATTGCGTTACTTTAATTTGAGCTGCTGAATTGATTACAAAGCACGACATTAACAGCGCTGAATAAAATCTTAAATTTTTCATAGTTGGTTTATTTTTAGTTTAAAAGAAATCTTAAAGTTTCTATATAAAATTTATAAAAATTGATTAAGTACATGACAAAAATTTACAACATACTTTAAATTCATCTAAATCATTTGAAAACAACACCTTTGCGAGATAAGTCAACCCATACTTGAACAAACTTTTAGCTTTACGACCAT
>Ga0172369_10000656_pt1 | contig 51211 bp, 52 predicted proteins | sample LakKiv25m_FD_114539 | JGI IMG/M metagenome (GOLD analysis project Ga0172369, IMG submission 114539) | Freshwater microbial communities from Kabuno Bay, South-Kivu, Congo - kab_022012_11.25m | ecosystem: Environmental > Aquatic > Freshwater > Lake | place: Democratic Republic of the Congo...
AATCCTTGTGTAGATTCAAAATCCTGTTCGTAAAGAATTTTTGGATTTCCGTCTTCACGGGAATGACATGGGAGTCAGTCCAGTTTTCTGACAGAAAAAGAAGGTCCTCGGACCCTCTCCCTATGTTTAATGTTCTCAACAGCACAAGCTGTATTTATGAAAGCAGTATACAACAAAATTATTATGTTGTCAATACTTTTTTTGCAAAAACCCTTTTCAATTGGGCAAATATCCTACCGAGGTATGTATAAAATATCAAATATCTAAGCGTTTTACGTCGTAGAATGTCACAAAAAGAGGACACCTACTTGTGATAAATACCATCTATAAAAGAATAAAAAAAGGAGCCGTGCTCGTGTGTTTCATCAGCGACGACTCCGTACCCGTATGGGTAGTCGTGGGTGTTGTACCCACCTGTGATGGAAAACACCCTGTGCCCACATATCCTTGACCATACAGCCGAGGAAGTAGAGAAGGATGCCCATTACGGCCATAGCCAGCAGAACTTCTGCTGGGGCGAACCACCAGGAGGACGTATTCATGAATCCTCCTCAGTGTTCCTGAAGAGCCAGAGCAGGACCTTCGCCCCCAGCCAGAGACTGCCGTATAGACCGACAGTAAGCATCGTGGCCATCGCCATGAACCCCTCTGTGTTATTCGGCAAGCTGTCAAACATGTTACCTCCTTTCAGAGGATTGTTTTTACGGGATGACTTCCCCTTGCGAAGAGTTCCGCAGTTCTCCTGCGCTCTTCTGCCACCCAGACAGCTTCTTTCTTGCTGTCTCGCCGGGTGACGTACACTATGTAGGGTAACCAGACCAGGACGTCTATGATGTTGAACACCACAGAGGTCGTTATCCTGTTCTTCATACGCAGGGCGAATACCGCGATACCCTCCATAACAGAGTCGTTCTCTGTCTCGTCAGGAGTCGGCTCTTTCTGACCATCTTCTAGCTCTTCCATCTCGAAGATTCTTATGTCTCCAGTGCAGACACACATTGTATAAGTACCTCCATTCACGTAGTTGGAAGGACAGTTTCTAAGTGAATTATATCATAAAAGGAATGGGGTGTCTAGGATTGGGTATGTTGGAAATGTTAGAGTTGTGGGAATTGTTGGTTGGAGATAAAAGAAAAAGGCCCGGGGCTTGAGTGTTGGAAACATGCGTTGTTGCATGCATTTTCCTCATCAAACCGCCGGGACCGACAGAAGCCAACTGAAAGCGTCTGTTAGAACCTTTAAGAATGGCGAAAGTTTTTTCAAGCCGACTAAGCAAAACCGGTCGGACTGCTTGACTTGCTTTGCAGTCTCATCTGTTAACCACCTTCCTTTGGTCAGTTCTGACCAGGCGGGTCAGAACTCCGTCGCGGCCGGACGCCGTCGCCGGATCAGGCGATCATCGTGTAGCTCACTATTGTCCAGTCCTTACGGACACGAGCTTGTCGATCATGTACATCCCTCCTTTTGTGCCATTGGAGTGGATAAATATGAAAAGATTATAACATAAACATTATATAAGTCAAGACTTTGATTTCAACTTTTGATAGCAAAAGTTGAGCAAAACTACCGACTATGGCGGCGATAAAGTGTCAAATTATAACTCACTCAGGTTTGAAAAACCACAACTCCTTATAGTCGGGCTAAAGCCAAGTGGTCTTTTCAAAGTCTTTGTTTGTCTTATTTTCGCTTTATCTTCGATAGTCGGATTAAAAGAAGATAATAAAGATTGTTATTCAACGATAAATGAGCCGTTGTACATTCCCATGGAGCAGGTGAAGTCTATCTGACCTGCCTTCTGTGGTGTAAAAGTAAAACTTTTTGTATCAGTTTGGGTTAGCACCTTTTGGATGTTGAGTGAAGGGACGACAAATGCCTGTATACAGCTGTAGGTTCTGTTTGTCTTCAGGTTAACCTTGACCGGTATCCCCTTCTTCACTCGAATAGTAGCAGGATCGTATCCTGTGTCTTTTAGATTTATAGTTATTTCCTGGACTTTTCCATGCATATCTGCACTTACCCCTGTATTACTATCAGCTACCGGGCATTCACTTCCTGTGCAGTCTGTTTTATTGTTTGAAATACTGATGCCTGCCAAGGTCGCGCCTGTGTATATAGAGAATCCTGCGACTATAAGGACCAAAATGGCAACAGCTTTTTGAAAAATATTACTTAGGCGTTCACTGAGTGTAGTTGTTGTAACTCCTAGTATAAAGAATAAGGGTAGAGTTCCTAGAATAAATGAGAACATGATAGCTGCTCCCATAGGGCCACTTCCTGAAGCGATGGCCAGTAGCATCATCGCCTGGGTTATGGCGCAAGGAAGGAGAACTGTCAAAGTGCCCATGAAAAGAGCTCCCAGATCTCCGCTGTTTTTCGCTTGCCCCGCTTCTGCGCGGGTCTGTTTTCTTATGAACTTACGTATAAATGCGGGTGGTTGTATAGAGAAGTAACGAAATATAGGATGAACATCTAGGATATTGATTGCCAAACCTACCATAAATATACCGATAAGTATCTGTAGCCAGCCACGAACTACTGGTGATAAAGATATAAAAGATCCAAAGAAACCAAGTAGAAATCCAAGTATTGTGTAAGCGACGAGCTTCGCAACTAGAAAAAGCACGACAGGTCGTACTTTTGGGACTTTACGATTTTTCTTGTCAGATAGATACTCCTTCTCTTCATCAAGGATTACACTAGCAAGAAGACCGCCCTGGAGAGCTACGCATGACAGGCCTCCCGTAGTCAAGCCAGTGATAAATGCTATCCATAGCTGGTTGTTCATATTTTACTCCTCTTTAATCTCAATGAGTTTGATACTACTGTTACCGAGCTGGCAGCCATGGCCACGGAGGCTATCATGGGGTTCAGTAGTAGTCCGATGAAAGGATACAGGATGCCGGCAGCTACCGGTATGAGAACAATATTATATGCAAATGCCCAGAATAGATTCTGTTTTATTATCTTCATAGTGTTTCTTGATAGCTTCCATGCGCTATATACAGCGTCTAGGCTGCCATTCATGACCGTTATTTGCCCTGTTTCCATAGCAATATCTGTCCCAGTCCCCATGGCTACACCGATATCCGCTGCAGCTAGAGCGGGTGCGTCATTTATCCCATCGCCGACCATAGCTACCTTGTACCCTTCCCCCTGCAGTTCTCTCACCTTTCTTTCCTTGTCCTTGGGAGCAACCTCACTAAATACATGGTTCTCTTGTATCCCGGCTTTCTTTGCTATTGTGGATGCAGTATTTTTATTATCACCTGTTATCATATATACGGCGATAAAGTTATTTTCAAAACTATGTATAGCTGATTTTGCATCTTCTTTTATAGTGTCGGCAATAGCTATAACCCCTGCTGCTTTTCCGTTTATACTAACAAATACAGGTGTTTCTCCTTTATTTGCTATCTTTTCTGCTTTTGTTTTTAAGCCTGATATGTCTATTTTTTCTGTCTTCATTATCTTATCATTTCCCTTTACTATCATCTTCCCGTCAATCTCTGCCTTTATACCTTTGCCGGAGACTGACTTGAAATTTTTTGGTTCAGAGAGTAGAACCCTTCTTTTCTCTGCATTTCTTATGATAGCTTCTCCCAGAGGATGTTCTGATCTTCTCTCTGCGGAAGCGGACAGACGTATAAGCTCGTTTTCAGAGAAGTCTGATATGTTGTATACTTCTACAACTTCCGGTTCTCCTTTTGTGATAGTTCCTGTTTTATCTAGCAGTATAGCGTCTACTTTCTGGAATCTTTCCAGACTTTCTGCATCTTTGATGAGTATGCCGTTCTCTGCGCCTTTCCCCGTTCCTACCATGATAGCTGTCGGCGTAGCCAGCCCCAGAGCGCACGGGCAAGCAATAACTACAACAGCCACCATTGTAACTAGAGCGAAACTCAGTCCTACTGCCACATACCAGACAACAAAAGTGCCTATGGCTATAGAAAGGACTACTGGGACAAAGTATCCTGAGATTATGTCAGCGAGTCTCTGGATGGGTGCTTTAGACCCCTGTGCTTCTTCGACTAACTTAATAATTTGTGAAAGTAGAGTATCATGTCCTACCTTTTCTGCTATGAATACGAAAGAACCTGACTTATTAATAGTTGCTCCATAAACTTTGTCACCTACTCCTTTGTCTACGGGGATAGACTCTCCGGTGACCATAGACTCATCAAGTGAGGATCCCCCTGATACTATCGCTCCGTCAACCGGTATTTTCTCTCCCGGACGTACAACTATCTCATCTCCGACGGCTACCTCTTTTATGGTGATGTCTATCTCTTTGCCATCTCGAATTACTCGCGCTGTTTTTGCCGCCAGTCCCGCCAGTTTCTTTATAGCATCATTTGCTCTGCCCTTTGCTCGAGCTTCAAAGTATTTACCCAGAAGAACAAGAGTAATAACTACTGCCGATACGTCGAAGTATGTTCCTATCGCAGGGATAGATGCTCCAAACTTTTCTGCGAAGGTGACTAAAGTACTAAAAGTGAAGGCCGTCAGGGTACCTATAGTTATAAGTGTATCCATGTTTGCGTTTCTATATCTGATGCTTTTTATGAAACCTGAGATAAATGCTCTGCCCACCCAGAACTGAACCGGCAGAGCAAGTAAGAACATCATGATATTCAGTGTTTCCATCGGGATTTCTGGCGCACCAGGTATGAACTCAAGGTTTCCAAGAGTCATGATGGTTATAGAAAGAATCGCGCCAACTATCACCTTCAACTTTAGCTCTTTCAAGTCTTGTTGTCTCTCCTCTTCTTCGGCAGTCATTTCAGGTACAGATGTCGGCTTTACTTCGGAACCCGACCGGTTGTCTGACGGGTAGATGTCATATCCCGAGTCACGAATAACTTCTACAATCTTGTCCTCGGATATACTCTCAGGATGTTCCACATTCACCTTTTCACTGGCGTAGTTGACTACTGCATCAGTCCCATCTAGTTTATTTAGATTATTTTCTATGACCATAGCACAGCTAGCGCAGTGTATACCCTTAATCTTCAGTGTTGTCTTTGTTCTATTTTTTGCCATTTTTGTCTCCTAGAAAAAACCACAGCACAAAGCCGATTAGACCTATACCAACGATTACGACTAGTACCTTATCCAACATGAGATTCTTTTAGATATTTTCTGGGGTCTTTTATAAACTTCTCCTTGCATCCCATAGCGCAAAAGTAGAAGTCATGACCCTGGTAACTGTATTTATCGGCTGCATCCTTGACACTGACGTGCATGTCGCATACCGGGTCGACGTGTTCCTTTAGGTGATTTTCTATATTCATGTCTTCAGAGAACACACCGGCGATGTTTGGAGAATCCTTCAACTTTCCCTGAAGTACATCACGCACTAGGTCACTCGCCTTCAGTATTCTGTCGTCGGTTAGTGAGTAAAAGATATATGTGCCATCTCTTCTTGTTTTTACCAGTCCGTTTTCACGGAGAACCATCAGATGTTGGGAAAGATTTGCTTGTCTCATATCCAGCATTTCTTCAAGGTCACTAACTGTAAGTTCCCGGTCTCTTATCAAATGAATAATCTCCAGCCTTTTAGGATTGGCCAGAACTTTGAAAATATCTGCATGTAAGTCAAAGATGGTCAGAGTCATTATAAATATTCAACATTACGAATATTTAAATGTTAGTCCCTATTTGTAAAGGTGTCAAGAGAAAAGAAAAAGCGGCCTTTCGGCCGCAGGGGGGATGTCTTTTCGACATCAGTTGATATTTACTCCCAAGCTACCTCCCCAATCATCTTTCCTCGAGAAGTCTCAATGGCTTTGATTAAGGTGGAAATCTCAGAGTCTTCGACGGGTTCGGCAAACATTTTCAGGGTAGCCACGAATTGCTTTAGTAGGTCGTGGTTGATTCTTTTTCTCTCGATCAGTTCATCAATCCTGCATTCCATCTCCTTGGCACCGGTAGAGATGGCGAGATAGGAGCCAGGTTCTTCGCCTGTCAGATACTGTTGTCTGGCTCTTTCTGCAAGGGAGCAGAGAGCCTCTCTTATTCCTTCCATATGCTTTCTCATTTGTTGTCTCCAATCTTGGGTTCTGTGTGGTTATACAATCTCTTGATGTTTGATCTGTGGGTGAAAATTATCAGCCCAAAGCTCAGGAAGAAGAATACAACATATACTGTCTGTTGACTTGAGAGGATTGCAACAAAAGCTGATGTCCCAGTTGCAGTCATCGAAGCTACGGAGACATACTTTGTTGTTTTTTTAAGCACCAAGTAAGTAGCGATGGGAATGAGAGACCACCACGTCAAGATGGCGATACTAACTCCCAGACCAGTGGCTACTCCCTTTCCACTTTCCTTGAAACGAAGATAAACTGGAAAACAGTGACCGACTAAGGCCTCTCCGGCTACAATGGCTGTTATAGTTTCTGGGACGCCCAAATAAAGGGCTAAAGAAACCGGAAGCAAACCCTTAGAGATGTCTCCAAGTAGTACATACATCTTCGCCTTCTTGCCTTCTTCTTTGCCGAACTTTTCGCTAATCACTCGGCCAACATTGGTCGCTCCTATGTTCCCGCTGCCTTCGTTGCGGATATCTGTCTTATATCGGTATTTGCAAAGAAGGAGACCAGTAGGTATTGAGCCGATCAGGTAAGCTCCTGATATGAGCATGATGTCTATTAAAAGATCCACGCTATCCTTTCGTTGATTTGTTTGCGCAAGATAGATTATAACATGAAAATCTAGAGTTAGGAAGATAACTACAACAAAACTCTAGACACGGATGTTTGTTTATGATATAGTTTATCAGTTGTTTTTATGGATACGAGACCTTATCAAAGGACTAGTCGAAAGATTATACTCGAGCGTTCATACTAGCGACCGAATAATAGTATGATAATCAGCCTCTGGCTGATGAATAATCGGCTGTAGCCGAAGGAAGAAAGAGTATAAATGTACCAGAAGAAGTCTTTTAGTTCTGTCCGAACTACAAAATCGGGCAACTCGTTTAATAAAAATCGAGGCAAGTTTAAGTCTGCCTCACAGAAATCAAGTTCAAATAATGACAGGAAAAGATCCGGAGGACTACAGCGGTCTGAAGGTTCTTATGTTCCTTATGGCAGCGCTCCCAGGAAGGCTGCCTCTTTTGGTGGCGGTTCGCGTTCCCGTTCTAGCTTTGGCGGTAGAGGTCCGAAAAGGTTCCGTGGTGTCAAGAAGAGCATCTTGGATCCTAATAAGTTTATAAAGAAAGCCGTCCCTGTTGCAGAAGTAGAAGAGTATATACCAAAGCATAAGTTTTCAGACTTTAGGCTTGTCCCAGAGCTGAAAAGCAATATTATAGCCAAGGGTTATGAGACGCCGACACCGATACAGGATCAGTCTATCCCCGAAGCACTAAACGGCAGGGATATTATAGGAGTTGCAGCTACAGGTACAGGTAAAACGGCTGCTTTTATCGTTCCTCTTATAAACAAAGTATTTATGGGACAAAACCAAAAAGTTCTCATTATAACGCCTACTCGTGAACTTGCGTCTCAAATAGACATCGAGCTTCGTGAGTTCTCAAAGGGTATGAGAATACGCAGCGTCCAATGTATCGGTGGAGCTAGAATTGGAAGACAAATCTCTGAGCTTAGCCGAAACCCACAGTTTGTTATCGGTACACCAGGCAGGATAAATGACCTTATTAAGCGTGGTAGACTGAGGCTAGAAACTACTCAGAATATCGTTCTCGACGAAGTAGATAGAATGGTAGATATGGGCTTTATCAATGATATCAAGACTATACTATCTAAACTACCGCGACAGAAACAGTCACTCTTTTTCTCTGCCACTATTCCTCCAAGGATAAACGATCTCATCAAAACTTTCCTAAACAACCCTGTCACAGTTTCGGTAAAGACAACGATTACTTCCGACAATGTAGAACAAGATGTAGTGAAGGTTAGATATGACCAAAAAAAGATAGAAGTCTTACACGATATTCTAAATAAACCAGAGTGTGAAAAAGTAATCATATTCGGTAGAACAAAAAGAGGAGTAGAACTTTTGTCAAAGGATCTCGTTGCACGTGGGTTCAAGAGTTCATCTATACATGGTGACAAGGCGCAGAACAAGAGGGAAAAAGCTCTACAGCTCTTCAAGGCTGACCATGTAAATATTCTAGTCGCTACAGATGTAGCTGCTCGAGGACTCGACATAGATGACGTCACTCATGTTATAAACTATGATTTGCCCGAGAACTATGAGGACTATATACATAGGATTGGCAGAACAGGACGCGCAAATAAGCGCGGAACAGCCCTCACCTTTGTGAGCTAATTCCCCTTCTTATTCAGCCCGGTTCTTAGAGTTGTTTTTTTCGTAGCGTTTCTGCTTCTTGCTTTAGATTATCTATATCTACATTTGCATCCTGGAGTTTCTTTGTAGACTCTGCTTTTACTAGTGCATTAAATGATTTGATTGCTTCATCAAACTGGCAGTATTTATCAGCCGCAAAAAGCGCTCGGGGATATTCATCTTCGTTCCAAGTTTTGATGTCAGACTCGTTGTGTTGTATTCTAACTTCTATTTTACCCAGAGCTTTGACAAATACCGCTTCCGGTGTTTTCTGCTCTACCATTTCCTTACATAAGGCGTATATCTCACTACCAAGTTTATCTGGAAGTTCTTCCAGAAGTTTTCTGGTAGCTTCTTCTTTGGCTTTTTCTGTATCGTCCTTTATCTTCTTATCATAATCATATACTTGAGCGAGGACATTCCCGGTTATAGTCTTCGGAAGGTCGTGAAAAGATGACATTTTCAAAACTTTCTCCATATTAACCGTCTCCTTCAGGTATGGAGCAAGCAGAATAGCCATGACGGATATGCGCCAGGAGTGCTCAGCCGAACTGTCTTGTCTTCCACCGGATGTCCACACGTGATTTAGGGCATCCTTCTCCCCTTCTGCCTTGTGAACAAACGCCAAAATGTTTTTCAGTTCTTTTTCCATAATCTTAATTATATCATTAAAGTGTTAGTTTCTACCGGCGCAAGTTTTAGGATTCCACAACCCTCTTCCCTCTGCTCTTGCACTTCTTTCGGCTTGCTTGAATGTAGTCTGGTACTTATAAGGAGTATTGTATGTGTATTCATGAGCGTAGCCGTTTTCTATCATTGATTTGTTGAAGTTAGTTTTATCTTTTAAAAAAATATAGCGAAGCAGACGACCATATTTATCTCTCGTCCCTTGGCTAGGGTCAGATACAACCCACACACCCTTATTTAATAGGAGTGTTTTTGCTTTGGCTGAAGCTTCTCTTCCGAAACATTGTACGGGCTTTCTAGGATCTTTGGTCTCTGGAGTATCCATACCTATAAGACGAAGTCTTGATTTTCGTCCACTAATCATAACATCTACTGTATCTCCATCTACCACATAGATGACTTTGTAGAATCCCCTCATGGCCCTAGTTAATTTTTTAGAGCTTTTTTTAGACTTCTTTTTCGGAGTTTTCTTTCTGACGTGAAAATGATAAGAGCCAGTTTTCAATCCCCACTTAGCACACTTTGTTCTACAGAAGTGCCCACCTCTTTTGTCTGTCTTCCCTGGATGAGCAAAAACTACCCCAAAACCGAGAAGCAAGAATACAGTTGTAGTAAACAGAATGAGTTTTTTCATAGTCTTATAATGAAGGGACTATAGTAAAGCCCATAACGATAGCAAACGATACTATAAGCGAGGAGATAATAATAGCAACTCCGATATTACCTTTTTTTATCTCTTCCCACTCGTTTATCGGTGTAAACTTATCAAATACAGTTATCAGTATAGGCAGAGCGATTGCCATCGTAATGGCTCCCGTGATTCCCCAGCCTAGAGTCGTTAGATAATTTATAAGTAGTTCTTGCATGGCATGTCTCCTTTTTTAGTAACTGTATTTTAATACATTCTTCTTATTTTGTCTATAGAAAAGAAAAAAGACCGCGTTTGTGATGTGTATACACAATGCGGTCAACCTATATGGATTGCTGTTTCTGCACAGAGAGGGCACGTAAAGGAGGTTTGACCCCCATCTACTTGAAGCCGGAGCTCTGTTAGGGGAATTATTTCCTCACATATGCAAAGGAAGTATTGGTTTTCGAAGTTCACTTTACCTCCGCAGTTTACACAGAGGATAATGGTTTCTCCCTCGATGGTATAGATATCTATGTCTTCTGCCTTCTGCAAGGATTTTCCACAAGAGCAGATAAATCTTTGTATCTCTGTAGCCTTTTTCATCACTATCCTCCTCTTGCACTAGAGTGTGAAAAAATAAGGCGTCGTGTCGTGGGGCGACAAAACGCCTGTTCAGTCGGGATTTGGAGGCTCAGGATTCGGGATGGCTATCATGCCATGAGTTTTCCCAAGCTCGGACTTCTTTTCCTGCAGTATGCTCGTTGGCAAAGGCACCAAAGAAGTCCCTAAGGAAAGATATAAGCTGGCTCATAAATATTCCCCTTCTTCTGTGGGCTGTAGCCCTTCATGGATCCCTCGAATTGCTTCCATGTGGTCTTTGTTCCGGTTGACCACGTGAACGAAAGCTGTAAGAAAGGCCAGAAAAATCGATATTTTCAGAAGCCTTCTCATTGCACTCACCTCCTAGGCAGCCGTTCCGGTTCGGAGTTGATGAACTTTTTCTGCGAATTCATCGCATGGCAGGTATTCTTCCTTGTACCACTTGTTGTAAAGGGTTGCCGCCCAGAAGAAGTCGTTGATCCTCCAGGCTTCTTGGAAATCGCCTATTCTTTGTTCGAGCTCTCTGAAACCAAGCATGAGCTGGTTCTTATGCCTCCTCTCTCGAGAGTCTTTTCGAATGCGGTGTGTGTAGGTAGCACACCCGATGAAAAAAACGGTGAAAAGAGCTATAGTGATACCTATGACTTCATACATTTCTTTTTTCCTTTCTCAGTTCGGAAATAAGATGGCGTGATAGTCCTGCTCCGGCAACGCTGCAAAGTAGCAACCACGGTAGGGAATATAGTAAAACTCCAAGGTAATCGATAGCCATATTGGCCCCCTTGTCAAAGGACTAGTTTATAAAAACTCCTGCGAAAATATGACAGGAGTATAACATAAACATATAAAAAAAGGAATTATTTTTTCTTATTTCCCGCAGCACTTCTTATATTTTTTCCCACTGCCACAGGAGCAGGGATCGTTTCTGCCAACCTTATCTTTTTTTATTATAGTAGTATTTTTCTCAGCTTGATTTTTTGCCTCACGATTCATGATGGATGTGTTACTTGATTTATAAAAGTTGCCTCCTAAACTTTGAGGGACTGACTCTTCACTTCTCTCCACAGCTCTAGCAAACTCTGAGTTTTGTTCCCTGACGCTCTCGGTTGGGACTCCGGCTTCTTTTCTCTCCTCTTCCTGTGGTTGTATTTCCACTCGTATCTTAAAGAGCATATTTACTATTTCTGTCTTTACGCCACCCAGGAACTGCTGGAACATGCGATATGATTCTTTCTTATACTCTATGAGCGGTTCCATTTGTCCGTAAGCGCGCAGTCCGATACCTTCCCGCATCTTGTCCATAGCGTCCAGATGGTCTATCCACAACATATCAATAGTCCGAAGATACAGAGATTTCTCTACCATTCTCATGACTTGAGGCGTAAGGGTCTTCTCTCTTTCTTCATACGCTTTCTCTAAATATTTTTTTGCTGTTTCCTTTATCTCTTCAGGACTTTCCTTTTTGATTTTTTCTTTAAATTTGCTGTCCACAGGTATGACCGCGTTGAAATTTTTAATAAAACTATCATGATCAAACTCTTGTGTCTGAACATTTACATTTTCTTCTACTAGGTCATCGGCTGTTTCATAGTGAAAGTCCAGTATCTCGTCTTTTATGTTTTCATCTTTTAATATCAGTCGACGTTTGCCATACACATGTTCACGTTGTTTATTCATAACATCGTCATACTCTACTAGGTGTTTTCTAGTGTCGAAGTTAGTTCCCTCTACCTTTTTCTGGGCGCTTTCAAGTGACTTTGATATCATGCCGTGCTGGATGGGCTGATCTTCAGGAAGACCAAGCTTCTCCATGACAGTTCCTATTCTCTCTGAACCAAATATTCTCATCAGGTCGTCTTCTAGGGACACGTAGAACTGAGTAGAACCGGGATCCCCCTGACGACCGCATCTACCTCTGAGCTGATTGTCTATTCTCCTGGCTTCATGTCGTTCACTCCCTAGAACGTGTAATCCACCGAGGTCAGTTACGCCTTCTCCGAGAACGATGTCAGTGCCTCGTCCTGCCATATTTGTAGCGACTGTTACTGCTCCTTTTTGCCCTGCCTCAGATATAATCATTGCTTCCTTTTCGTGAAACTTAGCGTTTAGAACGCTGTGCTTTACTCCGCTTCTCTTCAAGAGTTCAGACAGTATTTCATTTCTTTCTATAGAAACCGTACCGATGAGTACCGGTTGTCCTTTCTTATTCCTTTCTTTGACATCCTCCACTATAGCTTTGAACTTTGCCAGCTCAGTTTTGTAGATGACATCCTGCAGGTCTTTCCTGATGTTTGGCATGTTTGTAGGTATAATCACTACATCCAGCTCATATATCTTATGGAACTCTTCTGCTTCAGTTTCTGCTGTCCCCGTCATGCCGGAAAGTTTCGTATAAATACGGAAATAGTTTTGGAAAGAAATAGTAGCAAGGGTGAGAGACTCTCTCTGTATCTCTACATTTTCCTTTGCTTCTATGGCCTGGTGAAGTCCTTCCGAATATCTTCTACCAAGCATAAGACGCCCGGTAAATTCATCTACTATGATAACTTCTCCGTCTTTGACGACGTAGTCTCTATCTTTCTTGAAAAGAGCATGTGCTTTGAGTGACTGTTCTATATGGTGAATAGTATCTATTCCCCCTTCTTCATAGACGTTTTTCATACCCAGCATTTTCTCCATGTTTGTGATGCCTTCATCAGTCAGGGAGACAGCCCGTTGTTTCTCATCTATAACGTAGTCTTTGTCTTCCTTCAATCTTCCGGAGAGTTCAGCAAACTGGTAGTACTTACTGGTAGATTCCTCCGCTGGTGCAGAGATGATAAGGGGAGTTCTAGCTTCATCAATGAGGATGGAGTCAACTTCGTCAACTATGGCAAAGTTCAAACCTCTCTGAACCATCTGTTCTATCGACTGGACCATATTGTCACGGAGATAGTCGAATCCAAACTCGTTGTTTGTCCCATAAGTAATATCAGCCGTATAAGCTTCTTTTCTGGTGACTGGTTTCATATGCTTTGTTTTCTCATCCAAAGCATCATCATTTTCATATTTGTCGTCGTATATAAATGCTTCGTCATGTATAATAACCCCCACAGAAAGCCCGAGGCCGTTGTAGATAGTTCCCATCCAGCCTGCATCACGTTTTGATAGATAGTCATTTACTGTCACGACATGGACGCCAAGACCCGTTAACGCGTTTAGAGTAGCTGCCAGAGTAGCAACCAGAGTTTTTCCTTCTCCTGTTTTCATTTCCGATATCTTGCCTTGATGAAGCATCTTCCCGCCGATAAGCTGAACATCGAAGTGTCTCATCTTGAAGTGTCTCTTAGAAACCTCTCTTACTAAAGCAAACACCTCTGCTTCATAAGGTTCTAGAATATCGTTAATTTTTTTCTTCTTTGCTTTCCTGTCTAAATCATCTTCTATATCACTTTCTATCTTCTGCTGAACTTTTTCCTTTATTGCAGCAATCCTTTTCTTAATCTGGGTATCACTAAGCTTACTCACACTTTTTTCAAGCGAGTTTACCTCATCCACTAGGGGTTGGATCTTCTTTATTTCTTTCTCATTCGGATCGCCGAATATTTTTTTAAAAATCATAAATTGGTTATTTGGTTAGTTGGTGTTTTGGTTTGTGGGTTTTATTATTGTGTAGGTTCTAGCTTTATCCAAATCGCCTACCAACCTATGATCCCATTAACCTATATTATTCTTGGCGAAAAAGCTTTCTTACTATTTCTTTACTTTTCGCCAACTTACTTTTTTTGCCAGATCTTTCTTTGCTTTCTATTATTTCTCTCTTTGCTTTCCTCTCGACCTCATCTATGGCTGCAAAGATATGCTTCCCCTCTCCTTTTACGGAGATGTCTTTGCCTGCTATTTTTATCAAAACCCTTGCTTGACCAGCTTTGCTTTCCTTCTTGTTATGGTCTTCTTCCAGAGTGATATCTATGCTCATTATTTTTGCACCATATCCTCCAAGTTTTTCCATCTTACTTTTTGCATAGTTTCTCACCTCGTTAGTAAGTTCTGTTTCATGTCCGTGTATATCTATCTGCATGTTTATCTCCTTCCCCGTCCTTCTGTAGCTTTACGCGAAGGAGGATTTATTTCTTTAATGCCACCCATATACTGCTGTAAAACTTCAGGAATCTTTACACTGCCGTCTTTTTGCTGGTAGTTTTCCAGAATCACTATTAGCGCGCGAGAGATAGCAATACCAGTCCCATTCAACATATGAAGAAGTTCTTTCTTTCCGTTTTTCCGCTCGACTTTAATGTTTAGTCTCCTTGCTTGATAATCAGTAGTATTTGATGTAGATGTGACTTCACTCCACCCACCCTTCGAGGTCATCCATCCTTCAAGGTCATACTTTCTATAAGCAGGACCTCCAAGATCTCCGGTACATATATCAACAACCCTGAACGGAATACCAAGTTCCTCAAATATTTCTACTTCTATGTTTTTGATTTCCTCGTGGGCTTTTTCTGATTCTTCCGGTGTAGAAAAAACAAACATTTCTACTTTTGAAAACTGATGTACCCTGTATAATCCGGCACTATGTCTTCCATATGTTCCTGCCTCCGTTCGAAAACAATGTGAGAAGGCAACATACTTTAGAGGCAAGTCTTTTTCTTTTATAACTTCATTCATGTGATAACCACCCATTGTTATTTCAGCCGTTCCAATCATACTGAGGTCACTGTTCTCTACATAGTAGACTTGTGTTTCTTTTCCTCGTGGTGAAAAGCCAACTCCCTCTAGAACCTCTTCTCTGGCAACATCGGGAGTGATGATGGGGGTAAATCCCCTATGTCTAATCTTAGCCATGGTGTATTGGATTAAAGCGAATTCTAGAAGTGCGGCTTCATTTTTCAGATAATAAAACTTTGAACCCGCTACTTGAGCTGCTTTTTCAAAATCTATTAAATCCAAACTCTTACCCAGTTCCTCATGTGTTTTTGGTTTAAAGTCAAACTTTGGTGATTTCCCGTGTACCTCTATTTCCTTGTTTTCGCTGTCATCTTTTCCAATGGGCGACTTCGGATGGGTGATGTTTGGGATACTCTTCCAAATAGTGCTCCACTCTTTTTCAATTTTCCCCAACTCTTTCGCCAGCTTTTCTTCCTTTTCCTTTGTTTTCTTCAACTCAGCAAGTTCTTTGTCGGTTGGTTTCCCTTTGAACTTATTCTTCTCTGCTCGGAGTATATCAACTTCCTTAATCAGTTCAGCCCTTTTGTTGTCCAACTCTAAAAAGCGGTCAACGTCAACTTTGACTCCCCTGTTTTTGTTATTTTCTTTCACCTTTTCAGGATTTTCGCGAATGTATTTTATATCAAGCATACCTTAGATTATAGTATATGTTAGGATAAATTCCAATGCTGAAAGATTAGAAGCTTTATATAAAGAGGCCGGATCTCGGCCTCTTTGAATCCCAGACTCATCACTTAGGATGTTTTGGGCTTGCATTGCCCCCTTTTGCTGGGATATCTTCAGACATAATACTACAACTGTTTGGCTAAAAAGACATTGGATGAAATACCTACCAAAATGCTCATTTTTGTTCTTATTTTTGGAGGGTTATGGTTGATTTTCATTAAAAAATTATCTCGAATTCTGATAGAAGTGGATAATGGTCAGTCAATGCGTTGTCTAGCACCGAAAATGATACTAATTGCATTCCCTTGTAGACTATATGGTCGTACCTTCGTCCTTTTGGTGTTGTTGGTTTTTCATTGATTATCTCTTGTCTATCCTTAGACATAACCTTCGGAAGAAATTCTTTTACGCTATAATCATCGATATTAAAGTCACCTTGTATCAGAAAATGATTTTTGGTTGGCGCAAGTTTTTTGTTGATGTCTTCTCTTGCTTCTTTTGCTTCATCTCCCAAAGGATTAACATTACATTTTCTCCAAGGAATCATATGAAGTGTTTTTATCTCGATTTCCAGATTTCCAAGATTTGCTATAGCTGTTGTCAAACCTTTGTCATGAGTTTTTTCATAAGTAATATTGTTATGAGTAATTTCAAACTCGGGATTATAAAAAAATGTAAAATCACGTTTTGTTAGTGGAAATCTACTAATGATTGCTTGTGATAGTTTTTGATTTTTTTCGAGATGAGAGTCGTCGTATGAATCGACTATATAGAAGGGCATTCCTGTCTTTTTTGCAATTTCTTTGGCTTGATTGATAGTACCAACGTGTACTTCTTGCAATGTGACAATGTCTGGATTGTATTGTTGAATTATCTCAGATATATATGTAATACCATCAACTGAATATGAATCACAATTCTTCGCGTCCGAACCTTGCTTTCTGATTTTACCTCCGCCAATATTCCATTGAAGAGTTTTGATTTTCATAAACGACTACTTTTCTGGCTTCATGATGGGAAAAGTTATGACTTCGCGCATGACAGCAGAGTCTGTGAGTATTGTAGCTAGTCTTTCTATACCTATCCCGTTTCCTGCGATAGGTGGCATGCCATACTCCATAGCTTCCACAAAGTAATCGTCTGCTCGCATTGCTTCCTCGTCTCCTTTGCTCAAAAGTTTCTTTTGTTCGGCGAACCTTTCTCTTTGATCCTGCGGATTGTTTAGTTCAGAGTATCCTTTACAGAGTTCTTCGCCCCATACCAGAAGCTGAACTTGCTGTACTTTGTCATGATTACTAGTTGACCTTTTTGCCAAAGGAGAGACATCTATAGGATGGTCAATAAGGAAAGTAGGCTGCACAAGTTTTGGTCTGGCAGCTTCTTTATAGTAATCATCAATAAGTTTTCCTCTGCCAGCCTTCGGATCGACTTTGAAGTCTCTTTTCTTTAACTCTGCAGCTAGTTTCTCTTTTGTCTCGAATTTATCAATATCAATATTGGCATATTTTTTCATTACTTCTCTAAAGGTTACAACCGTGAAAGGAGGTTTGAAATTCAGTTTCTTTCCTTGATAAGTGATTGTATAGCTACCACTGATTTCCTTAACCAAGTTAGGAATCATCTTTTCTAGAAACTTCATCAAGTCTTTATAGTCAGCATATGACCAGTAAAACTCACACATTAAAAACTCCGGGTTGTGAGACTTGTCTACTCCTTCATTTCGAAACGCTCTTCCTATCTCAAAAGTTTTCTCAAACCCACCAACTATCATCATTTTTTGCCAAAGTTCACCGATGCAAATACGCATGTACATATCCATACTGTAGGCGTTTAGATGAGTCTTGAAGGGTTTTGCTGCGGCGCCACTGGGTGTTAGCTCAAGATATGGAGTAGAGACTTCTTGGAAGCCATCATTCTTCAGATAGCTACGTATAAAGTCAATAATCTTTGATTTGGTAATTATCTTATCTCGTGATTCTTCGTTTGTAAGAAAGTCTAAGTATCTTTTTCTGTATCTGGTCTCTACGTCTTTCAATCCGTGCCATTTCTCCGGTAGCGGTTTCATAGCCTTCGACAGAAACTTCCATTCAGTGACTTCTACGGACTCTTCCCCCGCCTTAGTTTTAAAAACCTTCCCAGTTACTTGTATGAAGTCACCCATATCCACACATTTGAGTAAACTATAGTTTTTCTCTAGATTATCAAATCGGAAGAAGCTCTGAGTCTGCCCCGATACATCTTGAAGATTTACAAAGAGTATCTTTCCATGACCACGCTTTGTCATCACTCGCCCGACTATGGTAACTCTTTTGCCACTCAGTTTCTTATATTCATCCTTAATCTGAGAACAAAAATGAGTCCTCTCTCCTTTTGCCGGATAGGGGTCAATACCTGCTTCAACTAATTTTTTTAGATTTTCTTTTCTTTGTTTTATAAAAATGTCTTCTGCCATAGTGCTTATTATATCGTAAGAAAGTGAAAATTAAAAATAAAAAACTTGTGAGAGGTGCTACCCACAAGTTTCCAATAATCTAAAACCTATATTTTTTTAGTTCGAAATTTTCTTGATTTTGTATTTCAGTGTTCCGGCGGGTACCTTTATAAGTACTTCTTCTCCCTTTTTCTTCCCAAGAAGGGCTTCACCTATAGGAGACTCATTTGATATGAGGCCTTGCTCCGGGTCGGCTTCATACGAACCAACTATTTTGAACTTTGTTTCCCCGCTTTCAAGTTCTACTGAGACAGTATGTCCTACACATACATGGTCAGTATGTTTGCAGGCTATGTCTTCTATAATTTTTGCATTTTTCAATATGTACTCTATCTCGCTAGCTTTTCCGTCATTGAAAGCTTGTTCATCTTTAGCATCTGAGTATTCGCCGTTTTCTGATAAATCACCAAACTCTTTTGCGGTTTGAATTCGCGCTGCGACTTCTTTTCTCTTTATAACTAGACTCTTCGCTTCTTCTTCCAGCTTTTTGAGACCGGCTCTCGTAAGATAGATATTTTTTTCCATGTCTCCTCTCTTTCTTCTTTTATGAACTACTGAGTATACTTAATGCTTATGTTCCACTTATATAAAAAAACAACTTTTTAGTTGATGCATTCCCCATTGATATTTTGTGGATAGCCCAAACAGTTGTTTTACACCCGTATATTATAAGAAACTATTTATACCGTGTCAACATAATTTTAGAGATTATGTTTGAAATATTCCGCTAAATCCTTTAAGTCCACTCTTTCTTGTTTCATAGTATCACGATCTCTGATGGTGACAGACTCTTTCTCCAGACTATCAAAATCTACAGTTATACAGTATGGTGTTCCTATTTCATCTTGTCTTCTGTATCTTTTACCAATGTTACCGTTATCATCAAACTCACATAAATAGTCTTCTTTAAGTGTATTGAAGATTTCATGAGCTTTTTTAACCAACTCCGGTTTGTTTTTCAAAAGCGGGAATACAGCTATTTTTATCGGAGCGAGATTTCTAGGAAATTTCATTACTATCCTTGTTTCTTCGCCAACTTTTTCTTCTGTGTAAGCTTCTGTTATTACTGCAAGCACCGTTCGTCCCACTCCAACCGAAGATTCAATAATATGTGGTATAAATTTTTTGTTAGTTTTTGGGTCAGTATATGAGAGATCTTTTCCTGAAAACTTAGAATGTTGGGTAAGGTCGTAGTTTCCTCGGGCGTGTACTCCCTCCAGCTCATCGAAACCAAACGGAAACCTATACTCTATGTCGTATGCGGCCTTAGCATAAAATACCAGTTTTTCATGTTTGTGCCACTTAAGATTTTTTTCATCAAGCCCGAGTTTCAAGTAGTAGTCCCATCTAGCCTTCCTTAACTTCTCGTACTCTTTCATTTCATCTTCTGGAGCTGTGAAATACTGCATCTCCATCTGTTCGAATTCTCTAGTTCTGAAAATAAACTGACGAGCAGTAATTTCATTTCGGAATGCTTTTCCTGTTTGGGCTATGCCAAAAGGCACCTTAACCCGAACAGAATCAACAATATTTTTAAAGTTAACATAAATGCCTTGGCACGTCTCTCCTCTAAGGTATACGGGTCCCTCTTTAGGATTATCGGTGATATTACCGAGGTTTGACTTGACTAACAGATTAAACTTTCTAGCCTTGGTAAAAGATTTTTTTCCACAATTAGGACAAGGTATTTTATCAGAGTTCTTCTCAAATAGTTTACTTATTTCTTCTTCAGACATTTTCTCATCTGCTTGAACCTTTATCCCTTGTAGTAGATGGTCTAGTCTAAACCTTGCATGGCAGTTTTTACATTCAGTTAGAGGATCAGAAAAACCGGCCACATGTCCTGAAGCTTCCCATATTTTAGGTTTCATGAATATAGCAGAGTCAAGTCCCACAATATCCTCTCTTTTTTGAACCATTTCCTTCCACCACACTCTCTTTATAGCATTTTCTAGTTCTACACCATAGGGTCCATAATCATAAATAGCGGCAAATCCGCCATAGATATCAGAAGAAGGGTAGATAAAGCCTCTTCTTTTACAAAGAGAAACTATCTTTTCCATAAGTTCATTTTTTTTGTCTATCATATGTTCTCCAGTATTCCCTCGTAATCGTCATCTGTTAATCTATCTGCATTTTTAAGGTTTTGAAGGTCAAGAATGAAATCTTGGTACACTTTCTGATAGATGGATTGATCGCCATCTTTCATTACTGTTAAAACCTTTATAGAAGTTATAACCCACTCATCGATTTCTGCGTCAGTTATTTTTTCAAAATCTATTCCAATGTCTTCTTCACTACTCATATCAATTTAATACTTTAAGGGTAATTGTATATTCTTTTTATGATTGTTTCAACTGTTCGACTGTTTTCACAAACTTTTTTGACTTTAGCTCTCTTTGGTAGATACTATCCAAGTAGTCGTTGACCAGAGAACGGAGTTCTTCTTTAGTGGGATTACCAAAGGTTACTTTTCCATATTCTGTGATTTTGTTTTCTTCAATATAGCGTAGAAGTTTCAATGTATCCTCAGATATTTCTCGTACATTGGTATGCCTTGCGCACTTTTTACAGATGATTCCCCCTGCTTCCAGGGAAAGCAAAAGTGACTTATCATTTTCTTCATGGCAGATAGGACAAGTACCCAGAGACAGCCCATAACCCAAGAGAACGGTTAACTTATATATGTATTCATAGACGAGAGATGGATTGTTGCTCGTATTTATTCTTTTAAAAAAATCTAAGGTTTCATCAAACACATCTTTGTTTGGAACTGACGGCGGGAGAATTTTTGATAATATCTCAGAGGCAAGGAAGAGATGAGACAGCTTATCTAAGTCTTCTTGGCCTCTACGGAAGTACCGGATAGGTCTGGCGGATATTAAAATATCACTTTTTCTACCCTTGACAAAGCCAAAAAGTCCATATATAAAAAGCTCAGAAGAACCTGCGAGTTTGGATGTGCCTCTTCTAGCTCCTTTTACAAGAACATTTATTCTTCCATGCTCCAGGGTGAATATGTCTACTATTTTGTCTGCCTCAAGGAAGTTTTTTTTTGCGATGATTATACCTTTATCGCTGTATTTTTTTGATGAAAGAGTGGACAACTTTTAAACTTTTATTTTTAATATTTTTTTCACTTTCTCTACAATTTCATCAGGCGTATGTTTTGTTTTTATCAGATAATCCTTGACTCCTAACGCGAAGGATAGTTCAGTGTCCATATCTATTTTCTTCTCGCCAAGGTTTGTCAGCAAAATCACAGGTATCTCACGAAAAACTTTGTTTTTCTTCATCTCTTTTAACATTTCAAGCCCATTCATCTCAGGCATCATGATATCAAGAAGTATGATGTCCGGTATGTCTATCTTTAACTTTTCTAAACCCTCCTTCCCTGTAGAAGCTTGATATACAAGGAATTTGCACATCTCAAACTTTTCACAGTACATCTCTTGTAGGGTAAGGTCATCTTCTATTATTAGTATTTTTGGTTTCATTTGCATCCTTCTCACCTTGTTGGTGATTTCGCTCCTTCGCCTGCATATAGACGGTCAGATCGAAACTATTTTATTTATAATATTAGCGAACTAAGTTTAACGACATTTGTTTTGCTGAAGGAACCTTAACCACAAAGGTGGTGCCTTTTCCTTCTTTGCTTTTTACTTCTATCTTTCCACCATGGGCATCAACAAGTTTCTCAGTTATATAGAGACCAAGTCCGGTTCCATAAGTTTGTGTACTCAGAGGATTGTGTATTCTGTGAAACCTTTTGAACAAGTCTTTTTGATCCTTTTCTGATATCCCGACTCCCTTATCTTTTATACTTATAGTCGCAAACTTGTCACCTTCTGTAAAGTATATCTCAACTTTACTGCCAATGAAGGAATATTTTATAGCATTATCAAGGAGATTCTGAATAATCTGCATAAGCCTGCTACGATCTGCCAAAACATAGATATCTGATTTTATTATACAGTTTTTACAATTGCAACCGGGTTCGATAGTTTCTTTGTCAGGAGAAAAACTAACTTTTTTCCCTTGCATTATGATTTTAATTTTTTTCTCTTCAACTTTTGTTTTAAGTTCTCTAAGTATTTCGCAAGTTGCTTCCATAATGTTCACAGGTTCTCTCTCTAGACAAAAACGTTCGAGTTCTATCCTTGAGCTGTCGAGCAATGCTTCTACTAAGTCAATCATCCTCCCCGTACTATCACTAACTCTTGTTAATGATTTTATCTGTTTCTCGTTGAGTTCCCCATAGTCTTTGCTTATTATCATAGACAAGAAACCCTTCATTGCTGTGAGTGGTGTTCTCAGCTCATGTGAAGCTATGGATATAAACTCGTCTTTGTTCTGTTCGAGCTCCTTCCTTATTGTTATATCTCGTATTTGTACAACACCAAAGGTATCCATATGACCTTTTGATATCGTTGTGTTCATACTGAAGAGTATCCAGTATCGGCCATTTTTTGTTTCTATAAAGTATTCTTTACGATTAATATTTTTCCGAGATGAAAAATAGATGTCAACTCTCTTTACTAGGTCTCTTTCACTAACTATTTTGAAGTTTGGGACACTATCCATAGAAACGAGGGTTGGAGACTTGAGCTCTGGGTCGAGTATTTTAAAGAGGGAAAAGAAATCTTTACCTGTCAAACTTTTCTTTCTTGAACCAAAAATATCTTTTGCCTTGGGGTTCGCCTCTATTATTTTTTTGTTTTTTGATAAAAGGATGACTCCGTCGGTATCGTTTTGGAATAGCTGTCTCCACTGTTCTTTCTCCTCAATAATCTTTTTTGATGACAACTGGTAGTTGAAATATTTTGCAAGGTTCTTGGCCACTTGATCTATACAACCTATCTCTCTTGTAGATAAGTTATTAATATTTTTTGTTTTGTCTTCCAGAAGAATAAAACCTATAATCTCCGCACCTGCATAGATGGGACGTATAGTGGTGTATCCCCTTCCATCCTTTGTTATGAGTTTAAAGCCAAAATCTTCAGAAATGTCCAGAATGGAGTATATCTTTTTTTTTACCCTTTTCTTGTACAGGGGGACAAGATCAATAGTGGACTTACTATTTCTGTTTTTTACAGCTACAGTGTTCACTGAAACTAGGCTTATTTTTCTCAAGCTTCCTACTAAAATGGTAACTTTGTCGGTATCCACAAAGTCTGTTATCTTGTTTGTAACTTCTTCCATTTTTCTTTTGTGAGAAAGGTTTCCTTCGAGGAGTTTTATAATTTTTTTGCTATTTTTCAGCTCACTTCTTTCTTCCTCTGTTTTATGAAATAGAATGATATTACCCATTATCTTACGCAGTTTTTTAACGAAGAAAGTCTTTACTTCATGGTTAATAGGAGAATTTGCCATTTCTTCTTTACTTTTGTAAGTAAAGTTTAGTACTCCTAGCACTTTGTTTTTATCTATCAGAGGTATAGCCAAGATAATTCCTGATTTGTTTTTGTACAGAGGTTTATATATATTGCCTTCTACCCCCTCTTCTGCACAAATTTCCTTTCTGTATTTAGCTGCTCTCCCGGCTACCCCCTCTCCTAGCATAAATGGGTAGGTAGTCCTCTCTCCTATTTTCCAGAGTTGGTTATAACTGTCAAGGAACATGAGAGTACATCCTCTAGCACCTGTGTACTCAATAAGAATTTTCTTTAGATCTCTAGTTGATTTATCTATATCCTCGAGAGAAAAGTCAAAAATAGCGAGTTCAAAAAGAAGCCGCTCAAAACGTTTCCTGCTTGATTCCCTTTCCGCTGAGGTTTTTTGGGCAGTTTTTATACCACTTTTTCTTTCTTTTTGCATGATATATAGAATAGTACAAAAAGTGGTATTAAAGCATTGTGACTTTGTACTAAAGAACGGTCATTTTTTTGTGTGAATAGCTAGTTATTTTTTGTAGCTTGAGGCCAACTTTTATATGTTCTAAATTGGTTTAAATAAGAAAAGTCGGGGTTCTGAGGTAGTTCCTTCCCAGGTATAAAGGGTTCGAGAATGTTGGGAGAGCCATGGTAGTTTGCCGGAGAGTATGTATAAGGGCTTATCCATACCTCTTTAAGCCCGCTCGGTTTTTTAAATGTGATATCCTTCGTATCCTTGATGTAAGCTTCAAAAATATCATGCCATATGTATGCTGCTCCCTCTATACCGCTGATAACTCTCATTTGGCTTCTATCGTTGTTTCCCATCCATACACCGACTGTAAACTTTGGGTTATATCCCATGGTCCAACTATCAGTATAGTTGTCGGTGGTTCCTGTCTTTGCTGCCACAGTATGCCCTTGTATTTCGAGTTTGTTCCCATAGCCAAAAACTCTTTGTCTGGCTTTGGTATCTGAAAGTACGCTAGTTATCATATAAGCAACCCGTGGGTCTAGGACGGTTTTCTTCTGACGTTTCACGTTGTAGATATTATCTCCCCTATCATTAACCACCTTTAGTATACCTGAGGGGATTGTCCTCTTCCCACCATCAGCGAATGTAGAATATGCTTCAACCATATCTAGCAACTTCACCTCTGCACTGCCAAGCCCTATAGATAGTCCATAGTCACTTGAGTTCCCGTTTATGGTTGAAATTCCCATCTTGCGGGCAGTGTTTATAACCTTATCAACTCCGGCTAGCTGGGTCATTTCTACAGCCGGTATGTTGAGAGAGTTTGATAGGGCAGTCCTAACCGACACATTACCCCAGTGACCACCGCTATAGTTTCTTGGTATATATGGAGGATTCCCACCAAAGTTGACGTATGTGTCTGAAAGCTTTGTTGCGGGAGAGTATCCTTCCTGGAAACCGGTTGCATAGACTATTGGTTTAAATGAAGATCCTGGCTGTCTAGACGAAGTCGCAACATTCACTTTACTCTCGTCCCACTTAACGCCTCCAACCATAGCCAGGATGTTGTTTGTTTTATTCTCCATCACAACGACAGCAGCATTTGAAACGTTGCTGTAAGTAAACTTTTCTACATACTCCCTTGCTTTTTCCTCAGCTATTTTTTGTTTTTTAGGATCTAGTGTGGTGTAGACTTTTATTCCCCCTTCTTCAACAAGCTCGGTGCCATAGAGGTTTATAAGTTCTTGTTTTACATATTGCACAAAATAAGGATGCTTCATCACAGTTCTTTTAGCTCCACTGAGTGTAAGAGGCTCTCTTATGGCTTTCTTCGCTTCATCCAAAGTGATAAACTTTGCCTTTATCATTTGCTGGAGTACATACTCTTGTCTTTTCTTGCTTTCTTTATAGTCGCCACTTATAGCGGAATATTTACTGGGAGCTGCAGGAAGACCAGCAAGCATACTTGCTTCGGCTAAGTCTAAGTCTCTTACGTCTTTATCAAAGTATATCTTTGCAGCATTTTGTATCCCCAAAGCTTGCTCCCCATAGTATATGTAGTTTAGATATTGTTCTAGTATTGCATCTTTAGTCATTTTTTTCTCAAGTTCGTACGAGTATACAAGTTCTTTTGCCTTTCTTTCAAAACTTCTATCACTCTCGAGATAACGATTTTTTATCAGTTGTTGTGTGATACTACTGCCACCTTCTGAGTAGGCCTTTTCATTTAAGAGATCCAAGAACTTTGTAGCATTGCCACGACTGCTACTTTGAAAGTTTCTATAAGCTGCTCTTACCATCCCTCGAATATTTATGGGGCCGTGTTTATAAAAATCTAGATCTTCTGCTGCAAGAGTTGATTTCTTCACCACATCCGGTATGTCTTCCAAGGGTGTATACTCAGTATTCCCCGTGCCAAAACCCTCATAAATAGTTTTTCCATTTTTATCATAGAAGATGGCTTGAGTCCCTCCGCTTCTTGGTTTAGCTGACTTAAAATCTTTGGCATATTTATAATATAAAGAGATCATAAAAAGACTACCTGTCAGAAAAAGTACTACCATAAAAATAAGTAAAATTCTGCCGATAAACTTAGCAGTTACCGATAAAGTGTTGATAGAGGCACCTGCCCAAGACTTTTTTGGATTGCTTCTATCTCCATCTTTATTAGATGAGTTCTTGGTTGATTTTATTTGTATGTTTTCTTTTTTCATTTATGCTCAAAAAATTAGTTATTTTGTTCTACCCAAAGTTATATTTTTCATATAAAATCTATCATTTTGAAAGGGGTTATGTCAATTTTTTCGAAACAGAATTCTGTTCTTAATTCTCTATTTTACGTATGTTGATGCGACTACTTTTTTCTAGCAACGCCAGTACTCCGTGAAGAGGAGCCTTTTCTCCGGCTTTCGCCTTTTGTAAAGATATGAGTTTCCCGCTTCTTCTGCTGACTTTTTCTACCAACCGTCCAAAAAAATTTGGGTGAGCTATCGGAACATGCCCATTTAATATAACCAGATTAGTTTTCGATGACATCAGAATACTGTTTATTCCCATGGCGGCATATTCCAAAATCTCATCCCACTCGTCATCATTTAGTTGCTGTGCACCTTTGCCGTAATTTTTTTCTATCGCTTCCCCTCCAATGTATGCTTCTAGGCATCCTTTTTTGCCGCATACACAAGGTCGACCGTTATCGACTAATACTTTATGGCCGGGTTCGTACTCATATATATACCAAACTTCGTCATTTTTCTTAACGGTTACTCCTCCAAATCCTGTGCCCCAAGATAAGTATATAAATTCCTTGTCATCTCTTGATAAAGCTTCCGCTACAGCTCCTGCAGAGGTATCATTTACAACCCGAACAGTAACATTATATTTTTCTTTCATATCTCTTAGCAGTCTCTGTGCATTCCAACCAGGGAGATTCGCATCAAATACAGTGTGATAATGAGCGTCAAATGGGATAGCAACAGATAGCCCTAAGCCTTGGAGAGTGTCTTCTGCGATGAGTTTCTCTATAACAGAATCTATATTGTAGATGCCTTCAGAGTATTTCTCAGATGTCTTAAAAGTCTGAAAACTAGTCTCACTTTTGCTGGGAATGTCATTGAACGTTGCTATCCGGGTGTTCGTTCCTCCTATATCTATCGTAATATACATCTATTCTTTTTTCCCTAATGGGAGAGAGATAAAGACTGAGGTTCCCTTTCCTTCTTCGCTCTCAAGCCAGATATTTCCACCATGGGCAAGAACGATAAGTCTTGTTAAGTGTAGTCCTAAACCCATGCCTTCATAAGAGTAAGCATATACTCCGGTAGCGCGGCTAAACTTTTTGAAAGCGTCTTTTTGTTTTTCTTTTGATATACCTATTCCGGTATCTTTAATTACAAAAACGGCCCTGTTTTCTTCTTGCTCTACTATTTTGTTTATCTCAATAGTTCCCTTCTCCTTGTTAAACTTTATAGCGTTTTCCATAACACTTACGAATGCTTGCTTTAGTTTTACTTCATCGCCAACTATTGTTATGGTCTCCTTATCAATGTTGTTCGCAAGTGTAAGTTCTCTATCCTTCACCTTAAAGTCTAGTTCTTTTATTGTTTGGTTCAACATATTTACCACATCAAATGGTTTCTTCTCAATCTTTACTTTGCCTCCCTCGAGCGCTGTAATACTGAGTAGTCCTTCAGAAAGATTGAGCAAGGTATTTGTACTATCCTGTGCCTTTGACAGAATAAACTTTTGTTGACGGTTTAGTTTTCCTGCTTTGTCATATGACATAAACTCTATATATCCTCTCAGCGTAGTTAGTGGAGTTCTGAGGTTATGTGAAACAATAGCTATAAACTCATCTTTTAAACGATCCAGCTCCTTCAGTTCACGTATTTGGTTATTAATCTGCTCAGTCATTTCATTGTAAGTATTGGATAGTGTAGAGAACTCATCATCCCCCTTTACCTCTACCTTCGTATTGAAATCTCCTGCTGCAATATTTTTGGATGCTTTAATAAGCCTTTTTATCGGACTGATTATATTCTTTCTCGCAAATGTTAGAGTGAACATTGCCATGAGGAAAGTAATGATTGCTATCAAGCCATAGGAAGACGTTATTTGATAAATTAATGGATTCGACTTTGTATAATCCGAGGAGACTACTAGATATCCGTTACCTTCATCTAGCTCTACCGCTAGATCACTATATTCACGGTTCGCTCTTCTATAGTCTGCTTCCCATCTATGCTTGCCTTGCAAGTAGTCGTCGTTTATATAAGTGTAGGTTCTGCCCTCTTCTTTGGCTTCAGAATCATAGACTATGACTTTTTCTTTGTTTAAGAAGAAGACAGCTACTTCGGAATTTGTAGACTTTGATATAGTGTCCGAAAGATTATGAGCTTTGTCTAAGCCGGATTCATTTATAGAGCTTTTTACTATCTCCAAAATTTGTTGATTTGACTTGAGTGTTTTTTCATGGCTTGATCTCATATTTGTTATCTCAAGGTATGTGCCAAAAACTAGGACTAGTACTGAAAAATAAACAAATGTGTGTATAACAATTTTAAGTTGTAAGGATATTCCTCTTTTATCTAAGAAGAAGATAGAAAAACGTAGGAGGACAGTGGTTACTAGAAATAATATAATAAAGGTTAGCTCTCCTTGTCTGGCATAGTTTAAGAAGGATGATCCTATACTTAGATAGTAGTAAGAAGGCTTGATGAGAAGGAGAGTATGTAAAAGAATAGCAAGAAATCCTAGATAGCTAAGTATCTGAATGTATATATCTGTTTTGTTTCCGAGTTTCTTTGTAAAAAAGGATATAAAGCCAAGGTAAGAGAGTAGTATTAACACTATAGAAACCTTAGCAAAAATAAGAGAAGTGGATTGTTCAGAAAGCCACTGAGCGTCAAATGTTTTAGTGAGTACACGCAGAACAAAAGTGCAGTGGATTGCAGATAGCACTAATCCGATAATACCCATTTTTCTGCTAGCACCAATCCTGGAAGAAAGAATAGGAAAATATCTAGATAGCGTCTCAAAAACTAAGGCAATGCCAATAAGCAAGAGAGCAGCCAAGGCAAGAGTTTTATTAAACGATACAAGCAATCCTATTGATTGTTTTGTGAGAGACAGCTGATAGAAAAAGACAAAGACAAAGACAATTACTGCCAGTATACTTGCAGAAAGGCAGTCATGTACTCCTCTATCAGGTTTTAAGATATCTTGTTCGCTTATTGCGTCTCCCTATTTTACTTTTAGTATTAGACCTTTCTTTCTCTCTCTATATACTTTCCCCCACCAGTTTTTACCAAGGGGAACCCCCAGCATAGCTCCTACAGATATTATTATCAGACCTATCAGTTCTTTTGTTCCATCTCCTAGAATAACCAGCTGTAAATCAGATGTGAAGAGGAGGTAAATAATATAGAAAAAGGCAAAAAGAGTAGCTAAAAAGATAGAAACCAGAGTAATGTACACTATCCTCTTTTGTTTTTTACTTATACCGTTTCCTATACTTATATCTGTCATACTATCTATCTGGCTAGACTTTTTTCTAGCTCCTTTGGTAGCCCATAAAGACTGTCTTTTCTCGTTAGTATCTTGTATATGTTTTCAATGAAGTCACCTCCCGCATATCCGATGATGAAAGCAATCCCCGGATTGATGCCGGTTACGCCTAAGATATCAAGCCCGGACTGGCTAACTGCCCAGCTGACCGATAGCCCGACAACACCCGTGATACCTATCATTGCAAGAAAGTAGTAGAGCTCAAACTTTACATTTTTATATGCGAAGTAATGTTTGACAAAACCAACGAGTCCTCTTACTATACCGCCAATAAATCCTCCGACTAGTATGTAGATCATATGCCCTCCTTTATTATTAAAGAAAGTATAACATAAAAACTTTTTTCGCTACACAAGGTTTTGTAAAATGTATACTTGTAAGAGAAGAGATAATCCTTTATGCTGGATAAAAAAGGAGTATATATGGCTGAAGAAATATCAACAGAACAGACGGGAACCAATTCTCTAGACTACTTTGATATGTTGAGAAGATCCTTCTCTATAGTAAAAAATCGTAAATACCTCTGGTTCTTGGGAATACTTGCAGGTGCTTCAGGAAGCGGTATGAACTCATATGGCGGTAGTGGTAACGGTTGGGATACAAACAGCGGTACAAACGTTAATATGGAGCAGTTCTTCAATACTATCTCTACATGGATACAAAGCCATATAGTCCTTATAATGGTTGTGGCTGGAGTCTTGATTGCTATTGGACTGACCTTTTGGATACTTTCTGTGATGGCGCAAGCGGGACTTATAAATGCTGCTGATAGGATAGATAGTGGAGAGGAGAGCTCTTTTATGCAGTCAATGAGATTTGGGTGGCATAAGTTCTGGAGGGTCGTGGGTATAAATCTCCTACTAGGGCTTCTAACTTTTGGAATACTGCTAGCAGTGGCTACCCCTGCCATTTTACTCGCTGTAACGCAAGCATGGCCGCTTTTTGCCCTCTATCTGGTACCGGCCATTCTCTTTACCATCCTTTCCATTATTGTTGTAGGTATAGTCTCTAGATATGCTTTACGTTTTGCAGTAGTTACTGGTAGTGGGATTATGGATAGCATTCGTCAGGGCTATGGTCTTATGAAAAGCAAGAAGAAAGAGTCCTCTTTGCTTTTTCTCATGAATATACTCATTGGTATAATATCCGGAATAGTAGTATTTATAGCTGTTGTGGTAATGATTCTGGCTCTTGGTCTCCTAGGACTTGTTATATGGTTGGCTAGTTCTAGTGTGATAGCTGTCATAATATATGCTGTGCTGGCAGTAGTACTTTCTGTGTCTATAATGATGCTACTGGGTGGATTTTTCTCTGCAATCACATCGACATATTGGACACTTGCATTTAAGGAAGTTTCTAAATAATTTCAATAGAAAAAGGAGCGGAAGCAATTTGGATGTACCAAATTATCTCCGCCCCATGAGGACTACAGAGATCCTGCACAGCGAACCTTGCCGGTTGGCAAAAAGAAAGATACGCTATCTCTGTGGTCTTGGGACGGAAGGAAATCTTCGTCCCAGCCTCCAGATGGAAGCGGTGCTTGTTCCGGAAGCAGACGTTTAAAGAACTAAGAAACAGTTCTTGTTATTTTCGAAGAACGTCCAGACCCAGTTCGAGAGTATTCACCTTCCCTTTTGTTTCGGGACAGGCGCCGATGGGCAGTTTATGACACAGCAGATTGCTTCTCGTTACGAGTCATGTGGAAACTCTACCCATCCTGGGCACGTTTCTGCCGTTACGACCTATTCGAGTCAGGCCTATCATCTAGTCTGGACATCTTCGTTCCTTGGTCCCCGTATACTATATTGGGCCCCGGGGACAAACTTCTTCAAATATTCAAAGAACCGACTAGATTATATAACTTTATTTCTGTCTTGTAAAGATTTTTTAGCTGTGGTTTGCCTTTTTCCTCTTTGTAATATCTTTAGTTATTTTAAGTATCTTCCTCGCTTGCTCCTGTACAGGTAATATCTTCTCTTCGGCGTCTTTTTGCTGACGTATTCTTCCCAGTAGTCCAAAAGGATGTTCATGCGTGTAGTTACCGAGAAATATTCTTCTTACTTTACTTCTCATGTCATTCGGCAGGGTACCTACTACGTTTCTGGCAATATAGATTGGAGCAAAGATATAAATATGAGTGACATGCTCTTTTGATATGATAAACCTTTCATTTTTCTTTAGTTCCCTTAGAAATCTTTTTCTAGTCTCATCCTTTGCTCTTTCATATACTGCACCAGAGCCGTATATATGTCCCATACCTGCACTTTCAAAAAAACTTTCCCTATCAGAGTATGTGGGGTATAGAACCTGAAACTCTCCTAGCTTTCGTATTTCTCCATTCCTCACCCCATATAAAACAGCACTATGGACACCAGTTACTATAAAAAGTGCCGTCTTGCCCTTAAACTGTGGGAACGCTCTTGATATTTTCATTTTGTTCACCCCGCTTATCTGAACTAATTATCATAAAGAAAGATGATTTTTACATTGGCATATCTCATAAAAAAACCGCACTAATCGGTGTAAATGATTGTGCGGGGTAGTATGACGGTGGTGATGTTGCTAGGCAACTTCTGAGAGTATGAAGTCACATTGGTCGTAGTCAGCGCAACTATGACCAGCCTTGAGAAAGATGCATGGGAGGTCGTCTGTCATGTGATGGATTCCATCCAGAAGAAGGTGTTCGAACCTCGCATCACTTGCTCTCCATGCGAAGTATTCCAAATAGTCATCAAGGAAGACGTCAATGACGAAGTGGCGACAGTAGAAGCTTTCTCTCACGATATTAAGCATCTCCTTGAGTTCTGCATCTTGTGGCTTTGTCAGCGCTTTGACTGCAGTTGCTTCAGGCAGATCGCTCTGTCTTGCCAACTTGTATGCCAAGTCTGTGAAAACGTCATACAAATTTTTTAATTCAAGATCCATTTGTTGTCCCTTCGGTCGAATGCGTAGTAACAAAGTAAGAGATGAAACAAAGATAACTTATAGTACCATAATTACTATAAAAAATCAACTAAGGAACATATATGGATTTTAGTGTCTTGCCTTTTTGTCTATGGGGATGTATAATTTTCTCCATAATTCTCATGGATTGTCCCTGTCAAGTTTCGAACATGGAGGTGTCTATGGCGGCGAAGAAAGTTGTTGATATGAGCTGGAAGAATGGAAGTCAGATCCTCACTATCGAGGGAGGCACTTTTGTAAGGCTCGACAGTAACGAGGCTCGACCTAATATCAGAACCGGCGATCATGTGGAACTTCATGGTAATGCTGCCCTCACATTGCTCAAGGGGGAACATCCAACTATTCCTCTCTCATGGCGAAGTGTTTCGCAAGAAACGCCGGACGTTCTTTAGGCATAATCACAAGAATTCGCACAAATTGTACTTTTTATGTCAAACCGTATGACTTGGGCCACTGAAGTTTGCACACATTCAGTGGCCATTTTTTTATAGAAAATAAAGTGTCGGCGGTTACATAATAAAGAGAGCTGATTATGCATCGGCTCTCTTTCAAATAAGTTCTCTACTTAGAAGCTTTGAGATAAGTTGCGTAAACTCCAGTTAATGTAGCAACCATTATCCATTGGGTGGGCGCTAGCCAGATGTCGTTACCTGCAAGAGATCCATAAGCTGCAAGTGCTAGGCCGACCAAAGATAAATAGAAAATATAATCTCCATATTTTGCTAACTCTTTCATATAAATCACCTCCCTTCTATAACTAAAGTATAGCATAAGGATGTGGGAGTTTGTAAACATCCAGTATTAATATTCTTTGTGTAGAAATGGCGCTGAAAGTTAGATGCCCAGTATTTGTTTCTTCTTTGCCTCAAACTCTTCTGGTGTAATCAACCCCTTAGCTTTCAGGGCTGCGATTTCCTCAAGCTGACTTGTTGTAGTAGGCTCCTGATCCGGAGCCGGCTGTGCCATCGGCTCTTCAACATTATCACTACTAAACATATCTTGTCTCCTCATCATCTCTCCTTTGGTCAAACATCATTGTTACGATAGCCTTTGCCGTTGTATCAGTTTTAGTCGGAGTAGTTATATCATTACTTTTTAGTAATGCATTTAAGGTGTTTATCTATGATCCTTTGTCATTCACTTTTTGGATAAGTTCAGCTATGGCTCTCTGGACTTATCTTTACACAGAACTAGCACAGAAAGTGACAGCAAAAGACATCATTAATCTGGTTGGACTTTACTTGATTGGTGGTGTAACTATAAGTGCGATTTTTAATCCAAATCCAAAATAGTGGAGTGAATCTGACAGCTATCTTGGTGTGCATGAAGTTATATCTGCTAAGGTATTTAATGTGTCGATGATTATTTCCGGACTTTTACTGTTGGCACTTTCAAACTATATAATAAATGAGCTTATTAGAATTCAAAAAGCAGTTGGGCTAAAAGAAAAATACCTCACTTATTATAGAGTAGCATTTGTAGTTGCTCCTATAGCTCTATGCTGTATAGGAATATTTCCTTATGGATATAGCTTCTTCCGCAATTTTTTACACGGAGTATGCGCTTATTCAGCATTTGGAGTCTATGGTTTCATTATAGCAAGCTTATACTATTCAATGAGTTCACTGCCAAAATATTTTCTGCGAATTAACTATCTTTTTCTCATGGCGCTCATAGCAGGCTATATTCTTTTTAAAGTTGGTTACTTCACTTTGGCTGTAAATGAAATATTTTCCTTTGGTATAGTCTCGGCATGGTTGATACTCTTCCTCAGAAATATTGCGTCTATAGATAGTAGAGAAAAGTTAGAAGAGGCTACAAACTAAGGATTACTTTCTTGCTCTGGCTCGAGCGGTTTTACTGAGTAGCTTTTTCCTAAGTCTCAGACTCTTCGGCGTTACCTCTAGAAGTTCATCGTCTTCCAGAAAGTCAAGGGATTGTTCTAGTGTAAATATAGTTGGCGGTGTAAGAGTAAGCGCATTGTCAGAACCTGCAGCTCGAGTATTCGTCAGTTTCTTTTCTTTTGTTACATTTATCTCCAGATCGCCTTCTCGAGAATTTAAGCCTACTATCATACCTTCATAAACTTGTGTCTGAGGTCCTATGAATATAGTTCCTCTTCCTTGAGCGTTACATAGACCATATGCTACTGCCTTCCCTGACTCATGAGCGACAAGAGCACCATTTCGAAGTTTTGCTATAGCGGCGCCTACTGGTTGAAACTTTGTAAAGATAGAGTTCATGATGGCTGTGCCTCGGGATAGAGTTAGGAGTTGATTTCTCAAGCCTAGCAGCCCGCGAGTAGATATCTCAAATGTTAGCCTTGTAGTGCCATCGGTGTTTTCTTCTTGACTCAGCATATTTCCCTTTCTCCTGCCTACTTCTGATGTAACCGCTCCAACGTATTCTGTGCTCACGTCTATAGTCAGTTCTTCTATAGGTTCACACATTTTTCCGTCTACTTCTTTTGTTATGACTTGAGGCTTTCCTACTTCCATCTCATATCCTTCACGACGCAAGTTTTCTATAAATACAGAGAGATGGAGTTCACCACGTCCGGATAGTATATAGTCCCCCGCTTTTCCTAGCTCCATCTTTAGAGAAACGTTAGTTTCCAGCTCTCTTTTTATTCTTTCCAGTATCTGTCTGCCTGTCACAAACTGACCTTCTTTCCCTGCAAAGGGAGAGGTATTTGCTGAGACGGACATTTTCAGAGTTGGTTCTTCTATATCTATTGTAGGCAGTGCCTCTGGATGGTCACTATCAGCTAGGGTCTCCCCGATGCTAGCATTTTTTATTCCTGTAAGAGAGACTATCTCTCCCGCATTAGCTTGGCTGACTTCTACTTTCTTTAACCCTTGAGATACATAAACTTTATCTATTCTGGATTGCTCCTTTGAACCATCTTTTTTTATCAGCGTTATAGTGGTACCGGGCTTGATAGAGCCCCTGCTAATCTTTCCTACGGCATGTTTACCTTGAAAACTATCACTTTCCAGAGATGTCACAAGCATCTGGAAAGGTTTGTCTTTTTCTACTTGGGGCTCTGGTATATGAGTAACTATAGCATCAAAAATAGGCGTGAGATCTGCCTTTTCATTGAAGTCTTCAGGCATCTCATCCCAGGCTTTACCATCTCTGGCAATAGCGTAGTATATAGGAAAATCTAACTGGTCCATATCAGTTGCCAGGTCGAGAAAGAGGTCGTGAGTTTTCTTTATCACAGTCTCTACTCTAGCGTTTGGTTTATCAATCTTATTTATGACAACTATCAGATTTAAGCCTATCTCTAGTGCTTTTTTCAGTACAAACTTTGTTTGGGGCATAGGACCTTCATGAGCATCTATTACTAGTATTGCTCCATCAGCCATGTTCAGGGTTCTCTCTACCTCTCCACCGAAGTCAGCATGACCGGGTGTATCTACTATGTTTATTTTGACATCACCATACATTACAGCTGTATTCTTCGCTAGTATCGTGATACCTCTCTCGCGCTCTTGATCATTTGAGTCCATAATCAAAGTTTGGGAAAAAGCAGCTTCGTTTTCACGAAAAGTTTTGGATTGCTTAAGGAGACCATCTACGATAGTTGTTTTTCCATGGTCTACGTGAGCGATAATGGCAACATTTCTTAGTTTCATCTATTTTCTTTCTTGTTTTTCTAAAACGCTTGCTAATAAAAAAAGCTCGCTTACATTCCTCGGCTTTAAACCTGCGGGCTAATAAAATCTTTATTAACTAAACTATTCTACCCTTATTATGGCCTTTTGTCAATCCAACTTTATGTAAAGGATCTACCGCATTGTTCCGACTGACGGATACTTCTGTATCTGAGCTGGTGTGTGTCGGCTATTAAACTCATTTGTCAGATCTCTGCCTGCGAAGTGGTACTTATGCTGTCCCCCTGCAAAAATAGTGGAAAGATTATAAACAACACCATTTACAGCAACATACGCGGGTTGTCCATTTTGTCCATTATACTGAGCTAGTTCACTCAAAGTAAAAGTTTTGTTGCCAGGAGTTGCTGGCTGAGTAGTTTGAGGGGTGGTTACTGTTGCATCATCATCTTCGCCCCTCGGTTGTACTGTACTTGGTATCGCATTCGTTGTAGTGGTAATAGGTTTTTTGTATACTAAATCTATAAAAAGGAAACTTAGAAAGAATAAAACATATGCTGCTATAAGGGCAATCTTAGTAAAGCCATTCCATATACGCCACCTCTTAAATGCCAGATGGATGGCATAAGGAGTATGTATGGAAAATGAGAATATCATGAGGAGTGGTAAATGCTTAGTATGTAGCTCTGTAATCTGATGTACATATTGGGTTCCTAAAAGACCCTTTGTCATGGCAAAACCAGTCAGTATATATCCCAAAACAGACGCGAGAAGCATCCATGCTGCTATTCGGTCTAGTTTTCTTAAATATTTTATAGTCCCCTCCTAACATTTAATAAATCTATAAGATATTATACAGAAATTTATATAAATGTCATCAATAACTATGCTTATTAACTTGCTAAATGTTAAATCCAACCAACTTTTTTTAATAATTCTTTACTAGCCGGTTCTCCTTCACATTCATAGTCTGGGAATACTTTTTTTAAGTTCTTATCATTAACGAAAAAATAATCCACGAGGCTTTCTTTGTCCCAATGGCTGATTTTAAACTTTTCGATTACAGGTTCCTCGATAATTAAGTGGATAAGCTCGTGGAATATGCCACTAAAAAGATTTTTATGGTTAACGTTGACATCTATTCTATTAGGAACCCAGTAGGAGCCTCCCCCGTACTGAGATAGTGTTATTAAGAGTGTATTCGGCACTTTATAAGGTATTTTTCCCAGAAAGTTATCAAGTTCTATCTCATATTTATGCCATTTATTAGATATATACTTTCTGGCTCCTTCCATCTTTTCTTCATCATACTCTTTCTCTATTTGCTCCCTTACTTTGCTAAAATCTTTACTATTTAAGGTATATCCCTTAGGCATGCCCACTTCATAGTTATTTTTAAGAAGAAAATCCCTAGCGCGTATTTTTTCTTCAACAATTTTAAGCTCTGAGTCTACTGTGTATATAAACTTTAGTTTCATAACGTAAAGTTTATCATATAAGGAAGGATTGAGAAATAGGTCGGGAAATGGTATAATTTACAGGTCGTTCGGGAGTAGCCAAGCGGTAAGGCAATGGGTTCTGGTCCCATGATCGGGGGTTCGAATCCCTCCTCCCGAACCAAAACGAGCGCTATGAGCGCTCGACGTGTCTCATAGATTTATAAGAATAGAATAAACCAATTATTTTACTAGATTTTTGTGACGATTTCTAATGCAGTCTGGAATAGTTTTGCTGGGTCTCGTTCATTTTCTTGTGGGTTCTTTCCGTCGATATTATCATCAGTAATTAAGAAACTAGCAAAGCTAATATTACGAAACTGTGCAACAGCAAGCAAAGACGCCAGCTCCATATCAACAGCTATACAGCCATTGTTTTTCATAGTCTGCAGCTTCCCAGCCGTCTCTCTATACACAGCATCGGTTGTCCAAACTTTGCCGTTTAAGAAAGGTATGCTGTGTTTGGAGAATATTTTATTCATTACACTTATTGACTTAGTAGCCTGAGCGACTTCATCACTTGGTGGCAAATAATGATAGCTTACGCCCTCTTCTCGGTAAGCTGACTGGGGGATAATGATCGTGTTTTTAGCTATTTTTTTATCCATTGCTCCACATGTACCAAATGCGACTATCTTATTTATCCCGCTTGCAATCAACAGCTCCATTTCTACTACAGACATAGCAGAACCACCAACTCCATCGGCTGGCGCTACTAGCAATATATTTTCTTGACCATATCTATATATAAGAAAATTATCAAACACGCCTTCTCTGTCGTTTTTAACAGGCGAGACTTCAATGTTATTCTGTTTTTTTATATAGCCTTCCCAGACCTCATCATCAAATATCATTAAGGTCTTTGAAGGTTTACCAAAAAAATCTAGAGCATGAGGGCTGAACAATGCGGTTTTATTTGGGTCAAATTTAATCATTTAATCATCTTTCTTTTTTAAATTATCATAATGGCTCTATTAAAAATTATTATAACATCTTTTTAATACTTTCTGTTTATTCTCTTGAAGCTGTAACAATTTATTTATAAGGAGAATTATCCTTTATATCAATGTATTTTGTGCTCAATACTAAAATAGTGCTATAATGTTCTCGAGCGGAGTGCTGAACCAAGACGAGCGCTATAGGCGCTCGACGTGTCTAATAGAAAAGAAAACTAGAACCATATGGCCTGTATAGGGCATCTTACTTTATAGCAACACTTTGGAGCATGACATCTTTATCGTTTTTAAATAACCTCCAATAGATGTATATCATTGTAGACGAGACAAGCTGAGCTAATATTAGAGCTTTTGCCGGACCAACAGCATCCGCTATTGAACCGAGAACGATAGCAAAAAAACCAAAGAAGAGACTACCAAACAATGAGTTTAGTGAACCCATAGTTGCACGTTGTTTTTCAGTGAATTCCTTTTGCATGAGAGAATTTTTGGCAACCTCAGTTACACCATAAAACAGTGAGTGTGAAGCCAGTAAAACAGGCGACAATATAGTGGGAAAAATCAGGGCGATTAGATTTACAGTAAAACTATAAAGTTTTGCGCCTATAAGTATCTGTAGCGATTTAAATCTATCAATTATTTTTCCGCTGTACCAAAAACTAGCAGCAGCGCCAAAGTTTGTAGATGAATGGACGATACCAATTGCCCATATTGGCCATAGAGTCGCTACAAAAACCGACCTGAACTGATAGCTAGCTTCCCCAACACCATAACTTACCACGCTAGCAAGGCTTAAAAGTCTTAGCTTATTATTAATACCGAACTGTTTTAAGGAGTCAATTAAATGTGCATAAATATTTGTGCTCTTTGCCGTATGAACCCTTGGCTCGATAAACTGAAATGCCAAGATTAGACAAACTACCTGTGGTACTACAGAAGCCCACAGAACAGCAGTAAATGACCAGTTTGCTATGAAACCACCTATCAAAGCAGCAATCCCCAAAGCGAGCTGAAACATTGAACTTACTTTACCTAAAACACTATGATACCGTTCTTTTTTACCCATCTGCACTAAGGTATCATATAGAAGAGCATCGTCATTACCGCTATAAAACGATCTTGAAAGGCCATTGAAAATGGCACCAAGGAGTAAAACCATGTAGGAGCCACCTATGGCATAAAGAATCATGTAAATGACGGCACAAAATGCTCCAAATATCATAGTTTTTCTTCTTCCAATAATGTCCGAAAAAATACCTGTAGGAATTTCAAAAAAGGCTGATGAAATCATAACAACTGAAAAAATACTCATACCTAATGCAAAAGAACCCGTAACCCTAGAAAAGTATAGAATAGCTATGGGCGCATAAAGATTGAAATCTGAGAAAAAGTTAAATCTCGATAGTATCTTTATATTTTTTTGAACATGATTATTCATTAGGTAATGATAAATCTAAAAAAGGTTCCTGAGAAGCCTCTTTTACAAAAGTTACATGAAATTTATACTTGTAGTTGCTTATACTACTCTATAGCGCCGTGCCGAACCATATTGATTCTTGGAGTAGTTTTTCAATCTCCTTAGACGTCTCAACTCGAACAAGTTTCTTGCGCAGTTCCTTCGCCCCATCGAAACCTTTGAAGTACCAGCCGTAATGCTTCCTCATCTCAAGTATCCCCTTTCTTTCTCCAAACTCTTCCACATTCATATGTGTATGCTTCAGTGCTATATCAACAGTTTCTTCCCAAGTAGGTTTGTAGTCTAGATTCCCGCTTTCGCGAGAATGACAAGAAGAAAGAGACTTAAATATCCATGGGTTTCCGAGAGCGCCACGTCCAATCATTACCCCGTCACACTTTGAGATTTTGATGATTTCCTTAGCATCTTTTGAGTTTTTGACATCACCATTACCGATAACAGGGATTTTTACTAGCTTCTTTATCTCACCGACTGCCGACCAATCGGGTTCTCCCTTGAACCCCTGCTGTCTTGTCCTGGCATGGATAGTTATGGCATCTATACCAATACGCTCCAAATCCTGTACGAATTGATGGATTTCAAAGGCGTCCCAACCTAGACGCATCTTCACGGAAAGTGGTAGCTTTGTAGCATCTCGGACAGTCTGAGCTACTTTCAGTGCAACTTCAAAGTCTTTCAGTAGAGCAGAGCCTCTACCACCTGCTACAACTTTCTTCGCCGGACAGCCCATATTTATATCTATCCCATCAGGTTTGACTTTTTCCTCTATATACTTTGCCGTGTAAGCCATCTTTTCTAGGTCGTTACCAAATATTTGTACTATATAGGGTCGTTCTTTTTCGTGAAAATTCATAAGGTCTATAGTCTTCTGGCTCTTATAGAATACTCCCTCAGCTGCTACCATCTCAGAGAAGACTATGTCAGCACCACACTCCTTTACGATATGCCGAAATGGAGAATCTGTGATACCTGCCATAGGTGCCATGCAGAAGAAGGGTTTCTTTAGATTTTTCCATTCGAATTTGGTCATAAAAGTAAATTAAACTGTTATTCTGAACTTGATTCAGAATCTAGAGTATATAACTGGATTCCGGGTCAAGCCCGGAATGACAAAAATCATTATACTATAGCTTCTTGTTTCAGAAATTCCTCCACCTTTGGGATATCATCAGGACATCCTAGGTCCAGCCAGAAGTCATTCAGTGTAAGCACTTTTACTTTTTCATCTTTAGCTAGGATAGATATAGCATCTACTATTTCATATTCTCCCCGATATCCCAACTCTGTCTTACTGATCGCTTCGAATATATCGGGAGTAAAGCGGTATAGACCCGTATTAATGAGGTCTCCTACGAACTCTTGTGGTTTCTCGTGTATTCGAATTAATTTCTCACCTTCAGTCACAAGAACACCGTATTTAGACGGGTCATCTACCTTATGGCTCATAATGTATACATAGTCATCATCGCGATTTACTCTGGCTAAATCTTCTGCACTCCAGAGATTGTCTCCGCCAAGAACCAGGAAGTTTTCTTCTCCGACAAAGTCTTTCATTTGTCTGACGGCATCAGCACTTCCTTTTATCCCTTCTTGTTCGATAATCTCTGTATCGAACTCCGGACATGTTTTTAAATAGTCAACGATTTGCTCTTTCTTATAGTTTACCAGTACACCAATTTTCTCATACCCGGCATCTTTCAGAGATCTAAGTATGTAGTATAGAAAGGGCTTTCCGTTAATCTTGATAATGTGTTTAGGCATATTTTCGGTCAAGGGAAGCATCCTAGTACCCTTGCCTGCTGCCAGTATGACTGCTTTTTTTGCTTTCATTGTTCTCCTTATAGTTGCTTAATAACAGGTCCTTCAGAAGTGTCCTCAGCTACATAACCTAATTTTGCTATTTCATCTCGTAGTCTATCAGATTCTGCCCAATCTTTTTCTTTTCTTGATTTTTCTCTACTTTCGGCTAACTTCTGTACATTCTCAGGGATTGCTTCCTCTACTACTCTGTCTAGATTCAGACCCAAAACCTGGTCGATATCATAGAACGCATTTAAAATCTCTGTTGATTGGCTTTTGTTTAAGTTACCAATTTCTTTGTTTATGGTATTTATCCAACCAAAAATATTCGAGATGGCTAGAGGAGTGTTAAAGTCATCATTCATGGCTTCTTTGAACTGTTCTCTCAGTTGTTTCATCCATCTGTTGGTATCAATATCATTCTTGTTATCACTCTTAATCTTTTTGAGGGAGATTATAAAGTTTGTAATCTCTTGCAAATTTTTTTTGGAGTCCTCAAATACCTTCTCATTAAACTCAATCGGTGAACGATAGTGAGACTTTATGATGGCTAGCCTGACAGCAAAGGGGTTATGATTTTTAAGAAGTTCTTGGATTGTTGTAAAGTTATTTTTTGATTTACTCATTTTCACGCCGTCAATTTTGACCATATTCCAGTGCAGCCAGTATCGTGAAAACGGCTTACCTATAAGTGCTTCGGACTGAGCAATCTCTGACTCATTATGAGGGAAAATGTTTTCATTGCCTCCGGCGTGTATATCTATGGTGTCGCCGAGATATTTTTTTGCCATTACGGAACATTCTATGTGCCAACCGGGATAACCAACACTCCAAGGGCTTTCATACTTCAGGATATGTTCAGGATCTGCCTTAATCCAGAGGGCAAAGTCTAGAGGGCTTCTCTTCTCCTCTCTAACTTCAACTCTTGCTCCGGTTTTGAGCTCATCGATCTTTTGACCCGAGAGTTTCCCGTAACCTTTAAACTTACTGACGTCAAAGTAGACAGAACCTCTTGATTCGTAGGCATATTCTTTGTCTATCAATCCTTGCACAAAAGCTATAATCTCCTTAATCTCTTGTGTCGGTCTTGGCGCCACATCAGCATCCTTGACATTTAGGTTATGGAAGTCTATGTAGTATGCCTTTATATACTCAGTCACTAGAACCATGGGGTCTATGTGTTTCTCCCTAGCTCTCTTCTCTATCTTATCTTCGCCAGCTTCGTTGTTGTCGTCTGTTAAGTGTCCGACATCGGTAAAGTTTTGTACATACGTCACCTTATAACCGCTCCACTCAAGAAATCTACGTATGACATCCATAGAGACATAACCCTTGGCATGTCCTAAGTGTGAGTAGTCATAGATAGTCGGTCCGCAAGTATACCACTTAACCTCTTTGTCGTGAAGTGGCTTAAACTCTTCCTTTTGTCTTGTGAGTGTATTATATAGTTTTAAGGGCATATACAGATTTTACCCTATCTAGGGGTGGATTTCTAGCATCTTAGCTCAGATAACCGCCTGACTGTATCTGGAAAAGCTGATAGTATAAGCCTCCCTTGTCTATAAGTTCCGTATGAGTACCCGTTTCTGCTATTTTCCCTTTATCAAGTATTACTATCTGATCTGCTTTCATTACAGTAGATAGACGATGGGCTATGATAATGGTAGTTCTCCCCTTGATGAGATTTTCAAGTGCATCTTGAATAAGTTTCTCACTCTCAGAATCAAGATGTGACGTAGCTTCATCTAGTACTAAAATAGGGGGGTCTTTCAGTATTGCTCTGGCTATATTTATCCTCTGTTGTTCTCCACCGGAAAGCTTCACCCCTCGTTCTCCTACGATAGTGTTATAACCTTTGGGGAGCTTAGAAATAAAATCATGGGCATTGGCTAGTTTTGTAGCGTTTTCTACTCTTTTTTTACTGGTGAAGGGTTTTGCATAGGCGACATTGTTATATGCAGTATCGTTAAATATAGCTGTGTCCTGCATTACCACGCCTATATTATCTCTGAGTGACTTTTGTGTGACATCCTTTACATCATGACCGTCTATCAGTATCTGGCCCTTCTGCGGGTCATAGAATCTGAGAAGCAGTTTGACCAAAGTGGACTTGCCCACACCGCTCTTGCCTACTATTGCCACCGTCTGTCCAACTGGAATACTGAGATTGAGTTTTTTTATAACCTTCTTGTCTTTATACTGAAACTCTAGGTTTTTAATTTCTATACAGCCCTTAACTTTCTTTAGAACTAGAGCACTATTTTTGTCTCTGATTTCCGGCTCCGTATCAAATATCTTTATGATTCTCACTACACTTCGCATATATTTCTGTACATTGTCATAGACACGAGCCAGAGAATCTAGTGGACCAAATGCACGCTCTATAAACGTTATAGACATCATTAGAGTACCAAGTGTCATTTTTCCTATAGCTACTAAATATATTCCTAGTCCTATAACGGTCATCCTAGAGATGACACTAACGGAATTTCTTAAAAAATTCATCAACATATACACTCTCCTTCTTCTGAGTGTTGCTGATATACCCTTTTTTGATTGTTTTACAACTTGCTGATAGTGACTATCTTCTTTGGCGAAACTTTTTACCGTTTTTATATTAGAGATAGACTCATACATTACTTTATCTGAATCCTCCCAAGCATCGTTTATCTTGTCTTGTTCTTTGTTTAGGGTTTTTCTATATCTTAAGGTGATATAGAAGTATAGTGGAGCCCCTATTATAACTATGAAGCCAAAGATAGGTATAGCTTGAAAAAGGAAGAAAGAGGCAATAATAATATAAACAACCTGAGGAGCAATATTGGTAATGATATCGTTAGAAATATTCACAACATTATTAACTCCTCTGTTCATTCTCTGAGTCAGTTTCCCCGTTGGCATCCTCTCAAAATATGTCATGTCCATAGTTTGCAAGTGTTTGAACATTTTTCGATAAAGTGAATCCCATGTTTCATACCACCATCGTAGTGAAAACCATGAGCTTAGCAACCCGACAGCCATCTGCAGGAAAGTGATAAATACCAAGAGGGCTATATATCTAATGAATATGGTATAGCTGAAGCTTTGTAATGGTGCACTTTTATATTGCTCTTCTAGAAAGTCAAATATGAGCTTATAGACTAGTGGATTTATAGTAGCTATCACTGTCACTGAAAGAGTTGTGAAAACATTAAAGAATGTCAGCTGCTTGTTGACCGTCCCCCACTTCAAAACTCGTAAGAGATTTTTCATTATTGGACCCCCATGGTTAATGATAGGATAATCATTTTACATTATCTGGAAGCAAAAAGGAAGCTTTTTTATAGCCACCTTTTCTTGCTAAAGAATACAATCATCACAACAACTACAGTTATCATCGTACCTGCTACGAACTGGAAGGCGAACTCTGTTTCGGCATAGGGAAGATTACTGATATTCATACCGTAGATTCCGGATAAGAGTGTCAGTGGGAGCATTATTACAGAGAAAATGGTCAGTATTTTGATGATATCATTCGTCTGATTTGAAACGATAGATTCATAAGTGCCAACCAGCGAATCAACTATTTCCTTCTGATTCTCAAGCAAGTCCCATATCTTCTCCACCATATCTCCGACGTCATCGAAGTAGACATCTACTCCTTCGCTCAGGAAAGTAGTCTTTGCCTTTTCTAGCTCGTCCAGCACGTCTCTCTGAGGCTTTATAACCCGTCTGAAGTTGATGATTTCTCTCCTCAGGTTAGAAAAGTCACGTATGAGATCCTTAGGTTTTTCTTTCTTTGAAAATATCTTATCGTCCAGAGTTTCTATGCGTTCATATATCTTATCTATCATCTTGAAACAGTTACCATACAAAGTGGTCATAATCTCATATAGCAGGTAACCACTACCTTTGGCAGAGTACTCTCTGAAAAATGATTTGTCCTTCTGACATTTCTCGAAAAGCTGTATCAGAAGTTTCTGACTGCCATTGTGAACTGTGACGAGGTAGTTTTTACCAATAAATACATCCACTTCAGAAGTAAGCAGACGCTTAGACCCCTTGAAATAACGCGGCAGATGAGTGACAAGGAAGAGGTAGTCTTCATAGTGGTCAATCTTCGGCCGCTGTATGTTTGACATACAGTCCTCAAGGTCAAGTTCATGAAAACCAAAACGTTCAGACAGTTTCTTTATGTCCTTATCAGTGGGATTGACTATATCAATCCAAAAAATATTCCCGTTTTTTACCTCTTTTAGTGCCATAACATGAACATTTTACCACGTTTATGGTATATGGGGGAAGAAATTAGTTTTCAATCACAAAGGAGTCTGTAGTTCCTATTTTTTCTCTTCTTCCGGTCTTTCCCTCTATATAGTTCTCTATCTTATGTGCATGCGTCGTCGCTACAACCATAAGATTTGTATTATTATTTATAGCTTCTTCTTGTAGACTAGTCACAAAATGATCAATGTCTGTCACAGAAGTTTCCTTTTTTTCTCCAGCACTTTCCCCTAAATCGGTATTTTCAATGCCATTGATACCGGGTTTTTCTATTGTAATCCGGTTCAAGTTTTTTAATGCGTCGACATCAGCTGATTCCTTAGCATCTTTTCTCCTTTGCTCCAGCTCATAACTCAACTCTTCGGCAATAATTTGATTGGTTTCTGCTGTTCTATGAGCTCTAGTATTATAAAATAGTATCCTAATATCTCCTTTAGGGAAGTCATCCAGAACTTCGCCGATGAAGTCTTTTTTATGGGCAAAGTCATGTGATTCAATAATACCTCTCAATGATAATGCATTATCATTTATGACAGATTGACCAATATCCACCCAACTTGATTTTGGTAGGCGAGGACCAAACCCTAAATCATGTCTTTTTTTATGCCATATTCGTAATTTTTTCTCATCTTCTATAATATCATCTAGCTCTGGTCCACCAACATTCGTTGGCTTGTCTCCATGCCTCATCAGGTATATTCTCACTTTAGGGGAAAACTCGGTAAACTCTTCTTTTTCTTTTGGGCTCTCCATATTTTACTTCCTAATAAATAGACCTTAAAAGCTGTTCAGCCATATTTATTGCTATTACTTTGTCGGGGTAGCTTTTACTTTCCCTGAAAAGGTTTATCAAATTGTAGGTCTTACCCATAACTTCACTTTTGTCGTTTTCATTCCAATCACTGCTCTTCACTTTTGATAAAACATCCTTTACTAGGGTAGCGTACAAAAACTTGAAGCAATGATCAATGTTTTTATGGTCGTATCGACGAGCCAAATTATCTTCTCTTATTCTATCCATATCTTCCCAGATTTCTTTGAAAAGGTAATCCCATCCCTGCCCCCACTCATCTGACTTAACTGTATTTGGAGTTTTACTCATGGGTTATTTCCTGACTTGCTTAGTAATCCAGCCTTCCTTCTATTGCCCTTGATAGTGTCACTTCGTCCGCATACTCAAGATCACCACCCATAGGCAGACCACGTGCGATACGGGTTATCTTAACCCCCAGAGGACTTATTATCTTTTGTAAATATAACGCCGTCGCCTCTCCCTCTACGCTGGGGTTTGTAGCAAGAATGGCTTCTTCAAACTCACCTTCTTCCAAGCGACTCACCAGTTCTTTCACATATAGTTCATCCGGGCCTACACCCTCTATGGGAGATATCACACCGCCCAGAACATGATAAAGACCCTGAAACTTGCCCGTTCTCTCTATAGCCACTACATCTAGTGGTTCCTCAACGACACAGACCACATTTCTATCTCTTCTGGTATCTTCACATATACTACAAGGATCCGTCTCCACGATGTTCGAGCAGACGGAACATGTCTTGATGTCTTTTTTTAGATTTAAAACGGCAGACCCCAGGTTAGCCAGACTTTTCTCAGAGCTTCTAATCAAGTAGAAAGTCAATCTCTGAGCAGTCTTTGGTCCTATGCCGGGAAGTCTAGAAAACTCATCTATCAAGTCTTGGACATTCTTTGGGATTATATTCATAAATACGTTCTAACTGTTATAGTTGTTGAAAATGCTGGTTTTAAGATTTGTCTGTTTAACGAAATATACGATATACCCACAAATCCGTTCACCCACTAACCAATCTAGAATGGCATTCCGCCGCCCATATCTCCCATGACGTCTTTCATCATACTCTGGGCAATTTTCTGCGCTTTTTCAGTGACACTATCCATAGCACTTTTTATATCCTTTTCCAGCTGTCTGATATCACTAACTTCATCAGAGGATATCTCTACTGACTGCACTTTCATCTCGCCGTTCATAGTTACTTTTACATTTCCTGACTCTGACTCTACTATTTCTGCCTTCAGTTTCTTCTGTATTGCTCTCGCTTTCTTCACAAACTCATATTGATCTTTTGCTTTTCCGAACATTGACATAATGACTCTCCTTGTTAACTTACTCCAATATTACCATTTCCAAAACTGAAAAGAAAGGGCAATGACCAAGACAAATTTCCAATATCTAAGTCCCAATTCCCAATCAATGGTTAGTTTAGGAAATTATAAATTTAGAGTTCATTGGATATTAGAAATTAGTAATTGGTTATTTGGTGTAGAGCACTGCCTTCAAGCCGCCCTGTTTTGATTCTTCAAATATAGTTTTTGCTTTCCACCCACTCCAGAGGCACTCTGAGAAGTAATCCTTGTCTCCGTTTTTACCCACTACAAATATTCTGTCGCCTAGCTCTGATAGTTTTTCTTTTGAAACAAGATAATCTTTTTGTTGATCATAGAAAAGTGAGGATTCTCCGTAGCCATTTACTGAATCAGACAAGAAACGTATCTTCTTATCCCCAAAGTAATATGTACCATCCAGGAAGGTATACAGTTCTCCTGACAAGACTACATCACCCTCTTTCTGTTGTTTTTTAACTTCTTCTGAGAGTGCTTTCATCTGATGGTTAGTCTCTACATGCATAACAGCCCCACCCACTAGAAATAGCGTTATAAACGTTACACCAATGAACTCTCTCAGCCGTCGATGCTCAATGCTTGCTACGGCTATGCCCCAGATGGCGAGTATAGCTACAGCAGAAAATGGAAAGTACCTATCCTGGTATATAGGAGTTCTGATCTTTGACACGATAAATACAAGTAACATGGGGAAGTATCCGTATAAGAAAAACGGCCATACTTTTTGGAGCATTTGCTTCTTCCAAAAAATTATTAGTGGTAGGGATATAAGGATGAATGCTAGAAGCCAATAAAGTACCATGCCTCCTACATTTAACTTATATATAAAGTCTAGATGACCATAAACGAAGAACTGGGAAACACTATTTGGGACGGTTTTTGCCGTTATCCACTCTGGCCTTATCCAGTAGCTGGTACTCACTCTTGTTACTTGCTTGTATGCGACAAAGAACCAAGGCAGATAAGCTACACCTATAGCAACTCCCGCCAACCAAACCTTTGGGTTGAATATATACAGACGTTTCTTGAAGGAATCACCCCATTTGAAGGTAAAAAGTCCCGGTGTTACTGCTTTAAGGATGGCTATATGAACAAGAATTACGAAGAAAGCATAGTACTGAGTGTATATAGCAACTAACATTGCTAGCGAATATGGTATGAGGAATCTGTCATTCTTTTCTTGGATAAAACGGACTAAGTAGTATGTCCCCAATGTAGTAAAGAAAGCGACTACTCCATACATCCTGGCTTCCTGAGAGAAACGTATCATAAAGGGAGAGAAGGCAACAAACAGCGATGCCCAAAAGGCGGCTCTCTCGTTGATAAGTTTTTCCACTATCTTATAAGTTAAATAAATGATACCGACAGAGAAGAGTACAGACAGTGACCTTATAGCAAGCTCTGAGTTACCAAAGACGAGTGTCCATGCCTTTGCAAAAAAGTAATATCCAGGGGGATGGACATCTCTGGCGGTTCTAGCAACCATTTCACCAAAGTTATACCGTATAAGCCACATCGTATATCCTTCATCGTGCCAGATACTTGATGACATCACGCCCCAGAAGCGTAAAAGTGTGCCTAGAAAAACTGGATAGACCCATAGCTTATCTGTAGGCAGTTCAAAAAATTTCTTTACTTTTAACTCTTTGATTTTCATTTTTTTGTTAGTTACTATACTCGTAGTATATTATTTCTCCATCAAGTTTTGAGTGGAAAGGTTTCAGCTCGTCGGTAAATCCTATACCTTGGAACTCTCTCTTCGCATCATCTATCCAACCTTTATCAACATATATCTTATACTTATCCTTAGGTAATTTCAAACTTTTTATGTCTCTTAACTCATACCTGGTAATATCATTTTTTTGATAGTAAGCAACGAACTCTATGGTTTTCGTGCCATACCCCCCCGTGATAAGTATATCTTTTGTTCCGGGCGGGTTCGCTTTTATACTGTTTGCTATGCCGACCATATCATATGCATATGCTTCACGGGAGTCTTTGTACTTTGGGAATTCTATAAAATATTTGGTAAAGCCAAATGTCCCCGAAATCAGAAGTATCGCCACAACCCCAACAGTAGTGATATGCCGAACTTTTGACTCTTTCAGAAGCCACTCAAGACCTATGCTCGCCCATAGGAAAAGCGGTACCATAGCTCCTACCATTCTGAGTGCATGCGGTATGCCTTCTCCTGTTAAAATCTCCGGTAGAGAAAGAACAGAGAACCAGACAAGAAGGATGAAATTCTTTACCTTCTTTATTCCCAGAAGAGAAATGAAAAATCCTATCCAGAGTAATATGCCAACGAAAGGGTCGAGCATGGCCGTACCGCCAAGGTTATGCCGGAAGTTTTTGTCACCATGAAAGTTGAACATCAGTATAGTATCTTTAACATTAACAGCTAGCGCTTGCACTGGGCTTTTTCCACTATCCCCCGTGCTAAAAACACTAGTTGATGCTCTCCCAAAGATATCTTCCGGAACTCTGACAAAGTGTATAAAGAGAGGTGTCATAAAAACGAGGAATACAGCAAAGGATATAAAGATATTTCTTAAGTTCTTTTTCATAAATTCAAGGTTGAAAATAAGCAAATATCCTATGATTGCTATAAGAGCCAGAGGAACTAGTCTGAAGGAGAGATACGTATAGAAACCTAGTGCCAGAGTTATCCCGAATGCAACAAAATCCTTAACTTTACCGCTTTTTAAGGCTTTTGAGAAGAAGTAGAACATAAATATCAAAGCTAGCGGAGCCATAATAGCCCGAAAACCGTTACGGCTAAACTGTATGTGCCAAGCACTCACAGACATCGCTGCTGCAGAGAAAAGACCTATGTTTTTGTTAAATAACTCTTTCCCTAGAAGATAGATACCGTACACAGTAGCCACACCAAGGATAGCAGGAGCTATCCTGAGAGACAAAGGGGTAAAGTCCAGAAATGCCCAGTGGGTCAACTTCCCTATCAATACAAAA
>Ga0172369_10000659_pt1 | contig 51046 bp, 79 predicted proteins | sample LakKiv25m_FD_114539 | JGI IMG/M metagenome (GOLD analysis project Ga0172369, IMG submission 114539) | Freshwater microbial communities from Kabuno Bay, South-Kivu, Congo - kab_022012_11.25m | ecosystem: Environmental > Aquatic > Freshwater > Lake | place: Democratic Republic of the Congo...
ACCCAGACCACGACCGCGACCCCGACCGCGACCACGACCCCGACCACGACCCCGACCGCGACCCCGACCCCGACCCCGACCACGACCCCGACCCCGACCCCGCCCCCGACACCGACCCCGGCCCCGCCCGCGACCCCGCCCACGACCCCGACCGCGACCCCGCCACCGACCGCGACCACGACCACGACCCCGACCGCGACCCCGACACCGACCGCGACCCCGACACCGACCGCGACCAATCGTGGCCCGTTCTCGCCACGGAGGCGATCACTTCTGCACCCGCGGGGTGTCCTTGCCGTAGCAGAACACGTCGATGATGGACCCGCGCCCGATGACTAGGCGTCCGTTCGGGTACGGCTCGACCTCGGAGAACTGCCCGGTTTCCATCGCCTGCGCGAACCGCCCGTCGTCCGCGATCCAGGCGGCATCCTCGACGACAAGTTCCCCGGCGTACACAGCCACGAGCCGACCCGTGAAGTGGTGCGTCACCGTGCGGATGAAGATGGCCTTTCCGACCCACGGCAAGTACGGGTCTGCCGGCGGATTGGGCGCAGAGCACGCCTCACCGCCCAACAGCCCCTTGGCGAGCGCGGCCAACTCACGCAGTTCGCGAATGGTCAACGATTCCAGATCCATGATTTCCCCTTTCGTCTACGTCACCGGCTGGCCGACCACCGGCCGCCGGATCTGGTTCATCGCCCGCTTGACAGCAGCCTCGTACCGCCAGCAGCGGCGCGAGCCGTCCCGCCAGCCGCAAGCGTAGCCCCTTGCCCACGCCGCACCACGGTGCCGCTGCCAGTAGCGGATGGCCTCGGCGCCTGCCCAGGCAGAGCCCGCCGTCGTCGTCAGCGCCAACAGAGGTACAGGCGCAGGCGAGTAGCACGTCTGCATCAAGCCGCGGCACCCCTTGCTGCTCACCCTGTCGCCCCGCCAGGAGTAGCCCGACTCGACGGCTCCGACGGCCATGCAGTGCCGGCCGTCCATGCCGTGCAAGCTGCACGCCAGGTAGAGCGTCAGCAGGGTCAGCACCTCACACCTCCTCAACTCTCCCGTCGGTTCCGACCGTCAGCCACGGCTGGCGGTCTCCGAAGCGCGCGATGTCCTGGTCATCCTGGTCGTGCAGGTCGGCCAGTTCGACCGGCCTGCGTGGTGCCGCGGTAGGGTCTGCCGCGTTCATCCGGCGCACGAGAACGTTCAAGCCCTCGACCAGCCGCGTCAGCATGTGCGACGTGGGACCGTTGCGCGATGGCGCCCTGTCGCTCTCGAGCCGCTTCACGTCGGCCACGTCGATCCCGCAGGCGACGGCTAGCGCCTCCTGGGTCACGCCGATGGACTGGCGGATCTGCTTCGTGTACCTGCCGTTGTAGACCACGTTCCCTCCACTTCACGTACCGTCCAATTCGGACGCTACATCTAGCGGCGCGGAACGTCAAGAATTATTTTGCGCCGTGATTGGAGCGGCCTACACGGCCATGACGGCTTGCTTGAGGGCGAGGGCGTGACCGAGCGGAACGACGGGCTGGTAGGTCTCGCCGAGTTTGGCGTTCGTGGCCATCCAGTCCTTGAGGGACTCGATGGACGGGAAGACCTTGAACGGCAGTGCGAGGTCGTTGTCACTGCCGTCGCCTTCACCGTCCTTCAGGACGTCGTGCGACGATCCGTACGTCACCAGCACCATGAACCCTTCCTTGGGGATGCCGGCGTCCGACCTCTTCTTCCTCGTGCGCGCGAGAGGCGTGGTCGCCGTCGGGGGTTCGGGCGGCATGGCGACCGCCGGCTCTTGCGCGGTCTCGGTCTCGGTCAGTACCTTCTTCGTGCTCATCTGCGCTCCTCGTGGTGTGAAGTGGTGGTCGTCTGGGGCGTGGATGCCGTGCCCTCGGTGCACTCGAGGCCGGGCTGGCAACCCGGTAGCCCGTTGGCGTCGTTTTGTCCAACACGCCGAAGCGTGCGCTCTGAGATCGACGAACTCCCCACGCTTTCTCCCTCGCCCCGGCCAGGGTCCGTTCAAAAACCGCTAGCGTCCCCGGACGACCATGTGCTATATGTAGCACGACGACGCGGAGGGCGTCAAGGGAAAGGGGACCAGCGTGACGAGGAAGAACCATGACGCGAAAGCCGACGGCATCAAGTGCCCCAAGTGCGGAAGCTCCGACACGGACATTATCCGAACCATTCGGCGGGCTGGATACCTCGAGCGACGGCGTGTATGTCGCACCGCAGAGTGCGGACACCGCTTCAACACCGCCGAGGGTAAGCTCGCTCGCGAGGGCAGAAGCGCGCCCGCTGGCGAAGCGAATCGGTGACGCCGACCTCGAGCGCCACGACCTGGCATTCAACGAGCGCGCCCAGGTCACTGCCGCGCGCCAGTTGTGGAACGGCATCAAGGGTCTGAAGGGCCCCACCAGGGACGCGATGGCCGTGGCCATCCGCGCCTACATCAACACCTTCCTCGACTACAACCTGAACCCCGAGGTCATGGAGCACAGGGACGCCCTGGCGTTGGCCAGGATGCGCCAGAAGTTCGTGACCGACATCGTGGAGACGGGAACGAAGTGGCAGGAGCTTGGCATCCAGCGCGCACGAGCCGAGTTCGCCAAGACCCGCAAGCTCGAGGTCCTGATCGAGAGGGTGCGCCGCGTCATCCCGCAGGACGTGCTCGTCTCGGGCACGTACAACGCAGCCGACCCGAAGATCGCCGACACGATGATCGCCGACTTGGAGGCCGCAGAGGCGCGTCATGCCGGAACCTAGCAAGTACGAAGGGCTCGGCCAGCGGTGGTTCGATCGCTGTATGGCCGACTTCGACTTCTTCCGTGCGAGGGAAGCCTGGATTCTCTCGAAGGAGTTCCAGGAGGAGAAGGGCGAGCGCGACTTCGACGAGATGATGTCGTCGGGGATGCTGATCCGCTTCGATCCCCTGTGGCCGAACCAGCAGCGATGCGTCGATGCGTTCTGGAAGCAGTGGAACGAGAAGGGCCGCGTGTGGCTGGACGTCTTCAAGACGCGCCGCACGGGCTCGTCGACACTGTGGGCACTACTCGCTACGTGGATGTGCCTGAAGAAGCCGTACTTCCGCGCCGGCATCGCCTCCCTCGACGCGGACTCGACCAACGAACTATTCGACATCCCGAAGAACGTGTTGCGCAACCTGACGTTCGAGGTCACGGACCCGTCCGGCGGTAGGCACCGCATCCCGTGGCCTGTCAACCCCGGCGGAAAGGGCATCCGCGACAACGACGACTGGATCACCATCAACAACCGCTCGAAGATTCGCGTGGCCACGGCTGGGAAGGGCGGCTCAGGGCAGGGTGGGAAGGAACTGTTCCGAGGCCCGACCCTGCACTACCTGGTACTGTCCGAGATGGCGCACTGGGCGTCGGCGGAGGAGACGGAACTCGGCTGCACGTCGACCATGTCGAAGCGGCACTCCATCATCATCCGCGAGAGTACGTCGAACGGGCGCACGGGAACGGGACGCTACTGGTACGACCTGTACGAGCAGCACGTGCGCGGAGAATCGGCGGCCGACTACATCTTCCTAGACGTCTTCGGCGACCCGACGAACTACGACCAGCCGAACGACGAGATGGTCTACCTGTTCGAGCAGTACAAGGAGTTGTACGCGGCTGGAGACGTGCAGGCCGAGCGGTACGCGCAGCAGCTTCACCGGCACTTCCGTTTCACGGAGTACGAGCGCCGCATCGTCCACGAACTGAACGTCAACCCCGGGCAGTTGCTTTGGTATCACAACCTGCTGCGCTCGATGTCCGGCAGCGAGGAAGCGCGGCTGGTGAAGCGCGCCCAGGAGTTCCCGGCGTTCATCGAGGAGTCGTTCCGGTTCGAGGGCGCGACGACGTTCGACCAGGTGGCGTTATCGCTGATGCTGAACCACCGAAAGGTGTGCATCCGCGGAGCGCTAGACTTCGACCGCGTGGTGGCGGCGAACGAGTACGCGACATCCGAGCACCCCGACGTCATGGTCCCGCCGATGGTGGCCACGGCCTTCGGGATGTCGGCGTCGGCGGATGGGCCCCAGCGCATCATGGAGCAGGAGGCCGCCAACAGGTTGAAGGAGAAGTTCGGCGACTACGCCAAGATGTACGAGCACCCGGACGGGTCAATCCACGCCCTGACGTTCACGCCCCTCGACCAAGGGCTGTACGAAATCTACGAGGAGCCCGTGGTCGGCGCCACGTACCGAGCCGGAATCGACACGGCGCGCGGGATGCGGCACGACTCGACGGACTGCCGCATCATGCGCTTGCAGGGTGGCGTCTACACCGAGGTAGCGGGCTGGTGCTCGTCGGAGCACGATCCAATCACGGCTGCGTGGCACATCTACCTCTTGATGCGGTACTACAACAACGGGTCGGAAGACCCGCTGTGCGTTCCCGAGATGAACGACGTCGGCGACACGGTGTTCCGTGAGTTGTGGCGCCTGGGGTACCGCAACTTCTACGTGCGCAAGGTCGACGCGAACCTGAACGGCGGCATCTCGACGAAGTACGGCTGGTGGACCGGGCACAACCGCTCGGGGATGGTGGCGCACGGGAAGAAGTTGCTGGCCGAGAAGCGCCTGGTGCTGAACGGAGAGCGGACGATTCAGCACTGGATGGGGATGCGCCGCAACGAGACGACGGGTAAGGACGACCACGCGAGGCTTGAGTTCAACGACGCGTGGACGTCGGTGACGATTGCGACGATGGCCGACACGCTGCGCCCGGAGGACATCGCCCGCGAGGTGCGCGCGGCGGAGTTGACCCGCCCGGCGCGTGACCCGAAGCAGGCGGACATCGAGCGCACGCGGCTTGAACAGGGCGATTTCGACGAGACCTACGGCAGCGGGTTCGGGAATTGGTAGTTGACAACCGCTAGATATAGCGGTACGGTCCGCTTGGATGGACCGCAACATGGTGGAGCGATGAAGGTTGGCGAGCGGTACGTGGCAGAGCAGAAGGACGTGGTCAATGGCGGGTACGAGTCCCTGTACGTGAAGGGTAGGGAGGCGGACGTGGCCGATGAACTTCGCGACGGGCAGGAGTACGTCGTGCTCGAGGTCGTGCGCGTGGTCAAGGTGGCGCGTGTGCTCCAGGACGTGGCCCAGGAGTCGGCTGAAGTGGGCATGAACGAAGAGGTGGCGTGATGGACAAGACACAGCGCTACGATTGGGCGAAGCCTGGCGACTACGGCAAGATGAAGATTGTTCGGATTGATGACTTGTACATCGATCATGCCTACCAGCGGCGCGAGCTGAGTGCAAATAACACACTGTCTATCGCCCGCGAATTCAGGTGGTCCGCTTTCGGCGCCATCGTCGTGATGCACAGGAATTCCGACGGTAAACTCTATGTAGTCGACGGGCAGCAGCGATTGTCCGCCGCGCGTCACCGTGGGGATATTGACTCCGTTCCGTGCATCGTGTTCGAGTCGGATGGTCCGAAGCACGAAGCCGAGGCGTTCCTGGCGCTGAACACGAAACGACGCAAGGTATCCGCGATCTCGAAGTTCGTTGCATCGGTCGGATCGTGCGGTGAGCCGGAGACGGAGATCAGCAACTGGCTGAAAGAACAGGGGCTGCACGTCGCAAATAGTGACTCTCACTCTGCCTTGTGCTTTCCGGCCGACCTGATTCGGACGTGGAAAAACGACAAGGAGGCTGCGAAGATAGCAATCATCGCGCAGAAGGAACTTCATGACCCGCGCAAGATGAACGCGCAGGTGCACTTCGGTATGTGGTGGCTGGCGCGTAACGGTGTGAACATTCGTCAGCACATCGAAAAACTGATCACACTCGGCGGAATTCCCGCGATGCTGCGGGCCATCAGTGTACTCGCTATCGAAACGTCCAGCGGGAAGACCGAGCGGACTTGCGGGCTGGCTATCTTGCGCATGATCAACAAGAGCAAGAAGTCGAATAGAATTGTGATACAGGGCGCGACCGAACAGTTCGATGGGGCCAACTGATGGAGCTCAAAGGCCACATCTCCCCAAGCCAGTTGCACACCTTCACGGAGTGCGGGCTGCGGTGGTACTTCCGCTACGTCGAGAACAAGATCGTCCCGCCCGCCATGGCCATGCACCGTGGGAAGGGCGTGCACGCCGGGGCGGAGTTGAACTTCACGCAGAAGATCGAGTCGCGGACGGACCTGCCCGTGACAGACATCGTCGACTGCGCCGCCGCGTCGTTCGAAGACTCGCTGGCCAAGGGCGGTATCCGCCTGAACGCCGACGAAGAGACCGAGGGGCTGGACAAGGTCAAAGGCAAGTCGCTGGACGAGACCGTCAAGTGCGCTCGCGTGTTCGGCGAGTCGGTGGCGCCGCTGGTACAACCAACGATGGTCGAGAAGCGCATCGTGGTTCCGCTCGAGTGCGGCATCGACCGCCCGCACCTGGAGTTGCTCGGCATCATGGACGTGGTGGCCATGGTCGACCCGGCCGACGTGGCGAAGGGAGAGCGGGTGCGCGACCTGAAGATCCGGTCGAAGACCCCGGCGAAGGACGCGATCGAGAAGGACGCGCAGTTGTCGTTCTACGCCCTGCTGTACAAGCAGCTTCGCGGCGTGTTCCCCGTGGACGTGACGCTCGATACCATCGTGTGCACGAAGGAGCCGAAGTACGCGCCTGCCATGTCGACGCGTGACGAGGAAGACGTGCGTGTGGTGCTGTACCGTCTGTCGCGTATGATCCAGGCCATCGAGAAGGACGTGTTCACGCCGGCCGATCCGGGGTGGTGGGGATGCTCGCGCGACTGGTGCGGGTACTACGGCGAGTGTCCGGCAGTGCGCAACCGTGGTCGCGTGATCGTCGACCAGAAGGGGGAGTGAGAATGGCGAAGGAATCGATCCTGGATCTGCTGACAGAAGACCGCTTCGCGGCACTCGAGACGGTGTACTCCGAGCGCGAGCGCGTCATCCCGTGGCAGGGGTGGCGCACCGGGCTCATCATGTACCTGTCGGCGCTGGAGGCCGCGGCCATCGCGCGCCCAACGAACAACGCCGGCAAGGACACGATGGAGGCCGCGCTCGTCAAGGCGAGCTTCGGCAACCAGCGGTCGCTCGCGATCTCCCTGACGCACGGTGCGCGCGTCGGCCTGCTGTTCGGCGACGACTGCCGCCTCGTGTCGCGCGCCGGCCAGGTGCGCTACCACGTCACGCCCGACGGCAAGTCGCGCCTGTGCCATCAGGCCGGCATCAGCCTGTCGTCGGCAGAAATCTACGACGTCGACTTCACGGCTCCGGGGCGCTTCGAGATCAATCTCGGCGACGAGGGCCCTATCATCCACCACCCCAACCTGCCCGCGCGATTCAGCGGAGAGTGCTGCATCATCGCGGCGTGGGCGCAGGGAGTGTGGTTCGAGAACGGCGTCGAGCGACGAGCGAAGGCCGTGGCCGACAAGGCGCGGTTGGACATCGGCGCCAACCACGGAGACCCCGGCATCTGGAAAGAGCACCCCGGCAAGATGGCGCGCAACACGGCCATCAGCGACCTGTGGCGCTACCTGCCGCGCACGGCCGACATGGACGCCGTGACGCAGGCCGCCGAAGAGGAAGACGAGCAGCCCGTGCGCAAGTCGGCCGAGAGGGCGTCGCCGATGAACCTGCCCGACGCCGGCACCCTTGGCGCGGCGCAGGTGCAGGACCGTGACGGCCTGGTCGTGGCGCCGGAGCCCGAACCCGTGATCGAAGCCACGATGTCGGTCGACCCCGAACCTGTCGCGTACGCCTTCAGCGACTACGACCGCGAGCAGCGCGAGGCCAAGGTTGTTGCCCTGCTCAACGAGCGCGTCGTCGAAGGAGACATCCCGGCGAGCATCGGAAAGGTGCCGAAGTTGACGGACGCGAAGTTGGAGGACTGGTACAGCCGGCTCATCAACTCGCCGATGAAGGAGTAGACCATGCCACGAGGAGTACCCGGTTCCAAGAAGCCCATGCGCAAGTTCCCGCCGGCCGCCCGCCGCGAATGTGCCGCCAACCCTGACCCGACGCCGACGCAGCCGCCCGCCGCCGACGTCGCCGCGCTCCACAACCGCCCGCCCGAGCCGGCGCCGATCTTCACGTCGGAGCACTCGCCCGAGAAGATCGAAGCCCGTCCGCTGCCGTACGGTGGCGACTCCTTCCCGACGTACCTGCTGGACAACGCGGCGCAGGTGACGGGAGCGGACGCCGCAAAGAAGCCGCCCACGTTCGACGGGCCCGCGCTGGCGGACGTAACGAAGGCGACGATGACCGGAGGCGAGGTCTGCCCGCTGTGTGGTCACACGCAGTACCCGGTGCCCGTGTTCCTCGGACCCATCGCCATGAACATCTGCGGTCAGTGCGGGATGCACTACCCGCAACGGTGATCTCTTGACATTCCGCGCGTACTGGCGACGATAAGGCCAGAGGTGCGCTCATGCCGTACTCCTACACGCCCCCGCCGAAGAAGAAGACGAGCCACTGGTACGACGACCTGGGCGGGGCCGTCATGCAACTTGGCGGAGCAGCGCTCGGAAGCCTGATCCCGATACCCGGCGTCGGCGGGGCAGTTGGAGCGGCACTCGGTGGAATGGTCGGAGGAGCGGCGGCATCGGCGGTTGACCCGGAATACGGGACAAGGTCTAGAGGTCTCGTTCCCATTGCTGCTACCTTGGGTTCGTACGGAATCGGGAAGGGAGTTGTGGCGGCAGGCATGAACGAGGCCAAGACCGCAGCCGAGGGTGTAGCTGCCGGCGCAGACAAGTACCGCCAGGGTCAGTTGCTCGCAGGACGGACTCCCGAGCAGGCCGCGGCACTCACCGAGCAGTGGGGCGTCAACCAACTCGAATCGCAGCCGACGTTCACGGGCGGCGTCACGATGGGCCAGTACGCCGGGTACACGGCGGCAGAAATCAACGAAGCACTGCGCAAGCAACTCGATTACAGGCGCCTGCTGCGCGATCGTCACATGGCTGTCGAGGGGTACGGCGGATGAGGGGGGAAGCGCGCGGGCTGTCCGACATCGTCTCGGTCGTCAACGAGAAGTACACCGACTGGTGTCTGGCGTACCGCGACATCCACCGCGACTGGATCGAGTGCTACGAGTTCCTCGACGGCAACCAGTGGGCGCAGGTGCGCGATAACCTCGAGGTCGTTCGCATCCCCAGGCCTAACAGCAGCGCCGTCCGCATCGTAGAGAACCTCATGGGCCCCGTGGCGCGCGTAGCCGTAGCGAAGTTGCTGGCCACGCCCTACGAGCCGCAGTCGGAGCCGTTGCAGGAAACGACCGACGCCATGCAGCAGGCGAAGGCGCAGGACGCTGTGCTGTCTGCACTGTCCGAGATGACGCAGTTGCACGAGAGCGTCATGAAGCCGGCCGCACTCGACTTCCTCGTCACGCGCTTGGCCATCACGCGCACCATGTGGCGCCCGTTCGTCGGCTCCGGCGAGAAGTCGCGCGTCGCCGGCAGGAACGCCAACCTGTCGTACTACTCCGACTCGCAGGAGTTGGACGGCTACGTCTACGTGTACTCCGTGTCGCCGCTTCGGTGGCTGCCTGCCCCGTGGTCGACCTACGACAACATCCCCGAGGTCATCGAAGTCCACACGCTCCACCGTGAGTACATGGAGGACGTGTGGGGCCCAGACGCGTGCAAGGACGCGACCCCCGTGGCCAACGCCTCGACGCGGGTGTACGGCTCGACGCGGGTGTACGGCTCGACGCGCGGTGGCACGGCCTCGCACTACCGCAACGACCTGTACCTCGTGTACGAATACTTCCGGCTCCCGACGAACAAGGAGCCGCTCGGCCGGCAGGTGATCTGCACGAACGGCCGCCTGCTGTACGACTCGAAGACCGACAAAGAGTTCAAGCAGATGGGCGGCATCCAGCGCAGCCCCTACGCCGTCGTCACCGACTTGGCGAAGGGCGCCCACCTCATCGGGCGTGGCCTGCTGCTCGACGCCGTTCCGCTCCAGAAGGCGCTCAACTCCATCGTGTCGCAGACGGCCGCCGCCTGCAACCGCGCGATGGCCACCCCCATGACGATCCCGAAGGACTCGAAGATCGAGTTCAACGAGCTTGTCGGCGGGAGCGTGATCGAAGTCGACCAGGCGCAGAAGGGCTTGCTCGGAATGATCGAGCAGCCGCGCTTCCCGGCCGAGGGCTTCCAACTTGCCCAGGTCTACCGCAACGCCATCCCGAACGTGGTGGGCGTGCACGACACGTCGCAGGGCGAGGCCCCCGGCATGGGCGCCGGAAGCGGCAAGGCCATCGGGATGCTGGCCAGCCTCGACGCCACGAAGTTCGGCCCCATGGCCGAGGCGTTCCAACGCCTGCACATCACCACCTACGAGAACATGATCGAGGCGTGGCGTGGACACGTCGGCCTGGACATGGCGCTCCAGATCATCGGCCCCGACAAGCAACTCGAGACGGTGACGTGGTACGCCAACAACCTCTCGAAGTTCCGGTTGCGCATCCGCCCGATCCCAGCGCAGTTCAAGAGCCTGTCGCAGCACCGCGAGGACATCCTGCGGGCGTGGCAGATGGGGCTCATCAAGAACCCGGAGATGGCGCTTGGCGCGTTGGGGCTCAACGACTACGTCTACATGACGAACGACGAGCGCACAAAGGCTCGCGAAGAGAACGCGTGGTTCCGCGCCAACGAAGACCCGAAGGCGACGCTCCCGACGGCGTGGTGGGAAGACAGCCGCACGCACGGCATGGAGCACAAGCGCGAGTTGATGTCCAGTGAGTTCGCGGCGGCGGCCAAGCAGAAGCCGTGGATTCGCATCCAACTCGAGGAGCACCTGGCGTCGCACGCCCGCAGAGAGGCGATGGACGCGCAGGGTTTGCCGCAGCCAGAGGTGGCGCAGCAGCCACAGGCACAGCCTGGGATGCGCAACCCGTCGGCGCAGGGTATGGCGCCGCAGATGTTCACCCCCGGAGGCGGGGGAGAGAAGCGTTCGGAACTGCCCGTGCAGTTGGAACAAGCCGGTGCGCCGGGGCAGGGTGCCCCGCAGGAACCGGCAGGGCCCGCGCCCCAGTAAGCGCGTGACGGGTTCCTGGCACCCGAAGCCAGAGGAGGGAACATGCCGCGAGAGATCGTCGACACGACAACCATGGTGAACGGGGGAGTGGTTCCTCAGACGCAGACCCTCACGGGAGCGGGGGCAGCCCCCTCCTTCGACGGCACGCAGCAGGCGCCGTCGCAGCAGCAGCAGGTCGACCCGAACCTGCCGCCCGAGTTCAACACGCAGGGGCTACCCGGCGGCGCCGACAAGCGCGTGAAGGGCGCCCTCGCCAAGTTCCAGCATGAGGCCAAGGCGCGCGAAGCGGCGGAGCAGAAGGCCGCCGCGCTCGAGCAGCGGCTCGCGCAGTTCGAGGCCAAGGTCGGCGGCATGGAAGCCGCCCTGTTCCGTCCGCAGCCCGAGCCCCCGAAGCCGCAGCGCAAGGGGTGGGAGCCCCCGCCTCCGCCCGAGGGCATGAAGGTGGAGCCCGAGGTCAAGAACGCCCTCGACTACCTGATCAGCGTCATGGACTCGCGCAGCAGGTACGACCGCGAGGTCATCAACGAGCAACTCGCGGCCAGGCTCGGCGAGTTCGAGCCGCTCAAGGGCAACGTCCAGCAGATGCGCGACGCGCAGATCGTGCGCGACGTGCACGGACTGGTCGACCAGCGCGTGGCTTCGTATCCCGAGGCGCAGCGCGAGTTCGTGAAGAAGACGCTTCTCCGTGGGGTGCAGACCGCGTTCGCCGGCCACCAGGCGCCGGACACGGTCTCCATGGAAGACGTCGGCAGAGTGATCGATGCGGACATGGCGGAACTGACGAAGTTCCTGCCGAAGCCCGCCGTGAACAAGGGGCCGTTCGATGGTCTCGACGGCCGAAACCCGCCCGGCGCGCAATTCAGAGGCGTACCTGGGCAGCACAGCACGGACGCTCCCGATCTGCCCCCAGTGAATTCGCTTGACGAATTGATGACTCGTAGCAATGCTTACCTACGAGACGCGACGTCGGGCAACTGGGCGAGCCGGTTGGGCGGATAGCGTCCGCGAGGAGGCAACATGGCCGGTCCGATCACGCTCAGTGGGCTCGATGCCCAGGTCGCCCTCACCAACGAAGTGCTCATGCGGCACATCGAGCCTGGCGTGCGTCGCCTGGCCGACGTGTCCAGCCTGTACGGCCAGATCATCCCGCGCGGCAAGCGCCAGATGTCGGGCGCGGGCGGGCAGTTCGCCGTCGGCAACGGGTTCGATCCGGGCGTGTCGTGGCGCGGGACGCTCGAGCGCCTGCCCCAGACCGGCGAGGTGAAGCCCCGCTGGACGAACTTCGACACGTTCAACCTGTTCGCAGCCATGACGTTCGAGGACAAGTACCTCGTGCGCGTGGCGAACAGCCCCTCGAGCGAGATGCTGCTGGGCGGCCTGAAGGAGAAGACCAAGCGTCTCCTCGACACGCTGTCCAACGAGAAGGACACGGCCATGTTCGGCGACGGGACCGCCGTGAAGGCGCTCGTCACGAACGCGGGCGGAACCGTCCCCGTCAACAATGTCCCGCATCCCGAGTTCGGTCTCACGACCACGATCCCCGTGCGCTTCTGGGACAACAACAACCTGTCCTTCGGCGCGACGCACTTCGTGACGCCCGGCATGAACATCAACATCTTCGCGAGCGCGACGCCGACGCTGCGCGTGGTCACGCGCGTCCTCACCACGGACTTCGCGACCGGCTCCATCATCGTGCAGGGCCACTGCGCGGCCTCGCTGGTCGACGGCGACCGCATCGTGCGCGGCGACAGCCACGGCAACGACATGAACAAGTCGATGGCCGGCATCTTCTCGATGTTCAACGCGGCCACGGGCTACCTGGGCGTCAACTTCGACGTCATGCAGGAGTGGAAGCCCATCGTGTCGGACAACGGCGGCGCCACCCGCGCCTTCGACGCAGGCGAGTTCCTGCGCGAGCTCATCGCCCTGTCGATCGAGTCGCCCGGCGAGTTCAAGGCCGACACCATCCTCGTGCACCCCGCCCTGTCGTACGAGTACTGGAAGCAGCGGAACTTCCAGACCCAGTACTGCGCGTGGGAGACAGAGATGGCGACGAAGATCAGCCGCCCGGCGTTCTACGTCAACGGCAAGAAGCTCATGTGGCAGGAAGCCAAGCTCATGCCGCCCCACGCCATCGCCACGCTGTGCTCGCAGTCGTGGGAGCGCGTCGTGGACATGGACTTCCAGTTTGACGCCAGCCTCGGCTCGGTGCTGAAGCCCATCCAGGGCTACGGCGGCGTGCTCGGTGCGTTCGGTCGTGGCTACGAGAACATGATCTGCACGAGCCCGCGCGAGAACATGATCTCGACGAACTGGGAAGTCGACCGCACGCTGCTCCGCCGATAGCCGGCTGGTGGGGAGGAGGACATCATGGGGTACCCCTCGAACCACACGCCCGACAAGGCGAGTGCGGTGTTCGAAATCGAACCCGGCATCGTCAAGACCGGGCTGCTGCTCTGCGCCGACGACGAGCGCGTCATCGAACTGGTCGACATCACGATCACGGTGGTCGACGGAGACCTGGACCCCGGCAGCGGAGGCGACCCGACGCTGTTGCTCGGCGACAACATGCCGAGACCCGACCTGTGCTCCATCGTCTACCATGCCCCGACCATCGTGCCGAAGGGCACGTGCGCTTCGTGGCGCAACGGTGACTTCACCGTCGACCAGACGTGGCGCCGCAACGGGGAGGCCGGAGCGCCGGTCATCCTGCGCGACGGCGACTGCCTGTACTGGTACTTCGACGGCGTGACGACCGCGTCGACCGGCAAGGTGTGCATCTCCGTGCACTACCAGTACGTGAACGCCCGAACCAACAAGAAGCGCGCGTAAGGAGGCCGAGAGATGGCTCTGATCAACGACAGTCAGGTCAACGAGCAGACCTACGAGAAGGACTTCGACACGGTCGCGTCGCAGCCCCACCAGGGGCACCCGACGCCCGTGAAGCAGCCCATGCACATCGAGTGGTACGGCCCGCTGGACTGCGCCGGACGCGAGGGCGGGGTCGGAACGACCTTCACGGCCCCGTTCGTCGGCGACAACGTCCGTGAGCACATCGACGACGTGATCGTCATGTGCACGGAAGACCTCGACGTCGCGGCCGAGTTGGTCGTCGGCATTGTCGCGGTGGCCCCGGCACCCGCCATCGCGGATGCGGACTACATCGTCGGCGACGAGGCCGGCGGCACCGGCTCCACGACGCTCCCCGTGACGCTGGACCAGGGCGAGATCCTGTCGTTCACCAACGGCACGCTCGGGCTGCGCACCACGGCCGGTACCATCGGCGGCGACGATGTGAACCAGATCGTCGAGGGCCCCGCCCTGCTGACGGCCACGGTCACGCCGGGCCAGGGCGCCTTGACGGGGCTGGTCTACATCGGCATCCGCAAGCACGTCTACGGCAACGTGGCGTCGGCCGACCGCGCGCACAAGTACCCGGCCCTCACCAACGAGGACGGGACGACCCTCCTGTAGCGGGTGTCGCCCCGCCCCACAAGGGGCGCACCATGTCCTTCCCTTCGTACGTCCCCTTCCCCTTCGTCCGACGCGACACGAACCGCGTGCGTGCGTGCAACGAGCGGCTTCGCTCCAACGGACACTACACGTTCGAGATGCTGCTCGACGCGGTCAACGGGCACTACGTCGTGGTGCGCTGGGACGGCACCCCCAGGTCTCCCATCGTCCTTGTGGCGTTCACGAAGCCATCGGCCGACCGGCGCCACAAGGACGACCTCTTCGTCGAGGTCGGGCCCGACGACATGGTGGTGGAACTCGGGAAGAACCTGACCATGCAGAAGGTCATGATGGAGCGCACGCTCGACGCTCGCATCGCGGCGCAGGACGAAGCGCGGCGGAAGGCCACTTCAGACGCCGTCGAGACGTGGTACAACGGCGAGCACGACGCCATGGAGCAGACCGCCGACGTGAAGCGGAAGGCGTTGCGCGAGACCATGGGCTCGTGCGAGACTGACGGGCGAGGTCCGAACCACGGGTCGAAGTTCTACGGTCCGCAGTTCGATCGAAACGTGGTGAACGCGTGAAATACTTCGAAGCGCTCCTCCTGTCGCGTCGCTTGTCGGGCTGCATCGACGAGTTGGTGTTGCCGGCGACGACGTGCCGCCTGTTCTTGGAGCAGGCGCACCGCGACGTCATGGTGGAGTGCACGCAACGCTCGCGGTACGTGTTTCAGCGCGAGGACTACTGCACGTACCCGGCGAGTGCCCCCTTCCTGAACCTGGATGTTGCCCTCAACACGGCGGCGACGGGTGCGCTCATGCGGCTGGAGGCAGTCGGATACATGCCGAATGGCGGTACTCGGTCGCAGTCCAACGAGCCCCTGGTCATTCGCCGCTTGCAGGATGCTGGGGCAGTGCCGCCCGGTAAGGGGCCCATGGTGTTCGACTTCGACATCCCTGGCGCCCCTCTCGAATACGTCGGCGGAACGAGCGTCGACAACTTTCTGTACGAGCTGTTCAACCACGAGCTGCGGCTGCATCCGATCCCGGTGGTCGACGTGAGCCTGTACCTCATCACGGTACGTGAGTTGAAGTTCTCGGAAGAGAACGACCTGGTGCTCGGCGGCTTCGTGTCGGGCGGAGAGATGGCGGTCGTCTACCATGCGGCCGACCTCATGGCGTCGGCGGCGAACAAGGACGAGTACGCCGCTCGTGCCCGCGCGCAGTACATGCAGCAAGAGCAGCGGCTCACCGACCGGCTGAAGATCGGACAGAAGAACCTCGGGCCCTACTCGGGCATGAACCCCCTCTACCCGCCGTCGTGGTAGGTGGCCAGTGAAGACCGTCTCCTTCACCATGCCGCGGGTCGAGGGCATGTGCCAGGTCGACCAGTACGCCGACGTGCGCCGTCACGCGTCGATGGACCTGAACGGCGAGTGGTTCGGTAACCACCGGGCGACGCGGCGCGGGAGCCGGCTGCTGCTGGCAACCGAGGGTTGCTTCGACTTCAAGGCCATCCGGTTGTTCGAGTCGACCACGTCGAAGGAACTGCGCGCCCTGGTGGTGGCGCACGTCATCCACGACGACTACGACACCGGGCGCACGTTCTACATCCCGCAAGACCCCGTCATCCCGACGGCAAACCCGGTGACGTTCTACCCCTACGAGGTGGTGCTGCTGGTGCTGCGCGTGAGCGACGGTAAGATCCTCGGGTGGGGGCGTCCGCACTCCGTTGAGTTGCCTTCCGACGAAGTGCCGGAGCCTGGGTACACCGACTCGACCGGGACGGCCTACCCGAGCGGCTTGTTCTACAAGCCATGGCGCGAAGCCCCTGGCCCCTGGCAGGCTCACCTCATCGAGCACCGCGACATCTTCTACGTGTACGGCTTCGGGCGGTACGTGTGGAAGGTGTGGAAGTACCAGATCGCCGACGAGACCATCGAGCACGGGACCATCGGCGGTACGACGTGGTCGTGGGACGATGGCACCGTAACGCCTGCCGCCGGGGCAGTCCCAGTAGAGCAGAAGTTTCCATCCACGGGAATCCCGTACCGCTTCGGCCAATTCGCTGTACGCCGCTGCGAGTTCGAGCGCGGACTGGAGTGGACTGCGTACGCATTCCTGGCCGGTGGAATCAAGGCGAAATACGCTGCGAAACAACACGACAGAGTGGTGTGGACGTTCGATGACGACTACGTGAACGTCATCAGTTATGGCGTCGACCGAAACGACGAGCTGGTATCTCGGGACGTAATCGTGTCGACCGATCCGGTAACCAAATTGGTCACTGGCTGCAAGGTGGACGAGTCGGTGGCGTGGCTGTCAGACCCCAGGGAGCCCATGAGCATCGCCTGGGTCTCGCAGTACACGCACGACACGGGCGACCGCATCGTGGCCGTGGCGTCGATGGGAACGCGCTTCGCGATCATCGGCGAGAAGAAGACCAAGATCGTCTCCGACCTGTCGGCCACGTCGTTAGTCGACCCGACGCTCGAGTTCGGAACCTGTGCTCCGTGGTCTGTGCAGTCCTTCGACGACCGCTGCGTCTTCGTGTCGCACGAGGGGATCGTGGTGCTGGCCACAAACGGCGGGAAGGTGCAGTCGGCGCCCTTCCTCGATCCGTTGTTCGAGGGCTCGGCGAAGGCCACCGTTCCCCGCCAGAAGTTCCGCGAGGGGCGGCGCCTGGGGCTGCCGTACTCCGTCGACCACGACCGCCTGCACCTGGCTGTGGCCACGCACGACCGGCGCAACACGACGTACACCGTGGCCGTGTCGACGGTCGGCAGTCTGGTGCCGAACGATCTGCTCATCGTGTGGAACTACGGTGCCGACCGCTGGCACCTGCACCACGGGACGGAGACGATCTCCGAAGGAGAGTGGTACGCGTACGTCAACGAGAGCCGTCGCGACGCCCCGCTCGACAACGACCTGCGCCTGCACCTCGTGGCCGTCAAGGCCAACGACGACGACCTGAAGAACTACGTGCGCGCGATGGCGCAGATGTACGACGCCGTCAACGATGAGTGGAACGACATCGAGGACCAGCCTCACAACTACCCCATCTTCACGACCTTGTGGTGGCGCGACGCCGACACGTACGCGGCCAACGCTGACAGCGTCACGGCCTTCGTGAACGCCACTGGAGTCTACGTAGCATGGAGCGGAGACGAGGAGATGATCGCCTGCGACCTCGGGCTGGCGTACCTCATCACCTACGGCTACTACCGCATGTTCCCGGTCCTGTTCCCGTCCTGCATCATGTCGGTGCGCTCGACGCCCATGATCGGCGTTGGAGACTTCGCACTGAAGAACGTCCAGGGCGTGCGTCTGACACTATCCGAGCCCATCTACAAGAGCGACGGCGTGGCAGCGGTGTACGTCGAGACGGAGCACGGGTCGACCGAGTGCCTGTCCGTGGAGGCCGACGCGCCGGAGAGGTTCCGCACGCACGAGACAGGCGGGGCGTCGGACGCCATGCAGACAGAACCCGGCCGCCCGTACTGGGGAGCCGACAACGAAGAGTGGGGCGCCCACGCCGATGGTGGCACGGGGCGCAAGTGGTATCGCCCCGACGCCGTGAGTATCCGCATCGACACCAACGTCCCTGACGCGGGGTGGCTGCGCGTCACCGTCTTCGACGCCCTGGGCACCGTGGACGCCGAGAAGGTCGGCCTGAAGCGCGAGATGAAGCTGGTCAACCTCGGCCTGGAGGTGGCGGTTGATCGGCCGTCAGAGCAGGCGTGGTAGCGTCGACCCACTCCAGGGCCTCGGGAAGTGGGGGCGCGTGCCCCTGTACCCGACGACCGACTGGGTCGCCACCATCAACACCTACGCCGGGCGCTACCCGTCCTTCTACTTCACCGAGGGCGTCTACCAGCTTCGCGGGCTGCTGACGCTCTACAAGCCCGTGTACCTGTACGGGTCGCGCGACTCCGTCGTGAGCCTCGAGAGTTCTCGGCAGTCTGGAATCCTCGTGACCGCCGATGGCGTAAGGCTCGACGGGTTCACCATCCGTTGTCACGAGTTGTTCCTGCGTGACGTGGTGCGCGTCGAGGGCGACGACGTGTGCCTGAACGAGTTGAAGTTCGAGAACGCCAACCACCTTCAAATCTTGGCGAACCACTGGTACACCGTCCACGGCGTCGACTGCCACGGGCTGAAGATGCTCGACTGCGAGTTGCCGGGGCCGCTGAACGTCGACCCCGCCCCGCGCGAGAACCTGGTGTACCTGGACGACACCAGCTCAGACGCCTTCTTCAGCGGGAACTACCTCGGTCGCGACTGGAATTCCGCGATGCACGCGGTATCCTACAAGCAGGCGACGGGGTGCATCGGGAAGAACCTGCCCGACGTGGCGGGAGACAGTGAGACCAACTTCGCCTACATTGACGCGAGGCCATGATGGGAATCGAGGGCACGAAGATCATCGGCGACGAAGGACTGGACGCCGACAAGTTGCAGGCGTGGCTCGACTCGATCGCGGCGTGGGCGAACGGGAACGTCGGTCTCCAGTCGCTCGTGAACAGGTACGTGAAGTCGTCGATCGGGTTCACCCTGTGCGCGGACGACGACACGGTAAGTGCCGGCGTCATCCCGGTCGACGTCGACACCGGGACGCCGCGCGTCCGCATCTTCACGAAGATCCCGCTGGTCGAAGGGCTGGTGACGTTCCGCAACATCCTGCTCACCGGGCAGGCTATGGCGACGGGAGACGACCTTGCCTTCTCGCTGTGGACCTACCCCGACGAGTCGTTCACGCCGGCCGACGCGATCCAGATCGCAGGGCAGACGCTCACGAACCCTGGGGCTGCCGGGTGGGTCTACGACTACGACGAGCGCACGTTCTTTCCCGGAGACAGGCGCTTCATTGAGATGCGCCTGACGACGGATGACGTCGAGGTGTGGAACCGGGTAACGTGGTGCGCAGAGTTGACCTGGCAGTTGCAGGAGTTCTAGATGCTCATCACGGCGCCGACCATCAACAACGGCGACCCCATCGATCCGTCGGTGGTGCAGGCGTTCATCGACCAGGTCGACGCACTGCGGCGCGGGAACGTCGACAATGACAACATGCAGGACGCAAAGCCGTGGTGCGTCGTGCCGCTGAAGGGCTGGCACCTTGGGCCTGACGACGCCGGGATCGGCTACGTCGACATGGAAGAGGGCCCGGCGTACACGATGATCCCGTTTCGGATCGCTCCGCAGGAAACCGACCTTGCGATCCCGAAGAAGTATTTTCGCATCGACAACGTGCTCGTGGTAGCCGACGCGTGGTCTACCAGTGAGACCATGGCCGTCGAGTTGTGGCGCTACACCGACGAGACGTACACCGTTGGGGCTGGCCCACTGCTGACGGCAACGCTCACGTCCACTGCTGGCCCGTTCCCGACCGGCCACGAATTGCAGTCGGCGTGGGCAGAGACGGGCGGGGACAGGTTCATCTACTGCGAGGCGACGCACCAATTCTACGCGTGGCACTTGTACAAGGTCAACAGGGCCTCACTCTGGCGCTCGGTTTCCATCCAGGGTGAGGTGTGGTACTATCCGTTCCGAGGCTAGGAGGGCGCGATGGCCAAGTGGAATCCGAAGGGCACGGGGCAGAGCAACCAGGCCGTCGCGACGTCCAAGTTGCAGGGTGACGTGGGATCGTTCCAGGTCGGCGGCATCCGTCCGCCGGTCGCGAACCGGGGGATCATGCTGGCCATCCCTGACCCGGCGCAGCAGCAGGTTCCGTCGCAGGCGTTGGCACAGATCGCCCAGCCGCAGGGCGGGTACGCCGCGCGACCAGTGCGCCAGCAGCAGGTTCTCCCAAGCATGGGCACCCCGCCTGCCGCCGGATTCAACCGTGCACTACAGGCTGCTCCGTCGATGAATCCCTACGCCACGCTCGCCACGGGCTACCGTCCGCAGGCTCAGGGTGGCGGAGGTGGCGGCGGGCAGGGAGGCACCGAGTCGTTCGGTTCGGCGCTCACCGACACGCCGCAGAACGTCGAGGTCTACGACCCAGCACCGCGACCCGCAGAGGCGGAGCCGGCGAACCTCGGCAACCAGGACATCGTCTGGGGCGGCAGCGGCGCCGGCCAGTCGAGCACGACCGAGACGAGCACCACGACCACCGAGCCCGGCGCCGTCGACCCGGAGTTCAAGGACGCCTACGACCAGGCCAGTGCCAGCATCGACGCGTCGGTCAACCAGCAGCGCGAGCGCGAACTGTACGAAGCCCGCCGCATGGGCTACGGACCTGGGATGCTGGCGCAGATCGACGCCGAGGCCAACATCTCGTTGCAGCAGCAGAAGAACACACTGTGGCTTCAGTACATGCAGGCGTGGTGGTCGAAGCAGGCGAGCGACAAGAGCCTGTCGTTGGAAGAACGGCGGCTCGACGATGAGATGTCGAAGTGGTACGACTCGTTCATGTCCAACGCTGACGCGATGCGTGACGATATCGACGCCAGCGGAGCAACTCCGGCGCAGAAAAACGAGTGGAACAAGATGGTCGCCGACATTCAGCGAGAGTACGCCGATGATCCGATTGGTGGTGCTGCGGCGCTACAGCGCGCGAAGGCCGAGATGAACCTGTCGGTCGGCAGTAATATCTCGAACCTGTCCTACCAGGAACTCGTCGACCTCATGGCCAGGGCGAAGAAGAACGGCGTCTCCGCCGAGGAGCAGGCGCGGAGCGAAGGCTTCGACGTGTAGGAGGCGACCATGCCTGGATACAGCAGCAGCCGCGTCATCACCGCAGCGCAGAAGCGCGCGTTCGACCTCGAGCAGCAGCGCGTCAACCAGAACTCGCTCGGCCAGCGCATCGCGCGGATGCTGGCCAGCGGGGCTACGAACCTGCTACAGACCGCCGGGATGCGCGACATGCAGCGCACCATGCCGACGCCGATGGAGGGCGCGCAGGTGGCCCAGGCACTCCAGGAAGCCCGGCTGCGTGAGGCGCAGGTGCCGGGAGCGGAGGCGCGAAGTCGCGTCGATTCGATGGAGGCGGAGGACACCGCCACGGTTCGAGAGCAACTGAAGACCGTTTCTCCGAAAGAACTCCTCGATGCTACGACCGGCGTGCGTCAGTCGTCGAACCCGTTCTTCAACAACGCCTACGGCGCATCGCTCGTTCCCAAATCGGCAACCGAGGGCGTGTCGGCGAGGCTGAAGGCGAAGGCTGCCGCAGAGAAAGAGACGGCAGACCGCCGCGCGAAGTTGCGTGTGGCCGAGATTGGCGCCGCACCGCAGTACGCCGAGGTGGCGCGGAAGACGCGCGAGGATGCCGTCGGACGCGCAGAGAAGGCACGCGAAGCCGCGCAGGAAGCGATGCGTGGAGAGGTCATCCGACACAACGAGTTGATCGCGAAGCCGGAAACGAACCCGGAGGAAGAGAACAAGCGCTTCGAAGCGGAGATCAAGGCACTCCAGGACACGTACACGCAGGCGTCGAGCGAGGCCATGAAGCACGGCTATGTCCCGATCGACATCACGACGCCCGGCCAGCGCGCACTCGGCGAAGAGAAGACGGCCGGGATCGTTTCCAAACGAGCCGGGGAAGACGCAAAGGCGCAGTATTGGCGAGAGCACCCAGGAGGCACTGCGGGAGAAATAGCAAAGACACGCGAGATGACGGAGCAGCACCGCGCGCAGATGGCACGCCAGCGCGCAGACGACGAAGCGAACAAGGGAGCGGCGAGGGTGTACGACACCTACTTCGACCCGACGAACAAAGAGTCGTACATGCAGGGCGACAATACAAGACGAAGGTTCCAACAGGACACCGGCATCAGGAGAAAGGCGCGCGCCGGGCTGTCGAGGGCTATCTCGGCCCAACTTACGAGCGGAGATCCGAAGCAGGTGGTGCAGGCGATCAACGGGATCGAGAGGGCCAGGCGCGATCTTCCCGCTGACGAGTTTGGGCTGGTGTCGGCCGCAACGCTTCCGCTTCTTGGGGCGGAACGAGATGGCTTGGTCGTGTCCGCGAAGGACATCTTCTCTTCGTCGAAGAACGCTGCGGAAGCCAAGGCAGACATGATCGCGCGCATCGTGAAGGGGCAGTAAGTGTCCAACTGGGACGCGCTTGTAAAGGGCCCAGCCGAGGGCACAGAGGAACCCGCGCAGTCGGAAGGCAGGTGGGATGCTTTGGCTGGAGCGAATCCCGCTGCCAAGTCAGAGGAAGTCCCCCCCATTCCTGGCACGCCCATCGTCACCGCCAATCCCGACGGCTCAGGCTTCCAGGTAGACTGGCCGGGTGAGCCGGCGGAGCCCTACGTTCCTCCCGAAGTCACGACCACGATTCGCCCTACGACTCCCGAGGTCATAGCCAACGAAGCGTACCTGCGTCACCTGAACGCGCGTCCTATCGAGGCGCAGTTGAAGGTGGGGACGTGGGGCGACGTGCTGACGGCATTCGACCGTGGCCACATGCGCGGTAGGTACGACGACGTGCGCGTGAACGGAGTGCCGCTCTCGGAAGAATCCAAGGCGCAGTACGTGCGTGAGGACCAGCAGTTTATCGCGGAAGCGGCGGATGCACTGCCCGGAGCAACGCTGCGCGGGTTGACTAACTTCGTCCCGAACGTGCTCGAGGCCGGGCTGCAACTCGCGACGTACAACCCGTGGCCGACCGTTGACGAGATCACGCAGAAGGCCGCCAAGGACAAAGGTGTTGAAGAGATCCTGTGGACGCACACGCCGGCAACGACTGAGGCCGCAGCCAGGTACAAGGCGAGAGTCAGGGCTGGCGAGATCTACTACAGTAGCGGAGAACTCGGAGTCGGTGCTCCACCCGATACGGGCGACCCGCGCCTTGTGATGAACGAACAGAACGGCACACTGTACCCCAACCTCGACGCGCTGGTAGTGCACGACGGAGACAAGTTCCGCGTCGACACACGCGCTCTTCAGACCGCGTTTCCGGGCATCGACCTGACCACGCCGGAGGGGTTCAAGAAGTTCAAGGCAGTTGAGGCGGTACTGTCCGAGCGCGAGCGCGCCGTGCACCAGACGCGTGCGGACGAAAGCCTGGGCGCCGTACTCGCCAAGGAGTACGCGAAGGACTGGGTTCGCAACATCGTCGAGAACCCTGGGTATTACGTGCTGACCAGGCCGTTCGACGCGGCGTTCACTGTACTCGGGACGGGACAACTCCTGACTGGCGTGGTGAAGACCGGTGGAAGGATGCTCGCCAAAGAAGCCGGAGTGGTGGGGGCGAAGACGGCTCGCCTGCTTGACGCATCCAACGCCGCAGCCGAAGCCGGCGACACGGCCAAGGTAGCGTCACTGTCACTGAAGGCCGACAAGGCCATGAAGGCGCAGGACGTCGCCGCGCGCATCAGCACGTGGCTTGGCGACACCTCCGACATGGCGGTGCACGTTGACGTCGTGAATGGTGGCCGAGACCTAATCAAGCGCACGGCAGACGAACTAATCGCGTCTGCACTCGAGAAGGGAGACCTGGCGAAAGCACGGTCCATCGAAGGGCTGCGCAACAACTGGTTGGTGCAGATCGAAGACCGGCTGAAGCAGGTCGGGTCGGATGGCATCGTCACGATCAAGGACAAGGCTAGTTCCCTGCTGTCGCTCGGGGAGCGCGAGTACCTGGCGCGCGTGAACGAACCGTTGCTGCGAACGATCATGCCCATCATCGACGACGTGATGGGGCTGAAGAGGCCGAAGGGCCTCATCGGGCGCGGTGCGTACCAGGAAGCGTCGCAACTCGCCACCGAGACGGCACTGACGACGATGGGCAAGGAACTCGGGGCGGAGGGTACGGCCATCGCCGGGCGTGAGGGGCTGGTGCCTACCGCACACGCCGCTACTGAATGGCTTGGCAGCGTGAAGGAAGGCGACGAGTTGTCCTACGCCATCGCCAAGATGTTCACCGACGACATCAAGCCGGCAGCGCTCGACGTCTACCACGGGATGAAGAAGGCGCTTGGACCAGAACTTGGACAGGACGTTGTCAACAGAATCAACGCGACCGCTGCACTGGTCGAAGCGGAAGAAGCCAAGGACACCGCTGCTGTCTCGAAATGGGCGACCATCCAGCAGAACCTCGAGGCGGTCGGGTACTATCCAGAACACGCCAAGCAGATATCGCAGTCGGCGAAAGCAGTGCACGCACAGGCGCTCCTCGATTCTGCGAAGCCGAAGTTGGCGTACTACCTGGGAGACCCAGGAACGTGGGAGTTAGTCGGGGCAAAGCCCAGCCTTGCAAGGCAACTCGCCAAGGAGGCGGGGCGCGTCGACATCGAGCACGTCGTCGACGTTGGCAGGATCTTCCTGAACTACGCGCTGAAGCACGGGCGGCAAATCGAAGGGCTCGGGCCGCTGTCAGAGTTGCAGGCGTTGTACCTGTCTGGCGACAGCAAGTACGTCAACATCATCCGTCGGATGGCCGAGGGGTCTAAGCCCCCCCCCGTGCGTGCTTCGTACGTGGCGTCCCGGTTGGCAAAGATCGACAAGAAGACCTGGGGGTCTCCGGAGTCTGTTGGAGAAATATTCCGCGACTCGCTGTCCGAAGAGATCCGTCGCAAGCGTCCAACCCTGCTGAACCAAGCGGAGCCCGGCGAAGTAGCGACGAACCTTGCCGAGTCCATCGACGCGCTTCCTACGCACGACATCGCCCTGCGAGAAGCCGACAAGATGGCGAACGTGCAGAAGGCTGCACAACGCGTGGTGCGCGGAAGGATGGGGCTGTCCATGGGCAAGGGCCCCGAGACGCCCATCGATCTCGAGACGCTCTACAAGGCCACGATGGGCAGGCGCCTGGAATCGCTGCGTACCGGGAACCCCATCGTTCCGTCCGACGTGCTGCGCGACGCGATGTTCCTCGCTCCCGAGTCAGAACTTGGCAAGGCTGGCTGGGCGCGCGTCAAGGCTACGGAGTCCGCCACTGCCTTCGGTGGCAAGGGCAGTGAGGCGGGGCTCTCCACGCTGAAACCCGGCGCCGCGCTCGTCAGTCGCGACAAGTTGACCGTTGCTGCGCAGAAGGGCTTGACCGAAGCCGCCCGCGTGCTGGGCAAGGAGTACATCCCGAACGCTCTGGCCGAAGCCGCCATGGTGTCGGCGTACCAGGACCTGATCGAGATCCCAAGGCAGATCATCACCGAGCGCTTCGACGACCTGCTCGGCATGGGGAAGGTCGACCCGCGATGGATCGGGAACCTAGACAAGTACGTCCCCGAGTTGAGCAAGAAGTACCACGACGACACGTTGTTTATACTGACGAAGTGGTGGGATCTGCGGGGCATGTTCGGTGCGAACAAGGACCGCTTCCGCGTGAATACCAGGGACGCGAGCGCGCGTGGCATGGTCTGGAACCTGCTCACGCGCTACCACAAGGCCGCCATGGACATGAGCCAAGCCGCCGCCGCGCACCGGCAGGCGATGGACATGGCCTACTTCCTCGGGGAGCACGGCCTGCTGCGCACAGGCAAAGTCGTGGACAAGGTCGCCATCGGAGAAGACAACAAGATCCGCGAGGTATTCCGCGCCGTCGTCGGCAAGGACGAAGAGGGCAACGCCATCACGCGCGACCTGACGCGCTTGTCCGCCAACGACTTGCGAGGGTACGCCGGGCGCTTACAGGAAAGCGCGTTGTGGAGCAAAACTGGGCAGGCCGGGCAGGACATGATGGCCAGGCTTCGAAGCCGCGTAGCGTCGCGCAACACCGACGTTTTCTTCGACGACGTTACGCAAGAGTTCTACGTCTCCATTCCGAACGACCCGAAGAAGTACGGAGACCTGGCAGGTACATTGGTGCGCGAGTTGGAAGCCGACTACCTGAAGTACGGCGACCCACTGCTGTTTGAGGAGCAGGCTCGCGCACTGAAGCAGTCTGGGTTGTTCCACGGTCTGAACGCTATCGGCTCTCGGTTCAAGACGGCGCACGTCGCGGCGTATCTGAAGTCTGCCGAGCGCAACGTGCTCATGAACGCGGCGTACTCCCTCGCGACTCCGTGGGGACGCGGGTACTTCTCGTCGATGCCGAAGGTGTGGGACGACTACAAGCCGTACATCGACGGCACGGCTGGACCAGACAACATCTGGGTGCGCATGAAGGCGCACGGGATCATGGACGACACGAACATGGGCGCCGAGGGCATGGAGACTCGGAAGGCTCTCGGCCGTTCGGCGTCACGCGTCCAGCAGACGGCCGACATCTACGGTGGGAAGACGCCGTGGAAGTGGCGGCAGCACAACCGCGAAGAGAACGTCGTGCACGCGCTCGGGGCACCGTTCCGCGCAAGCGACGTCTATCTGAAATCGATGGGGTCTGCGTACAACATCGTCGAGGCTGCGTCCAAGGGCGCGAACATGCTGGCCGTCGAGCGCGAGATCGGCCTATTCGCCGAAGCGGAGCAGCGCATCCTGGCGGCGGTAGGCGATACGGTCGGAGAAGCAGCCGTTCGCGACGTCATGCTCAACGGCGTCGAGTCGAAGAACTGGGCGACGACGTTGTCTGAGTACGCCAGGGCCCGCAACATCGGAGCGCGTGCGGCATCCGTCGAACTCGGGCTCGAGGTGAAGTCGTCGAAGTTGGTCGACACCTACCGATGGTTCGACCGCCCCGGCAAAGACGTTGTCGCGCAGCGAGTAGGCGAGGCACTGAAAGACCCTGGGCTCGCGGCGAAGAACGCAGCCGAGTTGATCGGGTTCAACTACCACAAGGTCAACGGGCTGGTGCGCGCACTGCGCGGTCCCATCGGCGGGGCCATTGTGTCGCCATTCATCACGTGGTCGGTCAAAGCGTCGAAGCTCGGACTGCAACTGATGGGCGCGCACCCCACGGAGACGGCGCTGCTGATGCAGATCGCGCAGGTCGTCGACGACGTGTGGAACCTGCAACTCCCCGACGACAAGCGGCAGGCGTACGCCGAGCTGGCCGCGAACCTGAACAGCACCGTGGCCTCACAGATTTTCCCTGGCGGAACCGGCGCGATCGAAACCCCAGGCGGGCTGGACCAGGGGGTTGACGTCACCTACTTGATGGGGCTTTCCCCTGGCTTCGACCTGGCGCGCTTCTCGCCCGCCAAGGCTGGGCAGTTTGCCGGCGAGTCCGTCGCGTCTATGATTCCTGATACATTCCGCTTCAGCGGGTGGCTCGGTCGTCCGCTGGTCATGGCACTGACAGGATACGACCCGCTGTACAAGAAGGAAGTCGAGCCAATCGACGTCACCAGGGCCATCTTCGAGACGCAGGTGTCTCCAACCATCGTGAAGCCTGCCTCCGAGATCATGTCCTCCCTTCTCGGGAAGACTGTTTCGCGCGGAGGAGCGGAGCAGTTACCCGACATCGTTGGTTCGTTCGCAAACGAGTTGAAGCCGTGGACGACGCGCAGGGTTTCGCTCGACAAGATGCGAGACAGGTACGCCAAGAACGTTGAGACGTACTTCTCTGCGCAGGTCTCTGAGTTGCTGGAGCGGGAGGAGGAAATCTACAGCGTCGCACGCATGGAGCACCGTCCGCTGACCGAGGGGAACTTGGCTTCGATTCGCGCCATCGAGGCGGCCATCCAGAAACTCGACGACGCCAAGGAGGCTCGCCTGCGTTCGGGCGAGTCCCCCGGTGCCCAATGAGAACGCTTGCCATCCGTGAGGATTCGAGTACAACAAGTAGCGGGAGGGCGCGATGAGCCTGCACAACGAGTACACCGTCGACAGCGAACGCAACGGATCAACCGACTCCCACAGGCGCGAGGGGTGGATCATCCCCGTGGTGAACGCCTACTTTGCCGACGTCGATCCCGCCGCGTGGCCCGCCGACTACGGCCCCGGCGAATTCGTCACCCCCGAGGACGGCGAGTTCCTGCTGTACGGGCTGCCCCGCTACAAGAACTGGCACGAGGTCATGCTACGCGCTCTGACGGCCATCGGCGAGACGTGGACGGCGGAGGTTGAGTACTGGCTGCTCGACTCCCTGCCCGCTGCCGATCCGGCACTCGTGCTCGCGGACTACCTGGCGCACGGGCGCCGACTGCGTGAAGGCACCATCAGCGACGACGGTACGGGCGAGGATCTGGACCACTCGCCGTTCGACACGCACCGCCGCTATCTGCTCATCCGGTTGGTCAACGAGACCGGGCTGTTCGTCGAGGGAGAGGGTGAGGCGGAAGACGTCTGGTATCCGCTGACGGCCCGTGTGCTGTCGTGGAACGCCGGCGAGAACGAGCGGTTCCGTGCCGAGCAAGACCTGAACGTGGGGCACGAGGAATGAGCACCGGGCCTGAGTTCGCACTGTTCGACATCGAAGCCAGCGTCACCGACGCCAACGCGGCGCGCGACATCCTGTTCCCAGCGTCTCCAATCGAGACCGTACCTGATGCCTGGTCTGGCTACGATTCCGACAAGGTGTTCCACCTGTCGGTGTACCTGCAAGCCGGCGTCAAGACGTTCACGTACAACACCTGGCCCGGCTGGCAGCCGACGCACATCGCCATCCAGTCGGACAACATGCCCGTCAACGTGGGCTGGGTACTTGGCGACAATGAGCGCTGGGTGTGGGACCCGAACTACGACGGCGTGTACTACGGCATGGCCAACCTGCGCGAGTCGTTCCTTCCCGCAGGGCACGCCGACGAGTGGCTGTCCATTGTGATCGACAAGGGAACGCTCGAGGCCGACACGGAAACGAACGTCGAGATCCTGATCCTCGGTGTCGAGGACACGGAGGAAGGCGCCCGCAGCGGGCACAAAAGCAGGCGCTGATAGGAGTAGAACATGGGCACCGTACCCTACGAACCAGAAGCCTCGCTCGCCAACCTACCTACCGACGGAGAGAAGGCCGCACTCGCCGGTACTACCGGGGCCCCTGGGGCGGCGAACAAGTACGTCACCGAGACGGACCCTGCTCTGGCCGGGCTGGCGGCGAACCTGCTGCTGTCGCAGACGAACAACTGGGTCATCGCCAAGAACAGCGGAACCCCGGTTGGCAACAACGTCTACGTTGGGCTATCCGAGATCGGCGTCGTGCTGAAGTGCGTCGGGGAGACGTACGTCGTCAACGACAACGCCAATGACTTCCTCTACACGAACGACGCCAGCGCCGCGTCGAAGGTGTACGTCCACTCGACGGGCCTACAGCACAAGGCCATAGCGACGGACCTGTACGTGAAGACCTCCAGCGGGCGTGCCATCAAGATCGCGTACAGTGCGACGGCCGACTCGAACCCCGAACTCTTCCTCGGCGGAGGCAGCCTCAACTCCGACCTGGCCGCAGTGCAAAACCTACCGACATCCTCCAAGTTCGCTTTCGGCGTCCTGAACGCCTGATAGGAGTAGACCATGGGTAGCGTACCGTACGAACCGACGAACACGAGCGGCGCCGACCTGTCGAACATGGTCACGAACGCCGCCAGTGCGGCATCGATGAACAACATGGTGGTCTCGGCCGCCGCCGACAAGACGGTCGCGACAGTCGAGTCGATCCAGGCGGTCGCCCGGACGACGACCGTGGGTGCCGGGGTCAAGCTCCTCGAAGGAAGCGACAACGGCAATCACGGCGTGACGATCAAGGCGCCTGCCGCCGTCACGTCCGATCGCACCGTGACCGCCGCCGACGCAGACGTCGACCTCGCGAACGTTCCGAGTGCCGACGAAAAGGACGCGCTCACTGGCACGTCCGGAACCGCCCCGAGCGGTACCAACAAGTTCGTCGACAACGCCGACACCCGCCTCGTCGGTCTCGGCGCCGGGCTGCTGCTCTCGGAGCCCGCGTCGTTCCTGGTCGATGACCTGGTCAGCCCATTGGGGCACGTGGTCGGGATGGGGATGGGCGAGTGCTTCGCACTGCTCACCTCGGAAACAGAGGGGCAGGGCCAGGCGAGCATCGAGAACAACGACATGGTTCTCGTCGGCAACGCGGCCCCGATGACCCCGATCTGGATCGACAAGACGAGCGGGGCGCTGTCGGCCAACACGGGCGGGTACGAGATGCGGGTCCCGACGATGAAGGGCCGCATGATCGTCGTCGCGCACAAAGCGAGCATCGGCGTCAACGACGCCGCCCTGTACTACTACAAGGCCGGCTCGCACTTTGAGGCCGACCTGACCGGAGCTGGCACGACCGACGGCGCCTTCGAGACGTCGGCCTACGTGACCTGCGGTGTCGACCATACCCCGGCGTAACCGTAGGTCCCTCCGACACCGTGGCCAAGATGAGTGACATCGGGCCGGCGGCGGAGCCGCTCCCGACCTCAGCGATGATGAACCGCCAGATCCGGGACTCTTTTTGAAGGAATGACAGAGGACGGGCCACTCCGACCCGTCCTCTCTGGTGACTTCCACTACGCCAGCCCGTGCAGACGCTTGAACCTTCGCAGTGGATTGCGAGACTGGAACAGTGGGGCGTTCTTGAATCGGTCCCGATTGGGTCCGATGGGGTAGGTTCTCTTCGGGTCCATCAGTTCCGTCAGGTCGATGCCCTTGTCGATGTACCAGCACGTCGCGCACAGCCCTTCGTAGGCGTCGAACACACGCGGCGTCAACGGCGTCGAACAACGGGTACAGGCGCAGGAGTAGTGGGAGTCAGTCGTCATGGGCATCGGTGCCTTGCAGGGATGATGACCACGCTACCATCTCGCACGCAGGCTTTGTAGATCCTAAGCTGGTATGGCTTCAGCAAGCCAATGTCGACAAGCGTTTGGCCCATGCGCAGCAACTTGTCGTCGATAGCCTCGGAGTCGACCTTCAAAACGGCCCCTTCCGTGCGTCTGTCGTCGTTCCCCGCCATCATCTATCCTCCCGCCGCATGAAACGCACGCACGACCCCGCAACGCGCTTGGTTTAGGGCAGAACAAACAGCCAGTTCGCCAGCGTCAGGAACACCAGCACCGTGCCCATGACAACGACGCACGAGCCGAGAAAGATGACTACGCGCTCGGCGGTCTCGGTCATGGCAGCACCACCGGCAGCGTGTCGGAGGCCAGCATCATCAGGACGAACATCGTCCCGACCACCACGACGGTCAGCACGCACTCGCACACGAAGCGCCCGATCCTGGTCTCGTGCCACTTGGCCATGACGTAGCGCCCGTAGCGGTCAGTCGTGAAGCACATCGGAACCTCCTGTGTTGGGTACAACGCTATATCTAGCGTCGGGTCGTGTCAAGAAGATCGTTCGGAAGGAAGGGGAGCACTGCCCCGTGGCGCTACTCGGTGACGTCGGAGGGTGGTACGGCGTCGTGGAGCACGTCGACCGGCGCGCTCGGGGGAGCGGCCGGCGCTGCCAGGTCGACGCTCGCCACGGGGCAGGGCTCGAGCACGGGGATGGGGTCGCCGCGGAACACGGCGACGGCAAGCGTCACGAGGAACGCCAGCATGTAGAGCACGTTCACGACCTTGGACAGCAGCGTCGAGGCGTCAGCGGGGTTTAGCGATTTCCACATGGGGAACCTCCGTTGTGGAGCGCAACGTGACCATGGCGAAGTTACCGCACGCCACGATGGCGCCGATGATGGCGGCGATGGCCACGACACGGGCCCAGCCAACCGTTACCGCACTCGTCGCCCCGATGCGCTTGGCGTTCTCTTCCCGCAGAGCTGCCAGGTCTGCGTCGTGAACCCTGCACCTCTCCGGGTCAACTCGGTCGACCTTTGCTTCGATGCGGTCGAGCCTTGCCTTGATGTCGTCCAGGGAGTCGCGGATGAAGTCGATTGCGGTTGACGGCATGTAGACTCCGGCGGGTGGCGTGTCGTGCAACGTCGCCTCCTGCCACGAGGGTATTACCCCTCGGCCGCGTCGTCAAGCGTCTCCACCCCGACAAGCGGCAGACACGACATCTTCACTTCTGCCAGCAGGTTGACCCCAGGCGCAGGGTCGATGCCGGCGACCCGTGCCATGCTGTTCGCGAGCTCGAGCGCCGGCACGCAGCGCTTGAGCAGGGAACGCAGACGCTCGAGTTCATCGTTCACGTGGAGCCTCCTTCTTGCGGTCCGCCTTCCCGTCCTGGTAGCCCTGCCACTCGTCGACCGCGTGGCACTCGGGGCAGGGGTCGATCTCCAGGTTCCCCTCGTCGTTGTCGCCGCCGAGCACGAGGCGCGCGTCGAGCCTCACGTTCTTGTGCTTCGAGCAGAACACGTTGATGATCATCATCCCCTCCTTGTCACGGGACCGGCGCCATGCCGTTCCCTTCACCGCTAGATATAGCGCGTGGTTTGTTCGGCGTCAACTCACTCCGTCCGGGTGATGACGTGGATCACATCGCTCCACGCCCACGTCTCGCTGTCGCCCACCTTGCACTCGCACGCCCACGCCTTCGCCACTTCGGGCAGGTGGTAGAGCTTGACGTTCTTGTCCGTGCGGTCGGGGCACGTTCTCGTCGAGAAGGTGTGCGAGAAGCGGCGCTTGTGCCGGTCGCCGCCCGTCGATTCGTAGATGGCCACGCACGCAGCGCGCAGTTCCTTCCACTCGTCGCTCTCCATTCCGCTCTCGACGTACACGTAGGCGTCTTCTCCCAGGTTGTGCGCCTCGCTGTTCTTGTACTCCTCGGCGCCCGCCCTCGTCAGGAACACCGCTCCGCTCACCGGCTTGTGGTTCTCGTCGCGCACCACGTAGATGCAGTGCGACGTCATGCGGCAGTCCTGGGTTGCGATGGCCTCGCCCATGCGAGCCATGAAAGACAGGGCCTCGGTGTGATCCATGCTCCACCTCACAGCAGTTGCAGTTGACCGTTCTCGGGCGGGCGACACACAACGTCGCCTGCCTCACGCTTCGGGAAGGGCTGGAGCCGCACGATCCACGTCCCTTCCAGGTTCTTGAACTCCCACCAGGTCTCGCCGTTCCACGTGTGCTCGATGCCCGACCGACGAGCCCGGCGCAGCGTCTCGCTCTCGCCGTCGTCGATGCACCACCACACCAGGAAGCGGGCGTGCTCGGCGTGCAGGCGTGCGGCCAGGTCGTCGGGGTTCAGGTCCATCACACGTTCTCGAAGCAGCACGCCACGACGACGTTGCCCTTGATGGGGTGAACCATCTCGCGGGCGGCGGGGTGCATCCCCATCTCCACGGCGTCCTCTCGGTCGCACTCGCCGACGAGTTCGACGTTACCCACCCACGTCACCAAGCCCTCTTCGTCGAGGAAGTCCTGGGCATACTCGGTGTACTCGTAGGACGGCCCGTCCTCGTTCTCGTCGGTGGAGTAGTCGTGACGCTCACGTTCGATCCATCTCACGCGCATGTCCATGTTCTCACCTCACCGTCCTGCGCGCCACCTCGACCAGCCACTCGGCGAAGGCCAGCGGAGTGACACTGCGTTGCGACTTCGGCAGGTAGCGCCCTCGTCCGAGGCCGGCGCGTCGCTGCTTGGCACTCGGCGCGACGAGCATGGCCGGTTCTCCTTCGCGCTTCTCCGGCATGGGAGGCAGTTGAGATCGATCGATCCCGACGATGTACAACCACGTGCGCTTGCGGCACGGGTGCCCCCAATCGTACTGGTCAACCTCGATCGTAAACCCGTACTTCCCGCCCTCTCCGGGCCTCGGAAGGCTCAGGCGCTCGAACAGTTTGCTTCCCCTCGGATGTTCGAGCACGCCGCCATTGATGTGGACTACTGCGACGGCGTGGAAGCCGAGAGCGTGTTCCTCGCTGGTCCCCTTCGAGAACTGGCGCATACCTCCCCACGTGCGGCAGGGTGGGTGCGCCACGACAGGCATACCGCCGATGAACTTGCGCGCATCGCGCTCCTCGTCCCACACCTCGACGCCTTCGAGCGTGCGGTACACGCAGCGGGCGTCGGGCAGGCAGTACAGGGCGGCCACCGTTCGCATGTCTCACCTCACCCGCTTGACCGTGAAGTCAGGGCCGGCGCCGCCACCCAGCGTCACCGACTGGCCGATGGACAGGGCACGCACCCGCAGGCAGGTATCCTCGTCGTCGGCGTTCTGCATGGCGAATTCTTCCAGGTTCCACACGTAGGGCAGATCGTCGTCCACCAGCACCTTGACCATCGGCAGGTGGATCTGCGTCACCGAGACGTGCGCCACCGCGTAAAGCCCGTGCTCGCTATCGACGATGGTGGCCTCGCCCGCCTTCGTCAGGTCCACGCTCGACTGCACCCAGTCGAGCACCTCGTGCAGTTCCTCATCGTTGCCCGTCGCGTCGAGAACCTCGGTGTCGAACGTGATGGTGACGTGCATGTTAGCCCTCCGGGTAGAAGTCAGAACACAGCACCACCGCTTCGTGCCCCATGTCCAGGGCGTACACGTCGGCACGCCCGTTCGTGTAGTGCCCACGGGCAGCGACAAGTCCGCACGGCGCCATCTCGTGCGACACCGCCACGTGCGACACGCGGGGGATCTTGCACTCGCTGATCATCGTGGCCAGGCACTCGGCCGGCATGGCGCCCAGGCGAAGCTCGCCGTCACCGAGCGCGGGCACAGCCTGCCACTCCATGCGGTCGAAGATGGCGCCCACGTGCTCGCGCTGGTCGACTGGGACGTGCTCGAGCCCGACGCTGGTCCAGTTGCGCTGCATGTCAGCCCTCCAAGACGAAGTTGGCGGGATGCGTCAGTTGATCGTCGAGGATGTCGTCGCGTCCGGGGTACTCCCTCCGGATCACGTCGGACCACTTGCCGGGCAGGAACGAACGGTCCCGTTCGATACCCTGGCAATTTACCCGACGCCCGCAGATCATGGCCGGCTGCCGTTCCATCTCCGCCAGCGAGAAGTACCCCCACTCTACCTCTCCGCGCATCACGACGGCGCCGAACATGATGTCGCTGCCGTCGAACTCGCACGCGAACCAGGAGCCGTCGCCGTAGGGGTTGAAGAACTTGACGTGCATTACCTTGTCGTCAAAGCCAACCTTCTCGGTGGCGTACAGACCGGGAAGGTTGCGCCGCGCGTCGGCGGTCAGGAACTGCACCTTGCGCCCCTGGAAGCCCATGCTACACCTCCTCGTCGTACGTGTACTCGCCCACCTTGTTGCCGTTCACGTCGCGCAGCGTGAAGCAGTGCGCCGTGGTGCCCGTGCGCTCGATGGCGTCTGCCAAGCCCCGCAGGATGCGCGCCACCTCCTCGGTGCAGAGGTCGTCCTTGAAGGCCGCGTTCTCGGTCGTGATGCGAACGTGGACGTTGTTGGTCTCGTTCATCTCACACCCCCAGCTCGAACTGCTTGCGGTACTCCGGGCGGTGGACTTCACCGTCCGGCTTCGGCGCCTCCAGGACCAGCTTGCCGGGACCGTCGAGGGTGCCGGGGATGGGGTCCTGTTTCGGGTGCTCCATGAAGCCCACGATCTTGCCGTTGTCGGTCAGGATGATCATGCTTCACCTCAAGTAGTAGATGAACTCTGCGCCCGCATTCCAGCACCACGTCATGCGCCCTTCCAGGTAGTGTATGTTCTCGAAGATGTTCGGGTTGCCCCATCCGTTCACGTTGTTGGGATTGTATTCGAGGGACATGCTACCTCCTGAATTCGATGCGAGCCGCGACGGGCTTGGATACGTACGTCGCGTTCAACTCCCACTTGATCCAAGCGATGACCTTCTGGTGGTGGTAGATCACAACTTCCACGGGAGTGCGGCAGATGTCGTCCCTGATCTCTCGCGCTCCTTCCTCCAGCGCCCACGAGATGACGTCCCACTTGATGTCGCTGCTGGCCTCGTCAAGCGTGACGCCACGGCATAGCACGAGTGCTCTGTAGTCTCCCCTCCCGCGCTTCATGCTACCCTCCCCACCCGCTGTCGTCGGCGGGCATCGACCCTTCGGGCTCCTCGACCACGTACGAGGCCATCCAGTGCAACACCTCGTCGTCAGCCTCCAGTTCGTCGATCTCGCGCTCCAGGTCGCGAGGCTCGTACCAGCCGCTCCACCCCTGCTTCGTCTCGTAGCAGATGCGGTGTCGTCGCACGGCTCACCTCCTGATGGTCGCGTTACCGAACCGGCTGTGAATCTCCACGTAGTCGCAGTCGGTCACGTCCAGGGCCTCGATGGCCCACTTCTGCGCCGTCCGCTCGTTGTTCGCCGTCGCCCACAGGCATTCCCATCGTTGCCCGTTCGGCCACTGAGGCCACACCTCGAAGTCGTGGCACCTCTTGTCGCGCTCGTAGGAAGCGTCGAAGGTCATGGTTGCCCCCTAGATGAGTCCACCGATCTCGAACAGGAACCCACGGTAGAAGTCCTCGCGCGCTCCGTCGAACAGACACCGCGCCTGCTCCCACCGGTCGAACCTCATGGCATCGGCGGCGTACTGAAGCTTCGCGGCAGCACAACGGTACTCCGAGCACGCCACGAGCGACGGGCACTTGTCGTAGATCCGCTGCACCGCGTCGGCCAGGTCGTAGGCCAAGTACACGAAGTCCATCATCGCCACACCTCCACGAAACTGAAGATTTCGTGACCGTTCAGCCCGATCTCAGTGACCGTCACGCCGTCGAACTCCGCCCACCCGTGGAACCAGTATTGCGTGTCCCGCAGGAACGCCGCCGTCCCGATGGCGGACAGGAACCGCGCCCGCTGATCTGGTCTGAACTTCAGGGCCATGCTCAGTACCCGTCCCTTCCGCCGCAGCACGCCTCGTAACCGAACGAGGCGCCCTCCAGGCGATCCGCTTCCACGTTCTCCGCGCACCACTTCGCCCAGCACGCCGGGCAGATCACCGACTTCCGACCCGACCGGCTCGTCGCGTAGCCGATGCGCTGCCCCTTCATGATCTCGTGACCGCAGGTGCCGATGCTGTGGAACTTGGCGGTCAACTCCCGGTGGTCGTTGAAGCGCAGGGTGGACATGCTAGACCTCCTCGGTGGTGCTGAAGACGTACTTCCCGAAGTAGTCTACGAGGAAGTGCGGCGGCCGCGGGCATCCGGTCTCTACCCACTGCCCGCGCAACTTGCGGGCCAGTTCAACGGCCTCCTCGCGCTCGTTGCGATTCTCAACCGGCGTCGCGTGTTTGTTGTCGATGCGGTACACCCAGTAGCACATGACCCCTCCTCACTCTTCGGAACAGTTGGTGCAACAGAACATGTCGCACGGGTCGCCCTCTCCGTTCTCGAACCAGAACCCGCGCTTGAACGCGTAGGCTTCCATCCCGTCGGTGAAAGCCTCGTCGAGATTGGCTTCGCGCTCGGTGACGTTCGTCGACCACGGCATGTAGTATTTGCCCGACGGCATGACGTTGAAGACCGTTCCGACGTACTCCGAGAGGTAAGGCTCGTCCCGTCCGAACCCCTCCACCCGCTCTCCGCTGAACGTGTCGATGCACACCTTGGCGAACCGTCGACCCGCCGCAATCGCTTCTCTCGTACGCATGACCCCTCCTAAGCGGCCTTCCGCCGCATCAATCGCTTGATCTCCTCCACGTCCCCGGTCTCGTACACTTCCAGGAACGCCGGCCCGTACGGGTCCATCCGAACGTCCTCCAGCCACCAGTACACCCGGCAGACCTCCCGGACCCCTCCGCCCTTCCGCGTAGACTTGAAGCAAGCGACCCGCCCAGGCTCGAACCAGCCGGGCAACTCGAACCGCTCCTGAGCCGTCCGACGCGCTGTCTTAGGGACGAAGGCAGCGAACGACCCCTCCAGGAACCGACCCGACCCGTCCACTTCGTACAGCGAACAGCGCCAAGCGATCTTGGCGCCAGGCGGCATGTGGACGTTGGACAGCCGGAGTGCGCCCCGAGCCTTCCGCTCCACGTACAGCGTCACCTTGCGACCCGTCCAGCCCGGTCGGGCCTCCTGGACGTCCCGCGACCCCTGCCCGTCCTCCGCGACCCGTCCCAAGTCGGGCAGCGTGACCGGCAGGACAACGGCCACCGGGCGCTTCCACCTTGGCGACCCCTCCCGCTCCTCTTTCTCGCCCGATGGCGGTTCGGGCACGTAGTCGAGCTCCGCCCAGTCCATCGACCCCTCCTTTACGCGCAGGCCCGACGCACGCGGCAGGCCCCTCCCGTTTCCTTGATCTCACGGGCCAGGTTGCGAGCCCGACGGCGGTCCGAGGTATACCGCGACCCCTCCACCTCGCCCCGATAGCCCGTCAGCAGATCGACGGACCACGTGTTCCAGCGATTCGACTTCGTGCGCGCCATGATGAGACCCCTATTCGAAGTTATGAGATTCAACCTTTCCCCAGGCATCCAGGAAACGATCGGATTCGTCGGCGTCGAGTCCGAACCCGCCGCGCTCGTTCCAGTCGATCAAGTCGTCGAGGGCGTGCCCGGCCTCTCCCCAATCCTCCGCACGAATCGCTTGTTCGAGCTTGAGAAGTGTTGCTTTTGGGTCCATGTTCTCCTCCAGGTGAGTATTCAGCACCAGAGATACGGCGTGATCGACCCATCCCGCATCGCCTTGACGATCAGCTCGTCGTGAGCCGTGACCGGCTCGCGGTACTCACGCCGGGGGATCGACCCGTCCCGCCACGACAAGCGGCTTTCAGAAACGTCGCTGGCCACGTCGGGAGCATTGCCGCCCCATCCTCCGACGTTGACCCGACTGCCGCGGCCCTTGGCGTGGAGCCTGGCATTGTGGAGCTTGCGGCGGAGCTTGCACTCCGTCGTCCCCTTGATTTCCGCCGTGGTCTGAACGTAGCGCGTCATTCAATCCTCCTCTTCGACTTCGCAGTATTTGACCATCGCAACGTAGCCTTCCAGGCGCTTCCTGTCGGCTTCTTGCAATGCGTTCTCTACGCTGTAGTAGGAGATTTCGTGGATTCCGAAGCCGCCACGGCGCCAAAATAAGACGACGAACATTTTTCGCCCCGAGAAAGTTAGAGAACCGACCGTTTCAACACGCCCAAAACGTGATTCAGAGCTTGGCTTGCAAGGTGATTCTCACGATTGGACGGGTCGAGCAGCGCAACGGGATACCCGGAAGGGATTCGTCCCGTTGCAATTCTGCAATCATTGGCTTGTGCTCTCCACTGCGCTAGATAGGCAATGGATTGAAAGCCGCATTTGCATACCACGCTTGTTTGGTAAGCGTTTCCCTTTGTCGTATCGTGTGGCCTATCGGCCACTAATACCGCTTACGCGGCCAACGGCGCCGACGATTGCCCTATCCGTTGTTGTTGCGCTATGTATGCGCTGCGGATTCGACCCGCATTCTCAAACCATAGGGTTGAGTTTCGCGCAATTGTTCGTTGCTTACCGTTGACAGCCTACATTGTACGCGCGAACCGCTTCACGCGCTTTCTGTAGGGTTCAGATTCGCCGTCGTAATGATTCCCGACGTCGCACGGTTTCAAGCGGACCTTGCAAGGCAGTATCTACCGACACCGACACCGCCCGGTCGCTTTGGTTGCCCGTTCGATTCGCCTTACCAGCCTCGCGCAATGGTCAAGCTGCTCTCAGCGTCGCATTGCTTACCGCATCCGCGTTGACACGGTAGAGACTGACAAAGCATCTATTGAGACTCCCGCCGTACACTCTCTACGCTTACCCTGACGTTTCGCATCGGGGAATCGCTCGAACCGTCAACCCGTACTCCGCCTTACCTCATCTGACGATCGCCACTGTCAGATTACCTCAGGCGCTACGCATGGCGTGACTCTCTAGCATTGTGCCCACAAAGCGGGGTCGAACGACGCTAGATACCCTGTATCGGTCTACAGGCTCAATCACGAGCAGTGGGGTTGAATCTATCCCCTAGCCTCAGTGCGTCCTAGATGTCGTGCGGTCGGCAGAGTGCAGGTAACGACCGCTTCGAGATCAACGGCGTCGGTATCGTTTCAACCGACGCCAAGGGGCTATTGCAGGCGCCATGCCAAACGTTGGAACGTGCGCCAAGTCGGCCATGGGTGCGGCTTTGCGCCACGTTGACGATGAAAGCGACTAGACGGTCAGTTTGTCACGCCACGATACGCTTTTTCATGCTGGCGGAGCGTAACTTGCGGAAAACACTAGCGAATAAAACGGGAACGTTCGAGACGTTCCATGTAACGCCACGATGCAAGATAAAGTAACCGGCGGTTACTATCGAGTATCACTACGGTTTCTCGCTGGAGAGACGACGGGCGGATACCCTGCTATCGCGCGATACGGGCCTGGGGAACGGGGGCAAGCTACTCCGTACCATGCGCGCCACGAGGTGGAGCAGAACGGGCGCCAGGCAGAAGCTCGAAAGTTTCGAGGTTTGCAGTACCACGGTCGCATTGTCAAATGTTGCTAATCCCGACTCGGCTGTCCGAATTAGCACAAGTTGCTAAACAGGAGCGTCGATGCGTGAATAGGCGCGGGGGTCACTACGTATAAGTAACCTTACGTAAACCAGTAGGGCGCAGTTGTCGTTGTTTCTCGCTTGTTTCGCACAATGGCGCCCTTGACGCGGGCCGCATCGGGAGAAACGGGAACGTTTTCGCTATCGGGAACGGAAAGGGTGGGAGGTGCCTGGCCGCTTCCGCCCGCTCCCATGTATATATATAGCACTGTGTTACAAACAAACGCCTCTCCTGGTGACAGGTCCGACCCTCCGCCGGTTGCCTGCTCCATTTTCGCTTCAAACAGGCCCGAATCGGCCCGAATCGCCCCGAAAACGCAAAAACCAAACCTCAGTCTTTTTGGGCACTTGCGACCCACAATCTATAGCGCAGAAACGCATGGGCTTTTGCTGGTTTCAAAGCTAGACCGTTTGGTCTAGCGTTTTCCGAGGTCTTGGTTTTCAGAAGCCGAGCAACTTCAGCGTCTTAGAAGGGCAGGCAGTCTTCGTCGTCGGCGGTGACAGGTGACAGATGGTGACAGGTATTCCCAGTTGAGTCCCCATGAACCCCCCCCATGAGGCTTGAATCTGAAAACGTGTCACAAGTGTCACCTGTCACCGTTCCCAGGAGTTGCTCGAGGGATGGGATGCTCCACACCGTACCGCGTTTCGTGTGCTTTCTCGTGGCCTTGTGTCGCTTCAGTTCGTTCGACAGGGCCTTCATGGTCAAGGAACGGCCGCCGTTTCGCTCTGCCCACGATGAGTACGAATCCGAGAGGAACTTGGCGGATTGTTCGCTGTCCATCGTGCCATCGAGGAGGATGTCCTCGAGCCACTTCTTGACGTCGTCGGAGTCGTTGCGGTAGGCGAGGGAAGCGAGGTCGACTTCGGTGGGGTTGGTGAGGCCGGAGTCGTACCAGTCCTTTGCCCCCGAGACTGCCCAGGCGATGATTCCGGCTGCTTCCTTCTCCAGCATGGTCTGCTTGAGGGTGGGGTCTTGGCGCTTGCCGATGAACTGCTCGTTGAAGTGGATGACGCGGACGCGTTCCCAGAAGGCGGTGGAGGAGTCGGTGACTTCGGGTAGTTCGTTCAGGTACATGCAGAACTTGTGGGTGGGCATGAAGGTGGAGAAGTTCTCGCGCATCCCGCGGGCTGTGATGGAGTCTCCGCCGGTCAGCCACTTGACGCGTTCGGCGCCGAATGACTGGCCGCCGTCGATTTCGGAGATGAGGACGAGGCGCTTGCCCTTCAGGGACTGGAACTCGGCGGGGTGTCCGTCGTACTTGCGGTGCATCAGGAGGCTGCGGGGGGCCTGGCCGGAGAGTTGCGGCCCCATCAGGGCGGATAGGGTCTCGAACAGGACGGACTTGCCGTTGCGGCCTTCGCCGACGGCCACGATGAACTTGTGCTCGCGGGTCTCTCCGGTCAGGCAGTAGCCTACCCATCGGCGGAGGAACTCGGTGACTTCTGGTTGCCCTGGGTGGATCTCCTCGAGGAAGCGCAGGAACCTTGGGCATCCGGTCTTCGGTGCGTACTCGACGTCGAGCAGGTGGGTGTTGAAGTGCTCGCGGACGTGGGGGCCGAGCTCGGCGGTGCGCAGGTCGACGGTGCCGTTCTGGAAGTTCAAGAGGTAGGGGATGGCGTCGAACTGGTTTGGTCCGATGGTGACGGACTCTATGGACTCGGCGGTGCGGACGGCTCCGCGCAGGCGGGAGTCGTTCTCGAGCTTCTTGGCGTTCCGCAGGTCGTTCATGTCCCCGCCCAGTCGGCTGATCGTGTACTGGCGGGCGGTCTGGGCTGCCAGGCGGTGTACGATCTTGGCGCCATCGTCGAACCGCCAGTGCTTGTGGTCCCACACGTACCAGGTGGAGTTGGCCGGGCAGTAGCGGATGTTGTGGCCGTGGGCTTTGACGAGTCGGTTTGCGGCGGCCAGGTCAGTGTCGCCGTCGTCCAGGGCTTCGATGGCCTCTGCGGTCGGGGTGGTGACGTCGCGGGCGTTGGCCTCGTTCTTGGCGAGTTGCACCTCGCGGGCGATGACCTGGTCGGGCCCGAAGCCGCAGACCTTCATCGCCGCCAGTTCGGCCTCGCCCATGCCGGCGATGCGGTTGGCCCATCTGTTGCCAAGCTCGAGGATGTACTTGCCGGCCTTGTTCGGGATGTCGTCCTCTGCGGTGTCAGCGTAGAAGTTGGCCTTGACGTTGCCCTTGCCAACGAACGTCTTGAACGCGTTTAAGTACCAGGAGACGCCGCGCTTCTTGCCGATGACGCTGCACAGGTGGTCGAAGCAGTTCTCCGGGTCGGGCGTCTTGCCCTTCTGGTGCACCGCCCGGATGCAGCGGAACATCTCCTGCTCGGCCGGGTTGACGAACATCTCCGGCGCCATGCGCACCAGCCATCGGTCACGGGTCTTTTGAGATACCATCAGGCCCGCCAGGGCCATCGTTCCATTGGCGCTCAACGTTGGCGTACTCACGCTTCCCCCCTAGTTGACATCTTCGGCTTGCAGGCCACGTCGAACATCACTGGTCCTCGAACACGAGGCATGCCTGGTCCTCGTCCTCTGCCGGTGCGCGGTTCTCGTCCATCCACCAGTCGAACATGGCCTGGCCGTCTGTCCACTTCGCTCCACGGTCTGAGTCCTGAAGACAGTCGCGTTTGCGGGCGTCGACCGCGCGCTGGAAGGCGCGGATGTAGGCGGTCTCGTACTTCGGCCAGCGCTCGAACTCTAGCCTCCGCATTCCCGCCCCCGTCATCGGGCACCCGATGCACCCCAGGCGCTTGAAGCCCTCGTCGTATAGCGACGGGTACGCCAGCCCGCGATCCCTGATGTACGCCCACACGTCATCGTCGGACCAGTCGATGATCGGAGACAGGTAGCGCTTGGTGCGGTCCTGTCGGCACGCTTCCGTCATGCGGCGCTTCGAGCGCTTCGCGGACTCCGCCCACCGGATGCCGATGCAGACGAAGCGTCCGGCGCCGTACTTGTCCGGCTGGCCTCGACCTTCCTTCAGGTACTCGCAGCAGTAACGCACGATGCGCGACGGCGGCATCCGCTTCTTGACGATCAGATCCCACATGGTCATAGACGGATGGTCGACGGCGACGTCCGGGTACTGCGTGCGGATGAAGCGCACGACCTCGGGCGGGTCAACCGTCGTCAGGTGGTAGTGCGCGGTGTGCTTTACGCCGGAACGACGCACAAGGTCGAGCAGGACGATGGAGTCCTTGCCGCCCGAGAAGGCCACGTAGTAGCCGTCCTCGTGCATCGACAGTGCTTCGGCCTCGAAGTGCCGCAGGCGTTCGATAGCCAGCGCCACCATATCGCGTTCTCCGAACAGGTCTTGGCGTACCAGTGTCATCGCTTCCCCCACGCTCGGATCTTCGGTTTGAACACGATGGTCTTGCCGTCCTGGCCGTGCAGCAGCAGCGGCGCACAGCAGCGGTTGGCCAGGCGCTGCACTTCGACGGCTACGGCCAGCATCAGAAACGGAACGGGCTCGACTCCTCTGAAGTCGAGCAGCAGCCCGGCCAGTTGCGCGTTGGCTTGTTGGCGCGTCAGCTGTTTGTCGGTCACGGCAGTTCCACCGTCTCTCTACGCTCGCTTCTGCACTTGCACACCCAGTGCCACCTCCATTCTGCCAGGCCAGCAGTATACCCTCGCTGCTGGCATACGACGGCGCACGTCTCGGAGGGATCGTAGTGGTCGAGGACCAACGAGAACGCGATGGCCGCCAATCCGAGCATCCAGACGAACCCAATAATCCACTTCATTCTTTCCTCCGCCACGTCCCGTCGCAAGCGGAGATAGTGAACTCGTTGATGTCTACCTCCATTGAGAACAGGCTGCCTTTCGGCAGGATCTTCCCCCCGACCTGCACGGCGATGACGTGCGCCCCGCCGTCCAGGTCGCGCTTCTCGGCTGGCTTCACGGAGATTTCGCAACCGCAGGAGTCGCAACGGTAGGTACGGTTCTCGTCGATCATCGGTCGCTCCCGTAGTCTTCGTCGCGCTCGGCCGGCTCCCACTCGTCTCCGGCCATCTCGCGCAGCAGGTCTCGGTCGGCGTACAGGTGGTCGGCGCCCATGGTCTCGCGCGAACCGTCGTCGTGAACGCGGGTCACTTCGATGATCTCGAACTCCTCGTCGTCCCCAGGGTCGCAGAAGTTTCTGTCCCCACGCTCACGGTACGCAGGCGGCGGACGACCGGGCTCGTAGTCGACCTCTACTTCGTACTCGACTTCGGTCTCGTTGCCGTCGTCGTCTTCCTCGGTACGGGTGTAGTTCAGCGTCATGATGGTCCCCTCATCCCCCTCGGGCATCCGTTGTCGCGCAGGCACGTCTTGTCGGCGCACACGCTGCACGCTACTCCGAACTGAATAGCACTCGCTCGCCACTCGTCACGTTCTTTGCGCGCCGTCGCAAGCGCGGTTTCAAGTCTGCGCATCTTGGAGTGCAACTCGCGCACTTCGTCGTCATGGTTGCGTAGGTCACTCAGGCTCATGGCTTCGCCTCGTCGCGAGTTCCTGCAATCCAGCGCCATTGTCGAGTTCAAGCAATCTGTCGTATTCGTCGAGTAGTTCCCTCAAGAACGTACGACGAACGTGTACGGCAGGCCATTCGCATCTCTCGCTTGTTTCAAGAGATACACGAATACGATGAACGTGGTATTCAAAGTCAGACATTCCAGCAGGACGTGGGCGATTGTCACCTTTACTCATTTACTACCTCCCGCAAGCCTTCTCGAACGCGCGCTTGCGAGCCTTCTGCTGTGCCCAGCACACGCCGACGTTGTCTACCAAGTCGTACACCACGCAGTCCTTCTTCCCAGGTGCCGGCCGCATGATGCGCCCGACGCGCTGCATGGTCTTGGCCTCCGCCTTGCCCGGCAACGCCAGAATGAGCCGGTCAAGCACGGGAAGGTCCAGGCCCTCGTCGGCAAGCTGCGTGGCGATCAGGATGCGCACCTTGCCCTGGCGCACGTTCTCGAGCATGAGGGTTCGCGTCTTCGTAGGAACCTTGCCGTGCACCACGTGACAGGGTTGCTCACCGTCAGCATCGATCATGTCGGCCAGGAACTCGGCGTGCTCGACACGCGTGGTCAGCACCATGACGACGTGGCCCTGCGACGCCTCACGCTTCGCGATCGAGCAGACCAGCAGGGAGCGGTCCACGTTGTTCGCCAGCATGGTCACGAGCGCCGTGTAGTCGAGTTGGTGTTCGCCCTTGACGCGGTTCCACCTGGTGGGCGCCTCGGGCGTGAACCCCGTTCGCACGACCTCGTACGTCGGCAGCACGACCTGGCCGGCTTCCTCGAGCACGGCGCGGTCGACGGTGTGGCGCACGGGCCCGAACGTCCACGTGATGTCGAGACCGTCTTCTCGGTCTGGCGTGGCGGTCAGGCCGTAGCGGAAGCGAGCCTTCGAGCGCGCGACGAGTTCGGTGAAGCACCTGGAAGGCGCGTGGTGGGCCTCATCGCAGACCAGCATCCCGTGGTTCGGGAGATGCTTCGGAGCTCGCGCCTCGGTGCCCCACAACGACTGCACGGTCATGACCGTGACGTTGGCGACGCCCCACTCGCCGAGCAGCGCCGCGATGGCGCCGTTCCACTGGTTCAGCAAGTCCTTGGTGTGCACGAGCACGAGCGTTTGCACGCCGAAGTGCCGGATGACCTCGAGCCCCATGGTGGTCTTGCCCGACCCGCAGGGACCGACGAGCACGCCGTCGACGAACTCGCACAGGTCGTTGACTGCGCGCTCCTGGTACGGGCGCAGGGTGCAGCCGATCAACCGCTCGGGGTACAGTCCAACAGCATCGGTTCTGAACTCGGAGGCGAAGTCGTACACCGGGATGACGTCCGGGTACATGGCTTCCACCTGCTCGAGCAGGCCGCGCGGCAACTCGACGACACCGCCCGGAAGACTGCGCGCCGCGCACAGCATCTTCGGCATGGCGCGCGGAACCCACCGACCACCCTTCACGCAGGAGACGTACTCTGGGTTCGGAACCTGCCAGGCGTCGAACAGTGCGTCGGCCTGCTCGAGCGTGATGTCACTGATGGTCAAGACGTTGGAGACGAGAATACGCACCGTGCACCTCCTCCAAGGTGATAGAAAAGTCGCGGCCCTCCCCGTGGAGGCGGGAAGGCTCCCTCGCGGTTGGTGCGTCGGCCAACGCACACCGCGACCGAACCGAACCTACGCCGAGCCGTTCAGCACGTCAAGGATCTACGACGGCACCGCCCGGCAGGATGCACTTGCGGTAGTCGACTCCGGGCGCCAGGGTTCGGCAGTAGCAGTCCGGCGTGTCGTTCCCAGGGTCTTTGCCGCAATCGCACCAGTAGGCCCCGCGGAAGTCCGACGCCTTCCACGACTGCGTGATGGGCGCACACGACGTCATCATCATCAAGATGAGCGGGCCGAGTGCTACCGCACAGCACGCCATGAACGCCTTGTTGTCTCGGCTGACAGCGGACCACCTCACTTCTTCTTCCCTCCCTTCCCGCCCTTCGTGCCCTTGCACTTCTCGTTGACGGGCGCGGCCTTCTTCTTGCCCTGGACGTTGATCATCGGCATGGAAGCCTCCTCACACTTCGACAGGCCACCGGACAGTGACGATACTCCTCGCCTGCTCTCCGATGGCCACGTAACGCTTGGTCGTCGGGCCGTCCGTGAACTGCTTGTCGTCGCCGAAGCCAGCGCGTTGCAGCCCGTCGTTGATGGCCTTCTCGATCTGCTCTCGGTCGGGCTTCTGCGGGTACGGCATCCTGCCCTCGACGGCGCCGTTCTTCAGCCGACCGTCCTTGTAGCGGTCAGTAAACTTCGACGGCCTGGGGAACAGTGCCAGGATCTCTACCCACACGGCCCCGTCGAGAGGGGCAGGAGGAGCGTGCGGAGTGGCGCACATCGTTACCAGGCCCTCGTAGTTTGCGACCTTGGAATCGGTGTACTTGCGAACCTTGCCGGATTCCTTGTCGACGGCGTACTTGAACGACTGCTTGGCGGTTGCCGGACCTGGGATCTCGAAGGTGCACGTGAACGACTCCATGCTACCCCACGTACCCTTCGGCCTGCCGTGCGAGCAGTACGTTGCCGTGGCCGTCGGCGTTCTCTTCGATGCGTTGGTAGACGTCAGCCATGGTCCCTCCAGGATGGAATGTCTACCTGTAGCGGTCCGCTGTCAACCGCGTAGCCAGGGGTCATCTCCCCTCCCTCGCCGCGCGCATGCGGTCGACGGCGCGATCGAGATTGCTCGCTCGACGCAGGTGCTCTCCAGTCACGATCATCACGTCTCGGCACGACTCGACCCACGCCTCCGCCGCCGCGATCACCGCCAACTCGGCCTCACGGATGGGGTCGATGGTAGGGACAGGCTGTCCACCTACATGCTGGCAGGCGGGACGTTCTCCGGTGCCGTGGCAACTGGGACATACCTGCGCAACATCTGGGTCATGCGTTGGCCTTAGACCTATCCCGTTACACATCGGGCATGGAGCATGGCTACGCTCTCTCATCGCTCCGTCCCCCTCATCCTTACCGTGACCTCGACGGTTAGACGCTGCCCGCAGGCGCATCGCGCGACGTACCCGCCCCACAGCTCGGCGTCGCCTGGACCGTACGTCCAGACTCCCAGCGCCGCTTCGTTGGAGTCGTATGCGACAGGCTCGCCGCACGCAGGGCACGGTAGCGTTGTCGCGCTGGAAGCCGTGATCGCCGAGTTCGCGGCGTCGGTAGTCGGAAGGCTCATCGCGCCACCTCGTCGCCCCAGACGGGGCATCCGCAACACGGCTTGTGGTCGGTCGTAAATCTTCTTACGTATCCGCACCATCCGCCAATCACGAACAGTGGACATTTGGTGCGGTTGATGTCTGGTTGTTGCACGCAAGTCGGCTTACCATCAGCGTCTCGGTAAGCCTCGACGGTGATGGTCCGGCGCTCTGTGCAGGGCTCGCCGCGGAGAAGGGCGCGGAGGCGGTAGTACCGCTCATCCCCGCCGTCCTCGTCCCAACACCACGGAATAGCCGCTCTCGCCTCTGCGTCGGTTCCGTCGCGCACGATTCGCAACTCGGCGCACAGTGAATCACGCCACTGCTCGTCGAACACGGTGTCGCCGATCGCTGACTCGTAGCACGCTAGCAGTTGCTCTCTCGTCTCAGCGCGCATCGTTGGCCTCCCACCCATACCGCCAGAAGGGCGTGCTCGTGTCGTACTCTCTGCCCTGCTCTACCGGCCCTGGCACTTCGTCTTCGGGATGGTCGCGTGCATCAGACCACCTTCCTATCGTCCCACCTCGCGGCGTGGCGGCGCACATCGGCGTGCAGGAAAGCGTCGTACAGCCCGATGCCACCCGCCACGATGCGCGGGCAGTGCAGCAGGACGACGGACTTGACCTCGTAGGGCGTCATCCCGTCGACCTGGATATCGGCGGCGCACCCCGTGAGGTGCTGGCTCGATTTCGCCCCGCCGACCGCTGCGTTGCGCTTGGCGCACCGGCACCCGCTCACGACGCGTATGGGCTTTCCGAGGGCGTCGCGCAGGGCTTGCAGGTCGGCGACTAGATCGGGGCTGATGTCGTCGAAGCCGCATCCGCACTTGCAGGAGAACTCGCGGCGCGAAAAGTTCTTCGTCAGGTCGCTCATCTACTCCCCCTTGACCAGCCGAGCGCACGCCTCGCGCACTTCCAGCGGTGTTGCGTCGGTGGCGGTCGTAGCCACGAGGTGCAGGAAGTCTTCGAGCGCGCCCTGCTTCTCAGCCTCGCGCGCCAGACCCTTGACGATCAGCATCTCGCGGAGGTGCGTCTCCTGCAACGCGCGTTCGGCGTCCCACGCGGCGGACCGCGCGGCGGCCATCGCGGCGTCCCACGCGGCGGACCTAGCGGCGTCCCACGCGGCGGCACTTGCGGAGTACCGCGCGGCGGCACTCGCGGTGGCACTCGCGGTGGCACTCGCGGAGTACCGCGCGGCGGCCCTTGCGGCGGACCGCGCGGCGGCCATCGCGGCGTCCCACGCGGCGGCCCTTGCGGCGGCACTTGCAGCGGCACTCGCGGCGTCCCACGCGGCGGCCCTAGCGGCGTCCCGCTCGGCGGCCAATTGTTCCTGTGCCGCCTCGCCATGAGCGAACAGCCGCGCCAGACGGATCGCCTCTCGCGGGCGGCTGTCGTTCGGACGCTCTTTCTCGAAAATCGGGAGTGCCCGCTCCGCGCAGTCGCAGGCGAACAGCCGCGCAATACGGTCGCGCTCCGACTTGGGCTCGCAGGCAACCAACGCCCATAGTGCGTCGTAGAGGCCGTTCGTTTCGAGTATGCGCACAAGCGCGATCGGCGCGTCGTCGGCCCACCCGTCGCCGAGGGAAGCCACGAGGTGCGCGTACCGAGGCGCGCAGGCTTTGTGCTCGCGAAGCAGGCGTAGGCTAGTGGTCAGCATGTTCGGCCTCCAGGATGGCGAGGGCGTGTCGCGCCCTCATCTTGTGCGTCGAGTAGTCGAGCGAAGGGCGGTCGCTGTCGACCCACTTGCAGACAGGCACCGCCGCGTCACGGAACCGACGCAGGAGCATGATCTCCGCATCCATCGCGTCTCGTTTCTCCTCGACGAATTCGAGAGTGCGTGCGGCCATCTCGATCAGCGACTTCTGGCGGAACACGTCGGATCGCAGGCGCTCGACCTCGGCGTGCTCCCGCCTCACCGCCAAGCCGCAGCGCTCTCTCGTAGCGTGCGCGCACTGCCCACCGCAGTCTACCAGGCTATCGCACCCGTTCCCATCTGGCCTGCACAGCCACGTACCTGCCCGCCAAACGGCACCGCTCGGAATCATCACAGCACCCCCCACTTCTCACAGGCTTCGAGCACGGCGGCCGACGCCTGCGGGTTGTCGGCCTCTCCAGACATCGCAGCACTCACGTCGCGAGCAAAGGCGCGCAGGCGCTCTACCTCGGCGCGCAGGGCGTCCCGCTCGGCTAGGGCGTTGTCGCGCTCAACTGTGCGTGTTTCGCGTTCCATAGTGCGCGTCAGCAAGTAAGAGCGCTCGGCCTCCAGCAGCGCCTCCAGCTCGCGGATGCGAGCATCGCGCTGGTCATCGCCCGCCTTCTGGCACTCCAGGTTGACGATGGGTCGGTCACGCACTTTCGGCCTCCAGCATCTCGCGGAGGTGCGTCTCCTGCAACGCGCGTTCGGCGTCCCACGCGGCGTCCCACTCGGCGGCACTCGCGGCGTCCCACGCGGCGGCACTTGAGGCGTCCCACGCGGCGGCCCTAGCGGCGTCCCACGCGGCGGCACTTGCGGAGGCACTTGCGGCGGCACTTCCGGCGGCCCTAGCGGAGGCCATCGCGGAGGCCCTCGCGGAGGCCCTCGCGGAGTACAACGCGGCGGCACTTGCGGAGGCCCTAGCGGCGTCCCGCTCGGCGGCCAATTGTTCCTGTGCCGCCTCGCCATGAGCGAACAGCCGCGCCAGACGGATCGCCTCTCGCGGGCGGCTGTCGTTC
>Ga0172369_10000662_pt1 | contig 50979 bp, 44 predicted proteins | sample LakKiv25m_FD_114539 | JGI IMG/M metagenome (GOLD analysis project Ga0172369, IMG submission 114539) | Freshwater microbial communities from Kabuno Bay, South-Kivu, Congo - kab_022012_11.25m | ecosystem: Environmental > Aquatic > Freshwater > Lake | place: Democratic Republic of the Congo...
AGCGAACCTAGATTTTTTTCTAGAAGCTGAATTTTTATTTATTACTCCGGTTTTTGTGGCTTTATCTATTTCCTTATAGACATTTGGAAGAAGTTTTTCAGCTTCTTTGATTTTTTTATTATAAATTAATTTTTTGTATTCTTTCTCAACTGACTTCATTTTGTTTTTTCTTGCAATATTACAATCCCTTTTTCTAAGTGACGTTCTTAATGCTTTTCTTGCTGATGACGTAATCGGCATAGTAATATTTCGTGTTAAATTAACTATGGCATGATATCAAATAATCAAAATCTTATCAAGGATATGGTTTTATGTTTACATGATTTTATGATTTAATGAATGTGTATGATTTCACAAATAAAAGGAAAATTATCTTATAAAGGAGCCGGATGTGCAGTTGTTGATGTATCCGGGGTCGGATACAAAATACACACAACGTTTGATGAAGTTGCCGATTTAAAAGAAGGTGACATTGTGAATTTTTGGACACATTTAGTGGTCAGAGAAAATGCTTTAGACATATACGGATTCAGAGATATGAAAAACTTAGATTTTTTTAAACTTCTTATCGGTGTTTCGGGTATAGGTCCAAAGTCGGCAATGAACATACTGACAGTCGTCGGAATTGAAACCATTATTTCGGCGATATCTTCCGGGGATATGTCTTACTTAACGAAGGTCTCGGGTATAGGAAAAAAGAACGCGCAAAAAATAATTATTGAACTGAAAGATAAAATTGAAACAGGAGACGGAGGTGAAACTGCGGGGTTGATAAAAGAAGACGCAGACGTTGTTGAGGCATTAAAATCCTTAGGATATTCTTCAAAAGACGCGCGTGAAGCTTTAAAATTAACCGACAAAAGTTTAAACACCGGCGAAAAAATAAAAATGGCATTAAGACACCTAAACAAATAATATGATTGATAATGTCTTGTATAAAATAAAAAAATTTTTGCCAATCAAGGTATTCAAATTTTTTCAACCAATTTATCACTATATTTTATCTTTTTTTGCCGCTTTAATTTATAAGTTTCCGTCAAAAAAAATCCACGTTGTAGGAGTAACAGGCACAAAAGGAAAAACCAGCACGGTTGAAATAATAAGCGCAATATTGGAAGAGGCTGGATTTAAAACGGCGCTTGCAGGAACATTAAGATTCAAAATAGGAAATGAAACCAAAAAAAACAATTATAAGATGACAATGCCCGGAAGATTTTTTATACAAAAGTTTTTAAGAAGAGCAGTAAATTCAAAATGCAACTATGCGATTTTAGAAGTCACCTCCCAGGGAATTGCGCAATATAGACATAAATTTATAAATTTTGACACTATAATTTTCACAAATCTTGCGCCGGAACATATTGAATATCATGGTTCTTATGAAAAATATCTTGAAACAAAACTTAAATCTATAAGAGCTCTGGAAAAATCTACAAAGAAAAGAAGAATTGTAATATCCAACACAGACGACAAAGAAGGATACAGGTTTTTAAATACAAATATAGAAGAAAAGTATCCGTATTCAATAAGAGACGTCGAACCTTTTGTCGTTAAAAAAAACGGATTAGAAATGACTCTTGATGATATAAAAATTGAACCAAAACTATCCGGAAAATTCAATCTATATAACATAATAGCGGCAATAAAATTTGCCAAAACGCAAGGTGTCAGTACAAATATAATAAAATATGCCCTTGAAAAATTTTCTGGGATACGGGGTAGGTTGGAAAAAATAGAGATGGGACAAAATTTTACCGTGATTGTAGATTACGCGCACACCCCTGACTCTCTTGAAAAAGTTTACGAGATGTTCCAGTCCTCAAAAAAAATATGTGTGCTCGGAAATACCGGCGGTGGTAGAGACAAATGGAAGAGAAAAGAAATGGCAAAAATCGCAGGAAAACATTGTGCCGAAATTATTTTTACAAATGAAGATCCGTATGACGAAGACCCCCTTGAAATAATAAGAGAGATGAAAAATTCCATAAAAGATCATAAAAGTTATGTAATAATAGACCGGCGTGAAGCAATAAAAAAAGCTATTGAATTTGCAAACGACGGGGATACTGTATTAATAACGGGAAAAGGAACAGATCCATATATAATGGGACCAAACAACACAAAAATTCCTTGGGATGATGCAGAGGTCACAAAAGAAGAAATAAGAAATGTGTTATTAAAAAATACATAATAATTTTATTGAAACTTGATATAATATTGAAATGAATGCCATAAAAGATTTCGCTTGGTTTTTTGTAATAATATTAGCACTCGGAATAGTGTGGTTTTTGTCTGGCGGACCAGATAGAGAATCTTCAAAAAATCCATTCATAAAATCACCAAATCCGACCCTTACCGGAGAAACTTATGGAATAAACCTGTTTCCAGACGTTGGTGAAACATCCGGCGAAGAAACTAATCAAGATGGAACAAGTTCATTCGGGTCTGAAAAAACTTACGGGATAAATCTTTTTTCCGGAACAAAAATAAATGCGTCGGGTGAAACAAATATTGAAAATTCAACAATTTCCGGACAACTACAAAAAATAGAGGCCGAAACGTCATTAATAAAAGAGGAATTAAAAAAGGCCGAGGAAAAAACAAACAAATCGGAATATTCCGACCTGATATCTTTTACACGTGGAGGCGCGTCTTCCACTGATGTTGATAGAGAATACTTGCAGATTGTATTATCAAAAACGGCAAAAAATAAAGTAATAATTACCGGATGGCAAATTAAAAGTGAAATGACCGGGATTTCCATAAAAATAGGCGAGGCGTCCTGGTTACCAAGGTCCGGAAGTTCAAATAATACAAATTCAATCGTTCTTTCTCCTGGTGAAAAAATAATTTTTACAACCGGACGCTCTCCAATAGGAATTTCTTTCCGGACAAATATATGCACTGGGTATTTTTCTCAGTTTCAAAATTTTTATCCATATCTAAGAAGCGAGTGTCCGGATCCTTCAGCGGATATAGAGGCAAAGTACTCAAGCGGTCCAAACGCTTTCAACGACCAGTGTCTTGATTTTATAGACAGAATTCCACGATGTTCCATAAACACAGCCCAACTCCCTTTAAATATGCAACCACAGTGCCAAGATTTTATAACAAAAAAGATAAACTACAACTCTTGTATAGACACCCACAAAAACGATGAAAATTTTTATACCGGGGAGTGGAGAATTTATTTGTCTCGTGATGTTGAATTATGGAAATCAAAAAGAGAGATTATAAAACTCACTGACGGAATAGGAAAAATCGTTGGAACAATAACATATTAGTTAAAATTTGTTTGAAAAAATTTTGATAGTTTACAATATCAAATTACTAATTTTATTTTAATGAAATTTAAAACATAACATATTTTCCTGTTTACGAGTCCACCCATATCTTTATTGCTTAAAATTCAAAGAGTTAAATATTTAATATTCTATATAGGGCTACTCCAACAGAAACAGAAACATTCAAAGATTCTTTCTTTCCTTTCATCGGAATTTCTGTCACCACATCACATTTTTTTAAAATTGATTTTGATATCCCACTCACTTCATTGCCAAAAACAAAAGCCGTCTTTGTTTTTATTTTCAATTTTTTATAATCTATAGAATTTTTTGATTGTTCAACACCAATTATATAGGTGTCTTGTTTTTTTAGTTTTTTAAAAAGAACGTTAATGTTCTTTATTTTTTCCCATTCAATGTTTTTTTCGGCACCAAGCGCTACTTTTGAAATCTCTTTAACTTCCCTGTCAAACCTGTCGCTTGGCGATGGGGTATATCCCGTTAAAAATATTTTATCAACATTAACGGCATCTGCGGTTCTAAAAATTGAGCCCACATTATAGTTACTTCTTATGTTGTGAAGAATGAGATAAATCATAGAAACATTAAATCACAAAATCATGAGAAGAGAAAGAAAAGATGTTGTTTGCCTATAAAATAGACACTTTTGCGTTTTTTTGTTATATTTTTATTTGTTATATTTTTATTTTATATCCGCCCGTAGCTCAGGTGGTAGAGCAGCTGCCTTTTAAGCAGACGGTCGTAGGTTCGAGTCCTACCGGGCGGACAACGAGTGAAGCGAGATGGACGCACGAGAAAACAAATTTATTTGTTTTCGTGTAGGATTTGAAAGGAATTTCGTTATTGAGCCGACTGGTAAGGAGGCGAAATCGAAATTCACCTGCGCCAGTCAGGCGAGAGTCCTACCGGGCAGACAAATAGATGCGGATTGGTGTGTTTATTTAAAATTAATTTTATAAATTATAGAAGACTATTTTGTAAACACAGAAAAATTAAATTTCTAACAAAAACTTTTCTATTTCTAAACCCAAATCTTCAATCTCTCCTCTCCTAATTTCATGATACATTGAAACTATACGCGAAGACATTTTCTTTATTTCTTCATTTGAGTAATTTTTACAAAATTCTTTTGATTTTTTAAAAACAAATGGATTTAATCCGGCTTCGTCTGAATTTTTTGAAGAACCGGCCAAAAGCATTGTTTTAATCTGCCAAAATAATATTCCATGAATTTCTTCAGGGACAAGGCCGTTCTTCAAAATTTTTTGATACTCTCCCCACGCGCCTTTTCTATCTCTTTTTCCGAGCGCGTTTGTTAAGGTAAACGGTTTTGGCCTTTCATTCTTTTTTGTTTCACCGTCGTCAAAAAATTGTATTTTCTGAGCTTTTTTTTCCAATTTCGCAAATGTTTTTTTATCAATTTTCTCTTCTAAAAGAACAAAAATATTATCCGATTCGGATATTTGTTTAATTCTTTCCAAAATAAATTCCTTACTTTTTTCGTCGTCAAGAATTTTGTCTAAAAAAATTATGTATTTATTTTCAAACAATCCTCTACCTTTCAGTGCCTCTTCAATAATCAATTCGTCAAAATTTTCATTATTGAGTTTAAATAAATTAGCATTTGGTTTTTTAATAATTAAAGAATCTATGAGATTTTTCGTCTTTTCTCTGGATTTTTTAAAATTTGTTCCGTAAATTAAATACAACATACCAAAAAATTAAAAATAAATTTTACATAAAAAAATCACTTTATAATTTTCTTCATCTCTCCCCAGTTATCACCAACAAAAACGTCCACACCGAGTTTAATTCCGTGAGTTTTTTCTTGAGAGATTACATTTTCCATAATTTTTTTAATTTCCGGATAAATTTCTCGTACTAAATCCTCTTTTATTTCATATACGAGTTCATCATGAATTTGCAGTAAAAGATTGCAGTCGTCTTGAAAATTTTTTTCTTTTAAGTATTTTTCACTTTTGACCATTGCTATTTTAATAATATCAGCAGATGTGCCTTGAATCGGAGCATTAATGGCCATTCTTTCAGCCGCTGCTTTTATATATGGCAACCTGGATTTTATATCTCTGAAATATCTTCTTCTTCCAAACAACGTTTCCGTATAGCCGGTCCTGAAAACTTTATTTTTTGTGTCTTGTATGTATTTTGCAACGCCAGAAAAATTATCAAAGTAGTTTTGGTAAAAATCTTCTGCTTCCTTTTTTTCAACACCTAGACTTTTTTTCAAGGAATTGATACCCATTCCGTATAAAATTCCAAAATTTATTATTTTTGCCCTCCTTCTCATTTCTTTAGTAACCTCACTTTTAGAAACATTAAAAACTTTTGAAGCAACGGCCGAGTGAACATCTTCACCTTTATTGAAAACATCTATCAAATTTCTGTCATTTGACAAAATCGCGACTATTTTCAGCTCAATTTGAGAATAATCAAAAGAGACCAATTTATAACCCTTTTTTGAAATAAAACCACTTCGCACAGCGTTACCAAGTTCGGTACGAATCGGAATATTTTGTAAATTTGGTTCCGTTGATGAAATTCTTCCTGTTGTTGTTCCGCTTTGTATAAAATTAGCATGAAGCCTGTTGTCATCTCCTATCATTTGCGGAATATTGTCTATGTATGTTGAAAGTAGTTTTTGAAGTTCGCGATATTTAAGAATATAATCAATAATTTCATTTACGCCCTGAAGTTTAATTAGTTCTGATTCTTTTGTGGAAAAAGCGCCTGTCGGAGTTTTTTTCATTCCCTTAGCTTTAATTCCCATTTTATCAAAAAGAATCTCTCCCATTTGTTTTGGAGAATTTATATTAAATTCAACTCCCGCCTTTTTCCAAATTTCTTTTTCGAGTTTTTCTAAATCTGTATGAATTTCCTTTGAAAGTTTTTTAAAATATTCTGCGTTTATTTTTATTCCCCTTTCTTTCATCTCTTGAACAATTGGCAAAAGTGGCAATTCTATTTCTTTATATATTTTCTCAAGTCCGTCTTTTTTGAGTTTTTCAAAAATTATCTTTTTTGCTTTATCAAAGTTTGTTGTTCCAGAAAAGTTAAAGATTTCTTCGGTGGACGGGTTTGTCATGTTTGAATCAACCAACCAAAGCGCGAGTCCTGTTTTTTTTATATCTTCATTTTCTGCTTGTTTGTAAGATTTTTCTTCGTTTGTCGTTATTGTTGGTGAAGATGAAAATAAGTGTCGGTTGAGTGAAGGTCGATTTTGTTCCAGCATCGGTGCTGATACCGATGTTGGAATTTTTTCTTTAAACATTTCGGAAACTCTTTGCCATAAACTTCTAAAGCCGAGTTCCCCAAATAATTTTTTTACTTTTTCTAAATCCAAAGATTCCATCCACTCTGTTTCCGGCAAATCAAATTTTTTAATTGCATCCATCCTTATTGTGGCCAATATTTTTGAAAAAATGGCTTCTTCTTTTCCTTCTTCAAGAAGTTTCTTCACTCTCTTTGTTATACCGATTTTTTCAAACTCTTTTTCATCTTTTTTTAACGTTTTATAAAGACTCTCAATCGTTCCAAATTTCTGTATTAAAATTGACGCTGTTTTATCTCCTATTCCTTTTATTCCAATAATGTTATCGGACGGGTCTCCTCGAAGTCCTTTGTAGTCCGGCAGTGATTTCGGGTCAAAACCGAACCTTTTAAAAACTGCCTTCTCATCATAAATAACCGTATCTTTTATTCCTTTTTTAAGGGTATAAACACGAACGTTTTCCCCGTCAACAAGTTGCAACGTGTCCATATCTCCGGAAGCAATAATCACTTCATTTCCTTTTTCGTTTTTTAATTTGTCGGCAATTGTTCCGAGCAAGTCATCCGCTTCAAACCCCTCTTTTTCATATACTGGAATATTAAATGCCTCAAAAATACTTTTTGATTTTTTTATTTGTTTCACCAACTCATCGTCTGTTTTTGGTCTATTTGCCTTATATCCTTCATAAACATCGTGCCTGTGCGTAGGGGTCGGAAAATCATAACAAGCAACTATATAATTCGGTTTTAATTCGTTTATTATTTTTAAAAGCATCATAGACAACCCATACAAAGCGCCCGTCGGTTCTCCGGTGGTTGCCGATGTAAATTCGGGCAATGCATGATATGCGCGATGTAATATAGCGTGGGAATCAAGTAAAACTATTCTTTTTTTATTATTTTTAGACATCTTATATTTTTATTTTTCTCGTTGTCTCATCCACAAATTCAAACTCAATTTTAAAAACATGTTTTGGCAAAACACCACTTACATTTTCGGGCCATTCTATCATAATCAAATTGTCACGATCATTCAAAACATCTTCAAACCCAAGTTTTTTTAATTCTTCCCCGTTTGTCAGTCTGTATGCATCAATATGAATCAATTTTTTAGGCCAAATTTTATTTTCAATTTCATATATTTTTTCAATTACAAAAGTCGGGCTTGTTATGTTTTCTTTTATTCCTAAATTTTCAGCAATAAATTGAACAAACGTCGTCTTTCCAGAACCCAAATCTCCAAACAAACCAATGGTTATGGCTTTTTTTTCTGTCGGGACCAAATCCTTTAATAGGCCCTCGGCTATTTTTTTTGTTTCTTCTGTGCTTTTGGAAAATGTCTCCATGTTGTTGCGGTTAAATAATAACACCCAAAAACCACTGCCGAAAGTTGTTTTTTGTGTTAAAATAAACATAGGAATTTCTTTCCTTAAATTTTTTATGCCCAATTTTAATGAAAAAGAACAAAACGAAAAGCTTGAAGAAATGCGGGTGTTGGAAGAAGAAGATCTTGCTCAACTTCTCTCAAAAAAATATCAAATCCCGTATTTAAATTTACTCGGCATTCCAATAAACGCGAACGCTCTTCTGTTAATAGAAGAAGAAAAAGCTCGCGAGTCCAGTTTGGCTATTTTTAATGTTACCGGAAAAAATATAAGTGTTGCAATTTCCTCTCCAGAAAACGAAAAAACACAATTCGTAATACAAGAACTTGAGGAAAACGGTTATAAGCCAAGTCTGTTTATTGTTTCAAGAAAAAGTTTGGAAAAAGTTTGGGAAAGATATAAAGAGTTATCATTTGGTAAAGTAAGTGAGATCGGCATCTTGGACATATCAAATGAATCTGTAGAAAAATTTATAAGCGAAACAAAAACTATTGATGAGGTAAGAAATCTTATATATAAAACTGTTTCCCTTGAAAAAAACAAAAGGGTAACACAAATAATTGAAGTCATCTTGGCGGGTGGAATAGTTTTGGACGCATCGGACATTCATATAGAACCGGAAGAAAATACGATAAAAATAAGAATAAGAATTGACGGAGTTCTTATAAACATAGCCGACCTTGATGTGGAAACATACAAATTGCTTTTATCAAGAATCAAGTTGGTTTCAGGTCTAAAAATAAGCAGAATAAAAAACTCTCAAGATGGAAGGTTCAGTATTCATGTAGGAAAAACAGAAATAGAAATAAGAACGTCCACACTGCCAAGCGAACACGGAGAATCAGTTGTTTTAAGACTCTTAAATCCAGAGACAATATCGTTTTCTTTGGACAGGTTAGGTATGGATAATGTTTTATTAAAAATAGTGGAAAAAGAAATACAAAAACCCAACGGAATGATACTAAATACAGGTCCGACGGGCTCCGGGAAAACAACTGCATTATATGCAATCCTTAAAAAGATATATACGCCGGACATAAAAATAATAACCATTGAAGATCCTATTGAATATCACTTGAGCGGAATTACCCAGACGCAGGCAGATCAAGAAAAGGGATACTCCTTCGCAAAGGGATTAACATCTTCGTTGAGACAAGACCCGGATGTAATAATGGTCGGAGAGATAAGAGACAAGGAAACTGCGGAAACGGCAATACACGCGGCGTTAACGGGACACCTGGTACTTTCCACTCTACACACAAACGCCGCCGCTGGAACATTTCCAAGACTTGTTGACCTTGGTGTTAAGGCGCAAATGTTGGGTTCTGCAATCAATATAGTAATGGCACAAAGATTGGTAAGAAAACTTTGTGAGTATTGCAAAAAAAGAGTCCCGCTTGATCAAACAACGAAAGGAATTATAGAAAGTATTTTAAGAGAAATAAAAGAAAAAGACCCGGAAAGAAAAACCCCGCAATTAGAAAATAGTATCTTTACTCATGTCGGCTGTGAAAGATGCAATCAAACCGGATATAAAGGCAGAATAGGAATATTTGAAGCAATAATAGTAAATGAGGATATAGAAAATACCATAAGAAAAAACCCGAGCGAAAGAGAGATAGAAAAAGCGGCATCAAAACAACGCCTCCTAAATATGAAGCAGGACGGCATTATTAAAGTCTTGAATGGAGTAACTGATATTGATGAGCTAAAAAGAGTTATTGAGATTTAGCTTCTTATAGTTTTGATTCAAAAAAAACAAATCTATACGAAATTTTGACAATATTTAAAAAAATCTTTTTCATTTTTATAAACTTTTACTCTTCTTTAAAAAAAGTATAATGCGAATAGGCGTGTTTTGATAAAAAATGTAGTTTTATTGTTTTAAGTGTTTTTTTAAAAAAAATATCCAACCAATAAATCTCTAAGTGATACTTTCAAACGGGCGTCCAAAAGCTGATATAATTCAATGGATAATCTCAGAAAACTCGTAAGAGTAACCAAAATGTCCGCGAAATGTATCTAAAGTCCGAATGGACTTATCACTTAGAGATTTATTGGTTGGATAATCAAAAAATACTATACATAATAAGTCTATCACATAATAAAAATATGTCAAGTACTAAAAAAATAACCCCAAAAAAGGTATATGATAAGCCGTTTGGTGACATATCTCTTGACCAGACGTTAAGACCATCAAAATGGGATGAATACATAGGCCAAGATTCTATAAAAAAGAACTTGAGAATACTTCTGACCGCGGCAAAAGAGCGTGGACATTCTCCAGAACACGTGCTTTTTTATGGTCCTCCTGGTTTAGGGAAAACAACTCTTGCACATTTAATATCAAAGGAGGTTGGAACTAATATGAAAATTACCTCCGGACCGGCAATAGAAAAAGTTGGTGACTTGGCATCAATACTAACAAATCTTTCTGACGGGGACATTCTGTTTATAGACGAGGTTCATAGATTAAACAAAATAATTGAGGAAACGCTTTATCCGGCAATGGAATCAAGGGTTCTAGATATAATCATAGGAAAAGGTCCGTCTGCAAGAACAATACAACTTGAGCTCCCCTCTTTTATGTTAATAGCGGCAACAACGAGAATGGCGCTTTTGTCTTCTCCGCTCCGTTCGCGTTTTTCAGGAGGAGCATTTAGACTTTCTTTTTATACCGACGAAGAAATTGAAACGATATTAAAAAGGTCCGCAAAAATACTTGGAGTAAATATAGAAAAAGACGGATTGATAGAAATAGCTAAACGGAGTAGATTTACCCCAAGGGTTGCAAACTACCTTTTGAAAAGATGCCGAGACTATGCACAGGTAAAAAAAATCGAGCTAAACAAAAATGTAGTTGAAGAAGCGCTACTACTTCTTGAAATAGATAACAAAGGTCTTGGTTCACACGATAAAAGAATTCTTGAAACAATAATAAATAAATTTAACGGCGGTCCGGTTGGGTTAGGAACAATTTCGGCTGCAATAATTGAAGAACAATCAACGGTTGAAGAAGTTCATGAGCCGTATCTCATACAAATGGGATTCATAGAGAGGACCCCGAGGGGAAGGGTGGCAACAAAATTGGCATACGAACATTTGGGTTATAAGTTCCCAGAGGCCCAACAAAACAAACTGCTTTAAAATTAAGATTATCTGATTTTTAATTCTGCATATATTATTTTTAATTCTAGTTTTTAATTTATATGTCCGGTCATAACAAATGGTCAAAAATCAAAAACAAGAAAGCCGTCTCTGACTCACAAAAAAGTAAAATTTTTTCTAAGTTGGTTAGATTGATACAATCCGAATCAAAAAAATCCGGCGGAGACACTAACGCTCCGGGACTCAGGGGTGTTATAGAAAAGGCAAAAAAGGAGAACATGCCCGGAGAAAACATAGAAAGAGCAATAAAAAAAGGCGCCGGTGAAGGGGGCGTAAGTCTTGAATCAATAACCTACGAAGCTTATGGACCGTCCGGTGTTGGAATAATAATAGAAACATTAACAGATAGTAGAAATAGAACTTTTGCAGAAATGAAACATGTCCTATCAAAAAATAATTCCTCAATAGCGCAAATTGGAGCGGTTAAGTGGGCATTTGAAAAAAACAACGACGGAGACTGGATTCCAAAAACATTTGTGGAATTAAGTGATGATGATATCAAGAAGCTGAATAAACTTATTGAAGATCTTGAAGAAAACGAAGATGTTCAGGAGATTTTTACAAACTCAACAAAATAATGAAAAAGAAAACGAGCGGCGCGATAAGAATTCTGTCAATTGATCCCGGTTATGAAAGAACTGGTATCGCCATAATAGAAAAATTTTTAAATAAAAAAGAAGTTTTGATTTATTCTGATTGTTTTAAAACTTCTCCTAAATCACCCTTTGAGGAACGAATGTTTTTGATAGGCAACGAAATTTCTCTTCTAATAAAAAAATTCCACCCCGATGTCTGCGCTCTGGAAAAATTATTTTTTAACACAAATCAAAAAACAGCGATGATGGTATCACAAGTTAGAGGCATGATTATCTATCAAGCAATGCTAAACAAAATGAATGTGTTTGAATATAATCCGTCAGAAATAAAAATCGCGATAACCGGGTATGGAAAAAGTTCAAAATACCAGATAACAAATATGGTGAAAAAACTGATAGAAGTGAAGAAAAAAATACTATATGATGACGAGTTTGATGCGATAGCGGTTGGGTTAACTTGTTCAGCTTCAGAAAAATACTTATAATTTTTTGTGTTTTTACAATTCAGTGACTTGGTACTCTTTTCCGATACAGATAAGTTGCGGCCCCATAATTTTTGGTTATCCACATTACTAATTTCGTTTGTTTGCAAAAAAAAATATTTCTGATAAAAATATAGTGGTTCTTTTGTTTATTATTAAAATAAAGAATAGTTGGGTCGCTTAAAAATAAAAATATTTTAAACAAATATGTACGAGGACGAAAAAGAAGACGTTGCCGATGAACTTTTTGCTGGTTCCGAAATTCCACCAGACGCAGACGTTGAAAAAATTGACGACCTTGACCTTGTTGAAGACGAAGAGGTTGAGATTGATGAATTTGATGACAATGATAATTTCTAATAAAAAACCGCCAAACATAGTTGGCGGTTTTTTATTTTGCCTACCTAATTGGGTCAATTTTTATGAACCTATGTTTTCCTATTTTAAAAACAGCCGCTTTTGATATAAGATAGTTGTACTCTTTTACTCTCTCATTTTCTGTCATGTTTGTGATTGATTCCGAATCAACCAATCTTTTAAATTCCGAGATGGATGGAACGATTTTTTGTTTCAACAAAATTTCAGATAATTTTTCACCAAAAATTGTTTGGACCTCCTGCGTATCTGTAGGAATTTCCTTCTTACTAAACGTCTTTATGAAATACTCCTCCGCCTTTTTTGCCTCTCTTTCTCCGTGATACAAAAAAACTATTTCTTTTGCCAATTTAATTTTTGCGTCTCGCGGGTTTAATTTTTCGTTTTTAATATCACTTTTTATTTTTTCTATTTCTTCAGGGTCAACATCTGTACAAAGAATAAAATATTTTATTATTAAATCATCCCTTAAAGACATTATTTTTCCAAACATATCGTTTGGTTCATCAATAATGCTTATAATATTTCCACGCGACGTAGACATTTTTTCTCCGTCTGTCCCTTCCAACATTTGCACTGTTAGAATATCCTGTTCTTTTTGCCCATATTGTTTTTGTATAATTCTTCCAGCCTTTAAATTAAATAACTGGTCCGAGCCTCCTATTTCAATGTCTGATTTCGTTATGACAGAATCATACCCCTGCATAATTGGGTACAAAAACTCTCTTAAAGAAATGTCGCGCTCTTTTTCAATTCTTTCTTTAAAATTTCTTCTGTTCAACATTTGTTGAACAGAAAAGCTTTCGGCTAATTCCGCTGTTTCTTGAAATTTGAGTTTTTTAAGCCATTTACTATTAAATTTAAACTCCGTTTTTGATATATTAATCACTTTTGCTATTTGTTTTTTGTAATTTTTTAGATTTTTCCTTATTTCTTTTTTTGAAAGCATTGGCCTTTTTTCCGATTTATCGGACGAGTCGCCGATCTGCGCGGTGAAATCACCAATAACCAAAATAATTTTATGGCCCAGTTCTTGAAATTGTTTTAATTTTCTTAAAACAACGGCCCTCCCTATGTGGATTTCTGGTCCTGTAGGGTCAATTCCGAGTTTTATTCTTAATTCTTCTCCTGAACCCAATCTCTTTTTTAAATTATCAAAAACAAAAACCTCCTCAACTCCACGAGTTAAAACTTCCTCTATTTTTTTATTATCCGTATTTATTTTCATTTTTTTCTTTTTATACTTTACCATAATTGCACTGCCCTGTCTTGTTTAAGTATTGTATAATATCGTTACATTATGAAAAGAGATAAAAAAAGAACATTTCTAAAAACAATAAGGCCAATAATTATAGTATCCATTTTTGTTCTGGGCGCCGTTTTGTTGTGGATAACAACATTCAAATTACCGAACCTAAATTCTTTTGAGGAAAGAAAAGTTCTTCAATCAACAAAAATTTATGACAGAACCGGTGAGGTTCTTTTGTTTGAGATAAACAAAGACAAAAAAAGAACGATTATGCCGTTTGCTTCAATTTCTAGGTATATAAAAAACGCAACCGTTGCAATAGAGGACGCTGAGTTTTATCAGCATGGAGGTATAAAATTCAGCTCAATAATAAGAGCCGTGTTATCAAATATAATTTCCTTAAATGCGGGACAGGGCGGATCTACAATAACCCAGCAGGTTATAAAAAATTCATTATTAACGTCCGAAAAAACCATTGCCAGAAAACTGAAAGAGTGGGTTCTTGCAATTCGTTTAGAACAAGTGATGAACAAAGACTCCGTTTTAGAACTTTACCTGAATGAAATCCCCTATGGGGGAAGTTTGTACGGCATTGAAGAAGCATCCAACACGTTCTTTGATAAAAGTTCCGAAGACGTAACGCTCGCAGAAGCTGCCTATTTAGCCGCCTTGCCACAGGCTCCAACATATTATTCTCCATACGGAAACAATTTGGATAAATTAGAGGATAGAAAAAATTTAGTGTTACAAAAAATGTTAGAAAACAATTTTATAACAAAGGAGGAGTACGAGGCGGCAAAAAAAGAAATGGTTGTATTTAAACCAAGAAAAGAAAAAGGAATTCTAGCTCCTCACTTCGTTTTTTGGATACAAGAATATTTGGAAAGTAAATACGGAATAAAAATGATAGAAGAAAGTGGTCTTAAAGTTATAACAACTCTTGACTATTCTCTACAAGAAAAGGCCGAAAAAATTGTCAACGAGTACGCAAAAGAAAATGCGGAAAAATTTAATGCCGAAAACGCTTCTTTGGTTGCAACAGATCCAAAAACAGGAGATGTTATTGTAATGGTCGGTTCACGAAATTATTTTGATAAAGAAATAGACGGAAATTTTAATGTTGCATTAGCTCACAGACAGCCGGGTTCTGCTTTTAAACCATTCGTGTACGCAAATGCCATAAATAAAGGATATACGCCTGAAACGGTCGTTTTTGACCTCCAGACAGAGTTTTCAACGGAGTGTAGTCCACAGGGAAAACAATTGTATCCGAACGCGGTTTGTTATATGCCGGTAAACTATGATGAAAAATATAGAGGGCCTATAACATTCAGAAATGCGCTAGCACAATCAATAAACATACCGGCAATAAAGGTTTTATACCTAAGCGGAATAAATGATTCCCTACGGCTTGCGCGAGATATGGGGATAACCAGTTTGGAGGGCGCCGATAGATACGGTCTTACATTAGTTCTCGGTGGAGGAGAAGTATCACTTTTAGAAATGACGGGGGCATATTCTGTATTTGCAAACGACGGAATTAAAAATTCCATAGGTGGAGTATTAAAGATAGAGGACAGAAAAGGAAACGTTTTGGAAGAGAGGGCGCGATCCGAAGAAAGGGTCATCCCAAAAGAAACAGCGCGGGATATAAATAGTATGCTGTCGGATGAAGACGCGCGGGCACCGGCTTTTGGACAACATTCCTTTTTATATTTTAATAACTACGAGGTCGCTGTCAAAACAGGAACAACAAACGATTATAAAGATGCGTGGATCATCGGATATACTCCAAACATATCAGTTGGAGCGTGGGTAGGAAATAATAATAATACTCCGATGGAAAAAAAGGTCGCCGGATTCATCGTTGCTCCGATGTGGAATGCTTTTATGAAAGAGGCTCTGCAAACGAGACAAAACGAACCTTTCAAAAAAAACGTGTCCGTTGTTGATTTAAACAAAAAACCGGTGTTAAGAGGAATTTGGGACGGCGGCGAAAGTTATGTTATTGATAAAATTTCCGGAAAATTAGCAACAGAATACACACCGGAACAAACCAGAAAAGAAAAAATAATAAAAAATATTCACTCAATACTTTATTGGGTTGATAAAAATAATCCTCTAAGAGAAAAACCAAAAGACCCACAAACAGACCCGCAGTTTGTAAGGTGGGAGTACGCAATAAGAAAATGGGTCCAAGACAGCGGTATAAAAGAAGAAACTTCGTCTGTTATTCCTGTTGAAAAAGATAATGTCCATACACCACAAAACATGCCGACAATGTCAGTTGTTTTAACAAAAAATACGTTTAACAAAAACGAAATTATAAATGTGTCGGTGACACAAACCGGCGGCACATATCAGCTTTCAAAGGTTGATTTTTATGTGAACGGGTCTTATTTGGGGACATCAACAAAAAAACCATTTTCCTATTCGTTCGTGCCGGAAGATTTGGGTGGTATAAAAGAAAACAATGATTTAATGATTGTTGGTTACGATTCTGTTTTTAATAAAGGAAATTCTTCCTCTTTCTTTAAAATAAACCCGGATTAATTTGGTAGTTGTAAAATAATATGTCATTTAAAAACATTTCAGATTTATTAATAAAATACAGTAATTTTTTACCACAAGACAGAATTATAAAAGACGCAATAATTTGTGTCTCATCAAATTTTGGTATTGACTTAAAAAAAGAAGAGATTGAAATAAAACATGGCGTGGTTTATTTAAAAACAGATTTCACTACGAAAAGTAAAATTTTTGTAAACAAAACAAATATAATGATTGAATTAAAAAAAATTCTTACAAAAAAAACACCAAAAGATATAGTGTGAATAAAATTATTCAGTAATACAAAGTGTAAAATGTTATAAAAACGCTCCCCCGGAGTTACATAAAGTGTAAAATGTTATAAAAACGCTCCCCCGGAGCGTTTTTATTTATTCATCGGCATAACAAGATATAAAAATGATTGGTCTCCAATTCCCTTTATAACCATAGGTTTATCGGGCGACATGTCAAAAGAAATGCTGTCCGTCATTATAGATTGAAAACAATCAACAATATATTTATAATTAAAATTCATTTCCAGACCAACTCCAGTTATAGCAGAATCAATCTTTGATACATTTTCTCCAATGTCTGGATTTTTTGTAATTATCTTAAACGTTTTGTCCTTTGGGTCAACTTCAAGTGTAACCTGATTAAATTTGTCAGAAAATATGTTTGATACTTTAAACGCTCCTATTGTGTCTTGTTTCAAAAGAACTGCATTTGAAGAGTGCTCTTTTGGTATTATCTGTTTATAATCAGGAAAGACACCATTAATTATTCTTGTTGTAAGATATACTCCGTTTGAACTAAATGACACCTGGTTTTCACTAAAATTAATCTTTATTTCTCCGTTCATCGGTTCAAAAATTCTTATTATCTCATTTATATTTTTATGTGGTATTAAAATTGGATCAAACTCTTCAAGTTTTTTTGGCGATATTTTTTTCTCAGCCAATCTAAAAGAATCAGTCGCAACAAAAACTGCTTTTCCGTTTCCGTAATAAATATAAACGCTTGATAATTCGGGTTTCATGCTTGATGGTGATGCGCTATACCAAACTGATTTTAAACCTAAAATTAAATCGTTTGAATTCATTATTATTGATTTTTTATCCGAAACAACCGGAATTGTTGGAAATTCTTCATAAGGATACGTTTTTATTTGTGTATTCGTATGATTTGTTGAAACTATTAATTTATTTTCCTTTACTTCAAGTATTACATTTTTTTCATCATATAAATTATTTAGAAAACTATAAAGAACCCCAGACGGAACGGCAACAACACCCTCTTTTTTAATTTTAACAGGGATTGATATTTCAACACCTAAATCTAAGTTAGTTGCCCTGATTGTTAATATATTGTCTTTTGCAATAAGAAGAACACATTTTAAAATTGGTAATGTTAAATTTTTTCCGGTTATTTTTTCAACCCTTGATACAGCTTCTTCAATTTTATTTTTTATACACTCTATTTTCATTTTTTGTTATATTTATTATTTATTTAATAAATAATTTATTATATTTATTATGAATGTGTTTATGTTTATTACTAATTAAAATGCTTTTAAATAAGGATATTTTGTTTATTTAAAAAAATAAAAAATGTTTATATGTGTTTATAATGTCTTCTTTGTTTTATTTAATATATCACTTTATAATATAAATAAACAATTTATAAAGTACTTATTTATACGATACCAACACACTTATGCACTCATTGTTTTATATCATTGACCTTATTTGGTTTATTTCCTGAAGAAGAAAATTGTCAGTTTTTATATCTTTTTTTATCTTTTCATAAGAATGAATTACCGTTGTATGATCTCTACCCCCCAATTTTTGTCCTATTGTTGGATACGGAATACTAAAATCTTCTCTCAATATATACATTATGACCTGTCTTGGTTTTACAATGTCTTTTTTTCTTGTTTTTTCATAAATACTTTCTTCCTCAATATTATAAAAATCTGTTATTATTTTTACAATATCTTTTATTGGGACAGTTCTTTTTGATTTTATATTATTTCTTATTAAATTCTTTATCTCAGATAAGGACAACTCTTTATCCTTTATTCTTGCCTGACAAATTATTGTGTTTAGCGCTCCCTCCAGTTCTCTAATATTTGTATCCATAGAAGAAGCTAAAAATTCTATGACTTCATCGCTCAAATAAAAATTTTCCTGAGACATTTTTGCTTTTAATATTGCAACCCTTGATTCGTGGTCAGGCGCCGGAATATCCACTATCATTCCCGCATTGAATCTTGATTTCAAACGGTCTTCCATGTTTGTAAGGTAATTTGGATGCATATCAGAAGAAAAAATAATTTGCTTATTATTTTCATACAAAGTATTAAATAAATGAAACAATTCTTCCTGGGTTTTTTCCTTGTTTGATAAAAACTGAATGTCGTCCATTATTAACACGTCATATTTTCTGTATTTTTCTTTAAATGCGTTTACTTTGTTATTTTGTATTGAATTTAGATAATCAACAACAAATTTCTCTGATGTTAAATAAAAAACTTTTGCTCCGGGTCTTAATTTTTTTATTTCATTTCCAACAGCCTGTATCAGGTGTGTTTTTCCATGTCCTGTTTTGCCATACAAAAAAAGTGGATTGTACACAGCCCCCGGATTTTTAATCACAGCTTGCGCCGCGGCGTGCGCGAGTTCGTTAAACGGACCGATGACAAAAGAATCAAATGTATATTTTGGATTAAGATTGTCTTCTCTGTTTATATATAAATTATTCAAAGGCAACCTGTTTCCTATGTCTATGTTTATTGAACCCTGTCGCTCTGTCTCTTTTTTGTTTGCCTTATTTTTTACAACCACGTATTCAATAGATCTCACAGCCTGGGAAATGTTTCTGAGTGATTTTAAAATTATTTTGTGGTATTTTTCTGAAAGCCAAGATTTGACAAACTCATTTGGGACCCCGACAAAAATAATTCCGCCGTCCTCTCTTAAAATGCAGGTGTCTTTAAACCACGTATTAAAAGAAGCCTTTGATACGCCAAGCTCTATTTCCGTAAGTACACTGTCCCAAAGTTGTTTCGTGTTCATTTGGTGATTTTAAATTAGAAATTAAAATAAACAATGGTATATTTTTACATATTATATACCAGCGTGTATTTAAAAAAACTTGTTTAAAGCGTTGATTTATGTTAATAATAAGTGGATAAGGTGTTAATAAGTGGAAGATTATTAGGAGAGGTATTTAATTAAAGATTTCTATGTCTACAACATATAATCCAAAAAAAACAAAGAGAAAAAAAACCCACGGTTTTCTTAAAAGGAATAAAACAAAAAATGGAAAAAACGTTTTAAAGAACAGAAGAAGAAAAGGAAGAAAAAAATTATCCGTTTAGTTTTTTAAAACGGAAACATTTTATATCTTAAAAGAATTTGTCGGTTTTAACCGACAAATTTTATAACTACCCTCCTGAATTTTCCATCACCTTCAGACTCTGTTTTAATAAGACCGTCGTCTGCAAGTGTTGCGTGAACGACCATTCTTTCATAGGCTGACATTGGTTCAAGTTCTACGTTTCTTTTGAATGTTTTTGCCCGATTTGCCATTGTAACGGATAAGTTTTTTATTTTTTGTATTTTTTTTGTGTGATAATCTCCGACATCTATATAGAATCTTTCCACCTCACCTTCCGTTTCATTTTTTAGAACAATTCTTTTTACAACATGGTTCAAGGCCGAAAGGTTTTCCCCGTCTTTACCTATAAGAAGACCGGTGTCTGCTCCCTCTATAATAAATTTTTTACACCCGCCCACTTCCCCGTTCAAAATCTTAATGTCTGAGAACTCAAGAGGAATTTTTTTCAATATGTCTTCTATTATTTTTTTTATTTCTTCGTGGTTCATAAAATATTAAAATACAGAAATCTTGCGATAATTTTATTTTTTGGCCAGCCCGACGTTGGCGTTTTGTTTTAATTTGTTTTCACTTTTTATCGTTTTTCTTACATAAATTTCTTGAAAAATATGGAACAAATTACTTGCGGACCAATATATTGCGATTGCCGCGGATAATTTGTATGAAATAAAAAATACGAAGAGTGGAAGTACGTATTTCATTTGTGTTGACATGCTTTTCATCATCTCGTCTTTAAAAGAGCGTGTTTTGTTTGCGTCGTTTTCGGTTTTTTTATTTTTTGGAACAGAAACAAATGTTTGAAAAAACTGTGTAACTCCGGCGATTATCGCTAGAACCAGGCTTTTTTGTGTTACGTCAATTAAACCCAAAAACATGACATTTATTGTTTCCGGTTTTGAAATGAAAGAGTACAAAATGTCGGTTTTTACTTCAGGCAGACCGCCTTTCAAAAATATAAAATAAAGAGCCAGTATTATCGGTAGTTGGATAAAAATTAAAAGAAAACCAGAAAAAGGTTTAATCCCCCTTTCTTTGTATAAAGCCATTAATTCCACCGCCTGCGCCTGGCTGTTATTTTTATTTTTTTCTTTTAATTTTTTTATCTCCGGCTCTATTTCTTTCATCTGAACCTGTGTTCGCACCGCTTTTATTGAAAGAGGAAGCAGAATAAATTTGACTATTACGGTAAAGATTATTATCGCAATTCCAATGTCTGCCCACGGAATAACGTTCGTCATTAAAAAAATTAGCCCATTGTATAAGGGTTCGTAGAAAAATGTATTAAATATTGAAGAAATCATCAAGTTATTCTATCCTAAAAACCTGCTGATTTCAACTTTTATTTTATTGGACGAATTTTTTCTAACAAAAGCAAAATATCTTTTTTTAGGTCATCATATCTTAACAGAGATGCTTCTTTATTAAATATAAAAATTATTGATATTCCGTCCGGCACATTATTTTTGTTTGTGTTTATGATGTGCTTACCCCTTCTTCTAAGAAGATTTCTCCCGGCCGCATTTTTTGAGACGGAAAAAGGAACAACAAACGCGAATTTTTTCTGGTTTTTTTCACAAGGAGATGTTTTCAGGATGCAAGCCTTTCCTTTTATAGTTTTTCCATTCTTAAAAATTTCACTGAACAATTTTTTGTTAATTCTATTTTTTTTTGGAAGCATGACAGAAAGCGTTAAAACATAAAACTATAAAACTAAAAGATATAATTCTAAATTTTCTGAAAAATTATATTCCACCACGGATATTTAATAGAATAAACAATGAAATAACAAATTTTTAATCAGCATAATCCGAAGGAAGCTCTTCCGTTTGGTACGACTTCATATCTATGCCCCACAACGAGTAATCTTTTTTATTTGTAAACATAAGATAACTCTCGTCCGCATTAAGTCTTAGGTTTATAGCATCAACGGGTGGCTCCGAATATTTATTTGGGTCGGCAACAATACTCCCGATATTTATGTTTGTATCTATCATCCATATCATGTCATCAAATGTTGTTAGCCCCATGTACCAATCATCCGGATATTGTCCTGACGGAATAATCCTGGGCACTGCGCAGTAAATAATTGTTTTATTTTTTTTACTCCACACACACTTTTCCGGAAGGGTTTTTATTTTTAATTCCGAGCTTTCTCTATCATTTATTTTATATGAAAATAAACCAAATGAACTATTAGAACTTCTTGAATACAACAATGCAAGACCATCATTTTTTGTCGTGACAGTAAGTCCGGGAATTCCCCCGATTATTTTTGTAAGGTCCCCGGAGTCGCTCAATTTGAACACAAATCCGTCTGTTTTATACGATGGTTTTGTTGTTAAAAAAATCCCGCCGTCTGTCCACTCCGGCAGCCACTCTGTTAACGGAGAGTTGAAAATTTCTACGCCACTTGTGGTTCCAAGGCCGGATTTGATTCCGGACGCAGTCCCTTGCTTTTTTATTATATAAAATAAGTTTTTTCCGTTTGGAGACATAGAAATATCCGAGATGTTTTTTTGTAAAAACGAACCGTCTAAACTATAAATATCAGTTTTTGTCCCTTCGGCGATATTCTGCTTTAACGTCAATTTGCCGTAAAAGCTTATTATATTGTCAGTGCCTTCATCCAAATATCTTGCAATAATTTCATCGCCGTTTTTATTCCAAAATAATTCCTGAACTTTCGGGATTGTCGCGTTTGATATTCTTTCTTGTTTCATTGAGCCAGTTCTAGTTTCGTAAATGTGTCCAGTGGCTCTGTCCATATACCTTATTATGTCCCCGTCGGTATTTTTTTTATCTATGTTTTCTACAATAATCCCGCCTGAAATTGGTTTTTGTGATATTTTTCTATATTTAGGAACGGGCGAAGCCTCTACACCCACACTCGTTTGTTTTCCGCCGGAATTATTGCCACCACCCGGCTGTTGTTCGTTTCCGGGAAATAATCCGACATTGTTGCCAAGGTTAAATTCATCCTGTGAGGGTGTTTTTTTAAAAAAGAAATAATAATAAACAAACCCAAACATTATGAGGAAAAATATGATTAATATTATTATAATTTTTGCGTTTTTCTTTTGCATGATTTAATAAAATTCTATATGCCAGTGAGTTACTGTTCCTGACAAATCTTTTTCTAACAAGTAAGAGCCAGGAGCTCCTGTTATGGTTGGTGTATTTAATATATATTTATCCCCAAGTGTTGTTTCAATCGGTCCAGATGTTTTTTTCTCTTTTATAAACGAGTCAAGTAGACCGTTAAGCCTCAAATCTACTGTTTTTCCAAATCCCGAAGAAAAAAAGGTCGGCTTGTGTTTTGTGGTAGTGTTTTTTTCTGCATCAAGATTTTTATTTCCGTGTGGCCACCATTCTGTTCCACCGGTTATAGTTATTTCACAATTTTTCCCTGTCCCCGCCCACGCATCACATGAAGTCTTTAATGATTTTAAATATGAAATAACACCAACATCTAGTCCCCCGACATTTGTACACCCCGTTTCTCCTACAAACTCACATTTTTTTTCTGCTCCACTAGACGTTGATATATTAACAATACCCCCACTCGCTGGTGATTTTAGGGCATCTCTGATAGAATTTTCCACCCCAAGAATTTTATTTAAAAGAGAGTCATTATTTCCAAGTTCAACCTTGTAACAATATGAGACCACGGTCTTTGTTTCACTGAGCCTGTCTGCTTCACACATGGTTTCCGTATCTCTTGGCCCTTTTTTATAATGAGCGGCGCCATCTCGATAATTATAGTACCAACCGGGGCCTTCTTGATAAATAACATCGCATTTTTGTGTCAAATCTGTCTCACGCGTTCCTTCATAACTTGGGCAATTTTTGTAAATAGGGGCAGTTGTATCATAATATTTTATTAAATTTGAACCAGATACTTCCGTTCCATTACCCCCACTCCCACCGTCTCCGTCCGAACCCACATGTAAACAATTTTCACACCCAGTTTCTGCACATTTTTGAGCAGAACTATACGGTCCAATGTATAGGTATGCTCCTGAATTTTTTTCCTTTTCGGTTTTACAATACCACCCAAAAAGATCTGGGCGAGAATCATCAACTAAGTTAACATCTTTTATATTCAAATTAAAATTAACGAGATTTGGACTTATCGTGTTTAAAAACAACCAGGAACCAAGAGTCAGAGCTAAACCAAAAAGTGTCGCGTTGATTCTCTTTATAGCATCTGCTTTTTTACCGACAGCCTCAGCGGTCATCCATTCAAGACCGGCAAGTATAAACATAATTACCGACAAAATAATCGCAAGACCGATAACAATTTTATAAATTCCTGTTATGTATGTCCCCAATCCGCTTACGGTGTTTTTATTGTCCACAACCGCAGTTGTTCCCGGCAATGGTGATAATGGAACATAAGAAAAAGCCATGACGAAGCTAAAACTTAAAAGAAAAACGAACATCACTGAAACAAAAATAGTCACAAAAAATAAAGTCTTTTCTTTTTTTGTTTTTTTTGTCATAAATTTAAATTATTAAACAATGTAAATTATTGTCCTGAAAAATCTATAAAAAAATCCGCGTCCCCTTTTTGAAAAACATTATTAATACCTTCGGCAGTTGTAGAAATTTCAGAAATTCCCGGATCCTTTGGTTTTGTAAATACTATAGAGTTGTCATTTCCGACAACGGCCCCGTTAATTTTCCATGAATATTTTATATTGCTCTCTCGTTTTTTTGTTGAGAAGAAAAACGGATATATACTAAGACCAATTTCCGCATTGTCCAGTCGCGAGGTTTTTTTATTGAGCCCATTATTAAAAAGAATTCCGAGAAGCGGGTCATTTTTATAGATGACAGGTTTTGTATCTGTACCTATTAATGTCAATTCTTTTTCTGCAGACAATGTCTGGTCTATTGATTTTATATTTAAACCGACGGTTTCTCTGACGTCAATTATCTCACTCTGAAATGTATATACGTTTTTTCCATAACCAGAAGATTCCGCATTAACCTCATCTTTTACAATCCATTTGTACATGAGATTTTTTGACGGTATTTTTATGTTGTTTTTATCAATCATTTGTTGTATTGCAACAATTTTTATCAACGAACCTTGCGTATCCAGGGCCTTTCCTTTATAAAAAGGGGGAGTATATGTGTTTGCTTCCCATATCAAATCAACATCTGACGGACGAACCTCAATATCTTTGTAGATTAAGTTTCCGTCGTATGTTTTAATTACGGCGCCGATTTTGTTACTGGTTCCAACTGCTCCGGTTTTAAAACGAAGTGTTTTTTCTCCAACGCCCTTTAGGGCAATATTATTATCCAAGCTCCAGGTGATTTCTGCGCGAGACAAATCTACGACTGAACTGCTTAATGTTACGGATACATATTTATATGAACTAGGATTTTCCGGACTTACAATTATATTTGTTTTTATCTCTGCCAGGGAGATTTCCGCTTTTGCGTAGTTAAAGATTACAAAATATACGAAAATGGCGCACATTATCTTTTTGAGGGTTCTATTATTTAATGTTTTTGTCATAGTAAAATATTAACACAGAATTATCTTTCCTGGGACAAAAGCTCTTCCTTTGCTTTTTTTATCGCTAAAATTTGCGACGGGTCTGAGGTTATAATTTGGTCTTCGGTATATGAAGCGATTACTTTTATTGCAACGTGTTTTAATCCCGCAAAAAAGATTCCCTCGCCCACATCCGACTCTAATAGAAGATATTTTTCTTCATCGGTCAGATTGAATGTTTTTTGCAGGGCATCAATTGCGGTTGGTGACTGTTTTAACAAAAGTTGTATTGATGAGTTTGTGATAATCGGTAGACCATATGGAGATTTTAAGAAGTCGTCGACATCTTGGGTTATTGTTGCAAGTCCAAGAAAATATTTTCTTCCTCTTTTTGCCATACTGAAAAGGAAAGAAGCGGTATCTTCCGATTGCATCATCCACCATGCTTCATCTATCACCAACAATCTCTTTTTTAGATTTTTTCTTATAGCGTTCCACACATAATGCATAACAAGGTGCATCGCCACCGGCTTTAACTCGTTTTCCATATCACGGACCGAAAAAACGACGAATTTTCTATTTATATCTATATTTGTCTGTTTATTTATAAAACCGGCCCAAGTTCCTTTTGTGTATTTTGACAATCTGTTTAAAAGCGACTCGCTTCCTTCAATTCCCGCAAGCACAAGTTCAAAATCTGACAAAATTGGCGGCGCCGAATTAACAAACGAAGAATCGGGTGTTATATCTTTAAGCGCGTATGTTTCCGTTATTGCTTTGTCAATTATTGAGTCCTCCTCCGGAGTTAATCCTCCGAGCATAATTCTGAAAAGTCCCACAAGATTTACAATTTGAGATCTCAAAACATCTGCAGGCGATTCGTCTTCTCTCGGCGCCGGAAGGTCAAACGGATTTATGTTATGTTCCGATGTCAATGAAATGTTAAAATATCTCCCGCTTGTCGCTTCCGCAAGATACTCGTATTCTCTTTCCGGGTCTATAACAATTATTTCTGTGTCAAACATAAGTGAACGCAAAATTTCCAACTTTGTTGCATATGATTTTCCAGAACCTGCTTTGGCGAATATCACGGAGTTATAGTTTTCCATAGAAAACCTGTCAAATAAAATTAGACTGGAATTATGTCTGTTTATTCCGTACAGGATTCCTTTGTCTGATGTGAGGTCAAATGAAACAAACGGAAACATTGTTGAAAGCGGAGAAGAGTTTAGTTTTGAATGAACACCCAAAAGGTCTTTTGATATTGGAAGAGTACTCATAAAACCCTCTTCTTGTTGAAACAACGACGGCTTCAGATAGATAAGTCGCGATTCAAGCGTTGATTTTATTTCGGATTCAATTTTATCCAATTCATCAGAGGTTTTTCCATAAATGGTTACATATAGTCCTACATCAAAAAGTTTTTCTCTCGCCTGCATCAAACTGTCTCTAAGTGTTTCAAGGTCTTGATATGCCGTATCTAAACGCGGGTCTCTTACCAAACCCTTGTCGCTTCTTATATTTATTTGGCTTTCCACTTCAGCGACTCTTTTTTGAAATTGTTTAAGAACCTTAGAAGTGTCTATCGGATGTATAAAAATTGACACATCAAACATTCTGTCCAAGTTTACAATGGTAGAAAACCAATTATCCGAAAGAAATCTTGGATATGATATTACAAAAAAAGTGCGAGCCAACCTGTCCCCCAAATAAAGCTCTTTGGATGTTATTTTAAGTGCTGACGGAGAAATTATATCCTGCATTTCCAGAACGCTCGCCTCATAAATTTGTCTTGGCAATACCGGAGAAATTTTTATTTCTTCCGGTGTTGTTTTCTTTTTTAAAAAATCAAAAATTCCCATGTTAATTTATTGTTCTAATTTTATTGGTTTTTCCAGGTCGCCTGGATTAAAAATTTTATAAAATAACTCTATCAGTTCTTCTGTTCCCAAACGCACGACCCTAACTCCTGTTCTTATGAGTCCCTGTTCCACCATCGCGATTCTTTGTTCAAGCTGTGTCTGATTTTCTTCAAACAAGTTTTTTTCATCGTCGTCAGCCTTTGTGCCAAAAAGTTTTGATATCCCTTTCTGGGCGTCCAGTATTGGCGGAGTATATGGAATAACAACAAAAAAATTTTTTGTCATTATGTTTTCGTTTCTTGTGAAATTTTTTATGAACTCAACGTATTCTCTTATTTGGATTTTCATAAGGTCGTTTAATTGTTTTTCATATCTGTTTTCCAGAATTGCGATGTATGGTCTTATGTCTAATTCTCTTGATTCAATGAAAAATTGAAGTGAAAAATCAAGAGAATTTAAAAAATCTTGAAACTGAGAAATTGTCGCCATTTGTTCATCTGCCGACTTCAACGCAAAATTAAGGGAAGACGCCATCAAAACAGCTCTTATTGATCCGTCTTTTAAAACAGCTGTCCCGTTCCTTATTTCTTTTATAGGAACAAATTCTTGTGATGCTTTTGTTGATTGTGACGCCATGATAAATTCACTGAATTATAAAAACATAAAACCATAAAAACACTTCCAAACTATTTTTTTAATTTTTAAATTTTGCATTTTTATTATTTTCTTGTTCCGAATATATACTGTCTTTTATTCCCAAACTCCACGACATTTCTTTTAACTTACTATCGGAAAGTTTTGGTATATATTGTTCATTTTCAATTTCACCTTTCTCAAGGAATTTTTTTTTCGTCCCAGGGACGATCGGCCTTGGACCGACTCTCTTTTTCCAAATGTAAAGTTTTGAACCGGCTAAATATTTGAGGGCGGAGGCCATGACGAATATAAATGGCTTGTTGTTCACCTTATAAAAAGCTAGTGCTATAGCCAATGCCCCGACCGGAATAATAAATAAAATAGCAATAAAGAAAGGAAAGATTGAATACAAGATAAAAACCAAACCCGCTCCGCCGGCAAGATAAATGAATTGTTTAAACGTTAGAGGACCGAATATTTTATCCTCTACATCAATAAATTGTGGGACCTGGTATTTCATAAAAATATAAAATCATAAAAACATAAAAACATAAAAACATAAAATCAAAAAACCAAAAAATAAGAACGACTACTTTTTATTTTCTAATCTTTTTATCTCTGACCACAACATTGCCCCTATCTCTTCTGCTAATACAATCATTTTTTCATACACATCTTTTTTAATCATACTCTCTTCAAGGCAAAATCTTAGCATGTATTTAGACTCTTGAAGAGAACCATAAGATGTCTCCATAAAATTGATACGGACTAACGGACGTCTTCTTGCCCACCCCTCTATATAATTTAAAACAACAGACAACGAGGCTCTTTTTATTTGCGATGTCACGCCGTATAATTCATCTTTTGGGAATTTTTTACTCAGATTATAAACACCGTGGACATACTTACTCATTTTTGCTTTTAGTTTTTCTTGAAAAACATCCATTCTTTTATTTTGATTTTATGTTTTTATGATTAATTGATTTTATGATTATTCTGTCGGCTCTCTATACGGGTCAATGTGCCGTATTTTTTTTTCTTCTATCGGTGTTTTATTTTCTATTGTTCTTTCTTCTCTTGGCAGACTGACGATTCCGCTCATTTTGTTTTGAAATATTAAATCTTCGTCTGTAAGTTTTTCCATTAATTTTTCACCATCTATTTTTTGTGAATTTTGTGTTGCAGGATCATTTATAAGCATGTTCTTTTCTGTGGGTAACGCTACTTTGTCATTCAGCTGTTTTGTTTTTTCACCGCCACCATGAATTTCGTTTATTATACGTGAGTCAGCACTTAATTCATATTCACCCGGGAGAACATCTTCCTCTTCATACATTTTTTGCAGAGAATCCCTTATTGGGTCAAAAATTTCTTTATCAATATCTTTTACAATCGTAGTGATTTTTTCTTTCGGATATTTTAATTTATTCTCCAGACTGGCGACAAAGTCTTTTGGGTTTTCTATACCCAACATAACCATAGTTGCTTCATCAGAAACAATTCCCGCCTCGTCTATGTGCAATCCATTTCTTTTCGCTATATCTTGAAGTTTCTCCGCGACGGAAACAGACGAAATAGCGTCTTGCACATTTTGTGGCAACTGTTCATAAAGTTTTTCTAAAGTATTTTCTGTTTTTTGTTCCTCGTTTTGCATATTTTTATTCGTCCTTTTTTTCACTGCCAAATAGTTTCTTTAATTTTTTTTGTTTTTCTTCTTTTGATAAACTTGGATCATTTTGAATTTGAATCATTTTTTCTAACGAACCACCAGCGCTCACTTTTTTAGATATTTTTCCAATCAGAGAATCTGGATCAATTTTCTTCCCGATAGCCCAAAGTGGTTTTTCCAAAACATTTTGTGCATAACTTTCTTTTTGTGCATCCGTCATATCTCCTGTAAAATCTCTTTCCTTTCTGGCGGTTGATTGAAGTGATGATTCAAAACCCCCCGTCTTTCCTTTTCCAAAACTTACTCCTTTTGCAAGGCTAAGGATTTTTTTACCCGTTTCAGTTCCTCTAATGTCAAAACTTGCTTTTTCAGTTTTTCTTAATGTTTTTAATCCTATTTTTGCAGCAAATCCACCAACACCTCCTTTTGATGCCATTTCATTAAGTGTTTCACCGGTCTTTGACAATACAACCGAAGCTCCCCTTCCCAAACCTGCTCTACCAGCAACAGCAAGCCCGCCGATTGTCGCGGCGCCGGCGGCTCCAAGTGCCATCTTTCCGAGTGTTCCTGCAAAATTGGCGACCTTGCCGCCAAGCTCTCCGCTAAATTGTTTTGATAATTTTACAGCCGTTAATATCAAACCGATTATTATTATAAAATTAAAATAATATGTAACATTTATATTTCCAGAATCCGGCAATTCATTTTTAAACAATCCATTGCCGGCGGTTATTCTCGCAATTATATAAAAGAAGAAAAGAAAAATTGGTGCCACAAGAGTTTGATTTATCAAAGTTGTCCACCATTTTTTTGATTGTTCCGCAAATTTTGGCGTAAGTGTTCCGACAAAACCTATTGGCGACAAAATCAATAAAATTATAAATGAAATAATTCTTACAATAAAAAGCAATGTTGCCAAGAATAAAGCATATATTGTTGTTGCGAAAACAATACTTCTTATAGCGGCTGACAAAAAATTTGAATAGTCAAAAAAATTTGTCGGTGAATAAAACTCCGCAACCTTTACGGCGTTCATTATGACAGTTCCCAACCCTCCAGTACTTCCCGTTGTTATAATCGCGTTTCTAAAAGCGAGCGCGACGATGTTTCCAGCGTCAATCACAACGCCGGCAATGAACATACTGAAGTTTATGAAAATTGCCGACAAAACCAAATTCCCAAGGATTTTTTTGTCGGCAGAACCTGATACTCCGAGAATTGTTCTTATGGCAATGTTAAGCAGAAAAAATATGAACGAAAGATTTATAAAATCACGAACAATTATCCAACCGTCTTTTACCCCGGACATACCGCTTATATTACTCATGTTCAAGGAAAAATTAATCGCCTGGTCCAGCAAATTTCCCACAACCACAAGAATCCATGAAAGAATTGGGAGCCAAACATATTCAAGTATAAAACCGAGAACCTCTGCGGCTATTTTTCCGACAGTATTTGCAGCAAAACCAAGAGTATCCATAAGCAAACCGCCAAACCAACTACCGACTGACGCGTGGGCGACATTTAATCCTGCAAAACCGAATGGAATCATAAATAAAAAGGACAACAACAATCCATAGCAGAGGATTTTTTTTATTGAATATTTTTTTTCTTTAAACGCTCTCATATTATTTTTAAACACAACATTGCAATAAGACACAAATCAGAAATTATTGCCGTTCTTCATGTTAAAGAGAACTACCTGTTCCGTTTTCAAATCCGATTTTATATCCGTCATAATATCCATTTTGATACCCGTTTGAGTATCCAACCTTTTTATCGTTTTTTGGCAGGGTATCTAGTCTGCTTGTCTGTCCGGTGCTACCTTCCTTGTAACCGTCGCTGGTCCCTTTTGTTTTTCCTTCAGAATATCCATTTTGATAATCGGCTTCGCTTCCACCATTTGGGTCAACGCACGAATTTAGTCTTGTTTTTATTCGTGTATTTTCTGCAATGATATTGTTTTGTTCTTCATGCGCGGCTGATATCTCATCTTCTGTAAAACCGATAACCTTTGAAGTTTTTTCTAACTCACTTAAGAAATTTGTGTAATCAAAAGAACCGCCACTTCCAAGGCCATTTGAATATCCCTGCAAAAATTCCATGTCTAATAACATCTTTTTAGCCAAAAGAATGTCCATAACCAACTGAAGCCTTTTCACTTTTCTTTCGTCCATTTTACCGATTATTTCGCTTATATCCTGTGAGTTGTCTCCGGATTTTGTTTTTAAACAAGCCAGAAGGTCATCAAACATTTTTTTAACTTCGGCGCTACCGTAAGTGTCGATTAAATTCTCAAAGTCTTTACCCTCTAATCCTATTGTTTTGTAAGCAGGTGGCTTTTCTATTGCTCTTTCCCAAACCCCGTAGTCTGTCCAGTCAATTCCAAACGGACCACCGGCTGGCACATTGTCATTAAGCTGTGCGTTTCTCTGCGCGGGGTCATAAAACCATTGCAGATCTTTAAGAGAAGGATTCTTTGTACATCTAAGCGATGTCCAATTTTTTTCTCCCTGCTTTACTCCGAATATATTTTGATTATTACCCCTTGACTCGCTTGCAGGGAAACATATCTTGCCATCAAGAGTGGCTATGTTCAATGAAGAACCGCCGAGATAGGTTCTTTTTATCGGCTCCATTTCTTTAAGTTCCGCATACCAATTTCTTCCATCTAACGCCACTCCCTCGTCCCAGTTAAACAGCAACCCATTCCAGTCAATTTTTCTTATGAATGATTTCGTTGTTACTGTTTTACGAATAGGAAATGTGGTTTGTGATGTGGCGGACCAATCATATATACCACTTGTTTTTTTCTCGCAGGTTGATTCATTCCAGAACGTGTCAATTTGTGTTTTTATTGTATATCCTTTTGTCCCAACATTGTTTGAATTGCATATTCCTTCGGCGGTTTTTGTGACGAAAGCATCACCTCCGGGAGAAAACTTACCATCATACATCCAAAAGATTTTTTCGCCACTAAACGTGGTTCTTGTACAAATCGCCTTGCTCCAAAACGTTGAAACGTTTCCACTTGAATCTTTAGAGACAAAAAGAGAGGTCTTTTCGTATACATCGTCTTGTATTAAACATGACGCTTCGGTTATTTTTCCATCACTTCCTGCATTGTAATATTTATTCGGTTCCCAATTGAAGAGGTCTCCCCTCCAGTCAATCTTTGCTTGGCTGTCCACATAATATCTCTCCGTGTTCCAGTCAAAGACATTTCCTTTCCAGTCAACCTTTTTTTCTTCAAGACCGCTCTCAATATCTACTCCTTCAGTACTAAACTTGCCGTTCAGTTCCAAGGATCTCTTTTTAATATCTATATAATCATTTATGCTCTGGTTTGTTTGTTTTGTGAAATTTGTTATTTGTCTTTTGGCGCTGTTTATCGCATCTTCTTCTCCGGTCGTGTCAGCGTTTCCTAATCCTAACGCATTAAAACCAACACCTATCAATTTTGTTATGAGGGCACCGATTATCTCATTTATTTCATCAGCGATTGTCAATCTGCTCCCGCTGAGACCTATTGCATTTGTCAGACTGTTTTCCAAAAAACTTCCCGGTGTTTCAATTTGTTCTTTTCTTGTGTCTGAACCTGTACACGGTGGTTCTAAAGGATCAAGAACAACCCCCAAGTCTTCTTTTGTTGTCGGATTTATCCAATGCTTTACTCCCCCAAGGTAAGGTTCTCCGTTTTCGTCTGAAAGACTTATTGTGGCAAACTCTGAACATTCTCCACTTCCCTTTTTCCAAGATAAAAATCCCTGACCCCAATCCAGTGTTTTTGCTTCTAACAGTGTTTTATTTCCTATGTACGCGCCGGCGTTTGTATCCGCAATAAAAGAAGCCCCATATTGGTTATTCTGCGGTATTGTTGTTATGTTTATCCAACTTTTCCATCCGCCGTTATTAAAATTTTGTGTGAAATTCTCATAGGCATTTTGTGTATTTTTCAATGAGTCAACAAGCGTGCAGTAGTTATTGTTAATGTTGCTTTTATATTTAAAGTTTAAAGAAGTTTGAACATTTAATCTAAAAGGAGTGCATAAAAGAGGAATATTCTCTGAAATAAAACTTCCAAGAGCTCTATCGGCGACATTTTGCAAAAAATTTTGTGGATTTTTTACAAACCCGCCTGTTCTTCCCCCACTTGGCCCTATATAATTTTCACCGTTTATCCAAGCAATTGTCGCCCTAGTCATCTCCGCAGTTATCGCGTTTATAATAGGATATGCTATACCATCAAGAAGAATCTCCTTTATACAGAGATCATCCACAATGCTCGTTATACTAATGCATGCAGCTGCATTTGCTTTTCGCGATCCAAAAATAAATGCGGAAGGAAGAACCATTAAAACTATTAAAATAAAAACAATTATTTTTTTTCCTTTTGAAATCATATTTTATTCAAACACGTTATTTACAAAGACATATCCGTTCTCGTTGGTTTTGTAAGTTATATTCTTTCTGTCAAAATAGTCAGATATTTTTTTGTTTGAATCTATTAATTCTGATGCCGTGTTTTGTACATCTCCTATTGCAACGAGAGCCGCAAACGGGTCGTCAATTGCTCTGTACATTCCCAAGAATATTTCTGCCATTCGGCTCGCTCCATTTAAAAAATCCAAATGAACATTAACCGCGCTCCTCGGAACGGAAATCTTTAGAGATTCATTTATTATGTTTGTGTATTTTTCAAGGGCAATTTTTATATTATAAAGTCCGTCTTTGTTTTTTGTTTCAAGTGCTATCTTCAAAGATGAAGAAATCTCGTCCATTCGCACTCTCGGATTATATTTTTTCGCGATTGCTCCCATTTCATTTCCATATTGTTTTATATCCTCAGTATTGTCCGTGTCTGAAATTTTAATGTCCGAAATTGTGTATGTTCTGAACGGCAATTCTGTGGAAACTTCTCCCAAGACGGATTTCATTAGGGCATCTTTCGCCGCGTCATCCAAAATTCCCGAGTTTAAACTTTTTTGTAAGACGTACTGATTCAAAAACTTTTCTGCCAGTTCGGATGTTTTGGATATTTGATTAAATTCCGGTGTGCCGTCTTGTTGGTTTAGATTTTTTATTTCCTCCGGAGTAAATTCATCCCCAGGTGCTGGTTTGAGAGGATTTCTATTAAGCTTTATTTCTTCCCCATCAGATGTTCCATCGGCATCCGTATCTGAATTGTTTGGGTTTGTTTTCCAAAGAGCTTCTTTCCAATCAGGCAGTCCGTCTTTGTCAGTGTCTATTTCCATAACGCTTGCCTGTGTGTTTGTAAGACCGGAACTTATTTTTGCCCCGTCTTTGTTGTTTTTTAATGAACGGAAAACCAAAATCACTGTTATTGTCAGCAGTATTACGACGACTATTATTATGAATTTTTTGCTTGGAAAAAATTTCAAGTTTTTGAAATTATTCTATTGAAACAAGGGTATATCTCATTAAATAATGAACAATAGTTTTAGACAGACTATTTTATTTTTGAGATTTACCGCGTTAAATATTTTGCCTTCGGCAAATTCCCGCGTTGCAGGATTTAACAGAGTAAATTATACCAAAAAATTAATAAAAAGTGTGTCAAGTTATTGTTTTTTTGTGGACAACTCAAAACACAATTTACTCCAATCTTTCAAACACAAATTTTCCGCTCTAATTTTATTAGAGATCTTTAGTTTTTTGAAAATTTTTTCTAACTTTTCTCTTGACGCAACATCTGCGCCGGTCAGATTTCTCAAAAGAAACTTTCTTTTGTGTGAAAATCCGGCTTTTAGAATTTGAAAGAAAAAATTTTCGTCAATTTTCTTGAAAAAATCGTTCGATATGTTCTCAATAAGAAGCACAGCCGAATCAACTTTCGGTTGCGGTGTGAAATATTTTTTTGACACACTTCTTACAATTTTAGGTTTACCGAACACTTTTACAGACAGTGACAAAACGCTTTCTTTTTTATCCTTTGCAACAATTCTTTGGGCAACTTCTTTTTGAATCATCAGAACCATCAATTCCGGTTTATATTTTGCCGTTAAAAACTTTTTTATGATCGCGCCGGTTATGTAGTAGGGTATGTTTGCTACCAACTTGTAATTGAGCTCTTTATAGAAAGACAATATATTTGGGTCAAAATCTAAAATATCTCTTTCTATAATTTCCAGGCGGTTTTGTTTTATTGCCCCATCAAACTTATCTTTTAGAAAACGGGCGAGTTCCACATCCTTTTCAACAGCGATCACTTTTCTCGCAAATAACACAAGTGTTTCGGTTAAAAATCCCATTCCAGGTCCAATTTCAAGAACAAGATCGTTTGCGTTAACATCAGACGCATCTCGGATGACGCTCACGATGTCTTTTGAGGTTAAAAAATTTTGTCCCAAGGATTTTTTAGCCCATATACCTTCACGCATTCTCATTCTGTTCCTGTTTTTGTTTGTAAACATGCCTTTAAATTTGAAAAAAAGTAAAATTTGAAACTAAGAACCCAAATTTTACTAATTTTAACATTTTTAATTACCATTTCCCACTTTGATATTTAAATTTTTAATTATTTCACTATCCACACCTGATAACTTTCTTGATTGACTTTTTTGTTTAAGAGGTCTAACATTCTTATTTGTGGATAGATTATGGCTGATTTGGTGTAGGGTGGCTCTGTTGAGCCACATACCGAAAGAAAGGACGATTATACGCTAAAAAAAGGCTTATTTTGTCTAAAAAATTAAATCCTGGTTCCGCAGGAGAGTGTAGTAAAATTAGGAATCAGGCCCAAAAAAGTGTTATTTTTAGGCTTTTCTTTGGAAAGTCTCTTTTGCTTTTAGCAACCTCAACATTGTTATATGTTCCTTTAACCGCGAATGCGGGCGTATTTTCATTTATTTATGGAATTATAAACAATAACAACAACGACATTGTATCTAGTGAAGTGATTGAAAAAGGTAATTTACAGAATATGGCGCTTTTACACAGCGCATTAAATAATGATCCAAACCCGGCAAAAGGTGGCGGAGACATAGCAATAGTTAACGGTGTCGCGCTTTTGTCTGAATCCGGTCCGTCCGGAAGTTCGGTTGATAATACAAACATTAATTCTTCAGACCAGATAAGTTTATACGTTGTTAGAGACGGAGACACTCTTTTTCAAATATCAAAAATGTTTGGTGTTTCTGTAAACACAATAATTTGGGCTAACGACATTAAAAGGGGCTCAGTTATAAATCCCGGAGACACTCTTGTTATATTACCAATGTCCGGTATAAGGTATGAAGTTAAAAAGGGCGACACTCTGAAAAGTATTGTTAAAAAATATAACGGAGATCTGAATGAAGTAATGAAATTTAACGGCATAGACGAAAAAACATCTCTCACTGTTGGAGACACGATAATGATTCCTGACGGAGAGATATTACAAACGCAAAATGCAGGTATTACATCGCCAATCAGGATTTCCGGAGGTCCGGTTTATAAAGGATATTATTTAAAACCAGTGGTTGATTCTATAAAAACACAAGGTATTCATGGATACAACGGAGTTGATCTTGCGGCACCGTCCGGAACTCCAATTGTGGCGTCTGCTGGCGGGCAGGTTGTTATAAGTAAAGACTACGGATGGAATGGTGGATATGGAAATTATATTGTTATAAAACATAATAATGGAACGCAAACTCTTTACGCTCACAACAGCAGTAATATTGTTTCTTCTGGTCAGTGGGTTGTTCAAGGGCAAGTAATTGGTTTTGTCGGTTCAACAGGAAGATCAACGGGCGCACACGTTCACTTTGAAGTTCGTGGCGCTACAAATCCATTTTAATTTAAAAGCTCCAGTGGAGCTTTTAAATACACAATATATTTTTGATTCAAACGACTTAAATTAAAGCCGTTTTTTGTTGTTTCTACGTTTGACAAAAGGTTTGATATTTTAAACTTGTGGCATTTTTATTTTCTTTATTTTTGTGATTTTGTTTGTCCTGTGAAATCAGAAGAATATTTCACAGAGATGATTTTATGAAATTGTTTTTGGTCTATATTGCAACGCTTCCATTATGTGTGGCGTTTTTATATTTTCATCGCCTGATAAATCCGCGATTGTGCGGGCGAGTTTTAATATTCTATGATATGAACGCGCAGACATTCCGAGTCGCTCCGCGGATATATTCAAAATCTTTCTTGTTTCTGCGGACAGGTCTAATAAATTAGTCACATCTTTTGATGTCATATCGCTGTTCATTTTTGTGTGTTTTATTTTTAAATCAACAAATCTTTTTCTTTGAATATCTCTTGCCTGTTCCACTCTGCTTCTAATTTTTTTTGATTCCCTACCACCACTTTTCTCCGATAATTTTTCATAATCAATTTTTGAAACCTCAACCCACATATCAACCCTATCAATAATCGGTCCCGAAATTCTTTTTCTGTAGTTTTCAAGATGAATAGGCGAACAAAGACATTCTTTATCTGTTCCAAAATTTCCGCACCTACATGGGTTCATCGCTGCGACTAAAATAAAATTCGCAGGAAAAATTGCAGAACCTTTTGCGCGAGAAATATTTATCATCCTATCTTCAAGCGGTTGTCGCAAAGATTCAATTACTCGTTTATCAAATTCCGGGAACTCATCTAGAAATAAAACACCCCTGTGCGCGAGAGTTATCTCGCCCGGTTTGGGAATTGTTCCGCCACCGACCATGGAAACATAAGAAGAAGTATGATGTGGGGAACGAAAAGGAGGATTTGTTATGAGGGCATCATCAAGTGTTCCTGCGACGGAATGAATTCCGGTTACCTCTAAAATTTCGTCAAATTCCAAACGAGGCAGTATATTACAAAAGGCTTTTGCAAGCATTGTTTTTCCTGTTCCTGGTGGCCCGTACATTGCAATGTTATGTCCGCCGGCCGCCGCGATTTCCAGGCCTCTTTTCGCAGTTTCTTGTCCTTTTATGTCTGAAAAATCTAAAATGTCGTCAAGTTCTTTGTATTCTATTTTTGTTTTTTCTTGTGGTTTTATTGTCGTTTTATTTTCTTTGTCCAAATGATTTATAACTTCTTTCAATGTGCTTGCCCCGTAAATTTTTATTTCATCTATAAGTCCTGCCTCGTGCGCGTTGTCTTTTGGAATAAAAATTTCTTCAAAACCAAGTTCTTTCGCTTTCAAAACCAAAGGAAGAACACCGTTTATTTTTCTCAACTCTCCGTTCAAAGATAATTCCCCAAGAAATATTTTTTTGTCAGGGTTGAAATTTATTTGGTTAACAGCGAGTAGATATGCAAGAGCGATTCCTAAATCAAAAATAGGCCCCTCTTTTTTTAATTGAGCCGGTGCGAGAGCGATTACAACTTTTTGATTTTTCTTTTTTGGTGATGGAAAGCCAGAATTTTTTATTGCGGCAGAAACTCTGTCGCGCGATTCTTCAACGGCTTTGTCCGGCAGGCCGACAACCGAAAAGGAATGAAGACCTTTTATTAGATCAACTTCAATGTCAATCAAATGTGCTTTGAGTAAAGTTGTCTGCGCGCTATAAACTTTTGCAAAAGACATAATAAAACATTTTAGAATAAAATGTTTCAGATGCAAAATGCAAATTTAAAAAAAACACTGTACGAGCAGTGTTTTTTTTAAATTCTATTTTTGAATTTATTTTGTGTGTTCCAAACAAGTGCTTGCTGTCGGCTCCGCCTTCAGTCGTGCTTCCGGAATTTCCTTTCCACATTTTGTACAAACACCGTAAGTCCCAACCTCTATTCTTTTTAGGGCGTCTTTTATTTTGTTGTATTTAATTTCTAATTCTTTTAGGATTGCGGAGTTTGTTTCAAATTCTTCTATTTCATCGGCATAGTCTGTCGGATCAGCAGACGGGACCGCCTCTTCGTCAGGTTCTGCCTCCCAATCTTTTGGGTTGTCGGGATTAACTCTCCCAACACTATTAAGCTCTTCTTTTATAAGAACCAATTCATTTTCAAGTATCTTTTTAAATTTTTCCATCTTTTCTTTTTCCATATTTTAGATATTACATATTTTTTATTAATTAATCAATGTTTTTGTTTTTTACTCGTTTTTGATTTTATGATTTTACTTGTCCGGTTAGATTTTTACTAAACCAAAATCTTATGGAATTTTTTACTGATCAAATTTTACTCTATTTAATCTGTCAAAAATTTCGGCCATGGTGTATTGATTTGTTGTTATTACAATTGTTTTTCTATCCGGGAAAGAATACATTAATATGATATTTCCATTTTTATCTTTTAATATACGCGTGTCTTTATTTTTTACAACCATATCCCCAAATGTTTTTTTAGGATTTATATATTCCTCACTAGTTGTCGCACCCGTTATAACGTCCATGTCTGTCGTGTTGGAAATATTTTTGTTTTGATTCGTCATAAAAATTATGTTTAAATCATTTTCAATATTTTTTTCCCAACCCAACATCCCTTCAAACGCGTTTTCAAACGAAGAAATTTTTAATATAAGAAACGGTTCAGTATATTTTACATAATGTAGACCGAACATAAACTTTGTTTCAAGTGTCCTAGAGAGAGAATAAGGCAATCTTGCTCCAATTAAATCCATAAACTGATTTGCGCCAAGAATTCCGAATTCAGTGCTTGTACCTGTCGTTGTAAGCGGGAGATTTGTTATTGAACCAAGCTGTGAATCAACATTTTTTTCTTCTAGAAATTTTTTGATAAAACCCTCTCTATCTAAACCGTCAACATTAATATTTCTCGTTTTGTTGCTAAAAATAATCTCTTCTGTGGCTGGTAAAATTTTTGTAGTTGTATCTTTCTTCGTTTTTGCTACGACAAAAACTATCAGAACTGTTGCAACAACAAATATTAAAATTAAGCCGGCTATGGTAAGATTTTTTTTATTTAATAACCGCAGTAATTTTTCTTTCGATGTTTTTTTCTCTTCTTCTACTCCAGATTTGTCTTTTCTCTCTTGTTCCGCCATCGCAATGCTGGAAATTGATGCGCCCTTTAGTTTCACGGCATCTGAAATGTCGCTTTCATAGGTTCTTACTATTCCATCTCGTTTTTTATTTTGGGAAAGATTTTCTTCCTCCATAAATATTTTTATTTTTAACCCCGTTTTAACCCCATTCTTTATTTAGAAGGCTGTCTTATAAAGTTTGGGTCGGCTTGTTTTATAGATAAACTTATCCTATCTTTTTCATCAATTTCTTTAATTACGACAGGAACCACGTCGCCCTCCTTCAGATAATCTGAAACATTATTTACCCTGAATGATGCTATTTCAGACACATGAACCAGCCCTTCTGCGTTATATCCTATTTTAACAAATGCACCGAAATCCATTACCTTTATAACAGTTCCCTGAAATCTTTCTCCAGCTTTATATTCTCTTGTCATATCGCCTATTATTTTGATAGCTTTTTCTGCACCATCTCCAACTCCCGTCACATAAACGAGCCCGCTGTCTTCAATTGTTATTTCGGCGCCGGTTAAATCACGAATTTCGTTTATGGTTTTTCCTCCGGAACCTATGACCATTCCAATTTGGTCTGGATTTATTTTTATTGTAAGAATTTTTGGAGCGTATTTTGAAATATCCGCCCTTGGTGCTGGAATTTCTTTTTTAATAACTTCCAAAATTTCCAATCTTGCTTTTTTTGCTTTTTCAAACGCTTCTTCAAGAACGGGAACAGGAATTCCGTCAACTTTAATATCCATTTGAACAGCCGTTACCCCATCTTTTGTTCCTGCAACTTTGAAATCCATGTCTCCGTGATGGTCTTCCGGTCCTTGTATGTCTGTAAGAACCTTGTAATCTAATTTTCCGGAAGAATTATGTTTACTCATCAATCCCATAGCAATTCCGGCGACTGGATTTTTTATTGGGACACCTCCATCCATAAGAGCAATCGTGCTACCGCACACAGACGCCATAGAAGTTGAACCATTTGAAGCAAGCGCCTCTGAGACCAATCTTATTGTATATGGAAAAATTTCAATCGGTGGCAATATTGCAGAAATGGCTTTTTCGGCCAATGCCCCATGTCCTATCATTCTTCTGTTTGTTCCGCCCATTTTCCCCGTTTCTCCAACAGAAAATGGTGGGAAGTTGTAATGGTGCATAAATCTTTTCTTTTCGCTAGATTCAATGCCGTCAAGAATTTGTGAATCGTCAGGCCCTCCGAGAGTAAGCACTGACAAGACGTGAGTTCCTCCTCTATAAAAAACTCCAGAACCGTGAAGTGTTTCTGAAATTTTTCCAGCTTGTGCCATTAGTGGTCTTAACTCGTCCATTTTTCTACCGTCTGCTCGCTTGTTTTTTTCTATGGCGCCGGAGTGAACTAAATCATTAACTTTTTCTTCGTAATAAGCCATCGCAAGAAGCATGTTTTCATCAGGCAAATTTTCTTTTACAACTCCTTCCCACTTTTCACTAACTTTGTGAATACTTTCCTTTCCCGGAGTTCCGGAAAATATTGCACTCTCCAATTCTGCTGAAATTGTTTTTTTAAAAAAATCAATTATTTGCTGGCTGACTTCTTCAATTTTTACATCTCTTTTTTTCTTTCCTAATTCTTTAATAATTTTTTTCTGCCACTCCTGTATTTTTTCTATTTCTTCACTGGCTCTTTTTAATCCATTAACAACATCACTTTCTAATATTTCTTTTGAACCGACTTCTATCATATTTATATTTCCGTCTTTACCGCAAGCAAGCAAGTCCATTTCAAATTCTCCATTTTTTCTGTGAGTATATGTTGGGTTTACTATAAAATTTTTATCCCCTTTATTTTTTCCTATTCTTATGGCGCTGACCGGTCCATTCCACGGAATGTCTGATGTTGCCAAAGCAAGAGATGCCGCGTTTATAGCCAAAACATCCGGGTCGTCTTCTCCAATAGACAAAACAGTTGCTACAACCTGAACCTCATTTCTGATTTTATTGTTAAACAAAGGTCTAACGGTTCTATCAACGACTCTTCCGCTTAAAATGGCCTCCTCTGTCGGTCTTCCTTCCCTTCTCATAAATCTGCTCCCGAGAATTTTTCCCGCAGCATAAAATTTTTCTTCATATTCAACGGTGAGAGGAAAAAAATCTCCATCTTTTAATGAATCTGACATAACCGCGGTCGCAAGAACCACAGTATTTCCACTTTTTAATATTACAGACCCGTGTGCTTGGTCTGCCAAGTCATTGAATTCAGCTATAATTTTTTTTCCGCCGATTTCCAATGAGTATTCTTTTTTATTCATACAATGAGACCTGACTTCCAAATGTTAGGACTTGAGATTCTTTCGCATTTTTATTCACATTTAATCTGTGTAAATTTGCGTTTATCAAAACCTATTCATTTGGAAACCAAATCAATTAACTAATATATATGAAATATAACATATTTTTGAAAAAAATCAAAAACTTGACAAAATACTCGTTTGTTTATTATGAAGGTTTGTTTTGTGTTTTATTAAAAATTCTTTTGAGAAATCTTACATCTCAAAAGAATTTTTTAATATGTTAGTGGCTAATCAGGCTATTATTTTCTTCTGATCAACCCAGCAATTTTTCCGTGCCCGATTAAGTATTTTGACGGCTCTTCGTCAAGGTCTGTAAAATCATCAACGGCCTCTCTTAGTTTCGCTGAGGTGGATTTTCCGAATGAAATTGCTTCAACCTGACATCCCGTATGCATTTTTAAATACTGAACCAACGGAACAAAATCTCCATCACCAGTAACCAAAATAACCGCATCTAACCTCGATGCATTAGTCAGCGCGTCTATTGCCATACCTACATCCCAGTCGGCTTTTTTTGCGCCTCCTGCAAAAATTTGCAAGTCTTTAACTTTTGTTTCAATTCCGACTTTTTCAAGCGCCTCAAAAAACCCCTTTTCTTCTCCGGATTCTGTTTTGATAACATAGGCGACTGCTCTAACCAACGCTCTGCCCGCAACGGCCTTTTTTAATACCTCGGCAAAGTTTACCTTTGATTGATAAAGATTTTTTGCGCTGTGGTATACATTTTGCGTATCTATATAAACCCCGACCCTTTGTTCTTTGTGTTTTATAACTGACATAATAATAAATTTAAAATGAAAATTTCAAAATGAAAAATAACATTTAAAAATGTAAAAATTAAAAAATGATAAATATTTTTATAAAAATAATACGACCCCTGCAACAATATTAACACCTTAAACATATAAAACGAAGTCCTAATTAAAAATAAATTACAACAAAGAAAAAATCGTCAAACGACGATATTCCTTGTTAAATCCCTAACATTATTTTACTTATTTTAGGTCTAATTTTTTTGCGATTAGGTTATATTTTTTTAAGTCTTTTTTCTGTAAATATTTTACCAGAGTTCTTCTGTCCGCAACCATTTGAAGTAAGCCCTTTCTTGAACTGTTATCTTTTTGGTGTTTTTTTAAATGACCAGCGAGATCATCAATCTTTTTGCTAAGCAAAGAAATCTGAACCTCTGTAGAGCCAGAATCCCTTTCATGTCGCGCCACTTCTTTTATGGCCTTTTGTTTTTTTCTTTTTGTAAGCATACCAAAAGAATAGCACAAATAATGGATTTTGCAAACTATTTATAATTTTGCTATATTTTACGACAGAAAACATCGGAGAATTGAAAATGTACAAAAAACGTTGGATTTTAGTGTTATTGGCTTTCCTAATTTTCTTACTCAATATCGTTTTACAGAAAATAGGCATTGAAAGAGGCTTCGTTTATGAAGCATCTTGTGTTATTCCCTTCGTTTTGTTATTTTGTGTTGTTTATGGTTTTATAAAAAAATACAAGATATTTCAATAAGCTTTTAAGGTCCCGCCATGGGACTTTTTTTAATAATGTCAACCAATACAATATTAGTGTCGCAAAATATCTTTTTAGTTTATAATTATGGAAAATGTCAGAAAATGAATTATCAAAATTGAAAAGAGAATTTCTTGAATATTTAGAAATTGAAAAAGGAAGAAATCTAAAAACGGTCGGCAATTATGAAAGATATTTGTCTCGTTTTTTTGAATTTATTGACATCAAATCACCAAAAGACATAACAGATGAAGCGATAAGAACATATCGCCTGTGGCTAAACAGACAATATTCCGGGGTTAATGTTGGTGGAAACAAAGAAACATTAAAAAAGAAAACACAAAATTATTATCTAATAGCTCTTCGCGGATTTTTAAAATATTTAGCGCGAAGAGAAATTAATTCGTTGCCACCAGAAAGAATTGAACTTGCAAAAATTCCGGAAAGAACGATAGATATTATTACAAACGAAGAACTGGATAGACTTCTTAAATCACCAGACGGAAGTGATGTAAAAAATCTAAGAGACAAAGCAATTTTTGAGTTGCTGTTTTCAACAGGACTTCGTGTGTCCGAGTTATGTTCACTTCAAAAAGATATAGATTTGAGCAAAGGAGAATTATCTGTCAGAGGAAAAGGTGACAAAGTTCGTGTTGTTTTTCTTTCTGACGAAGCAAAGACGACAATAAAAGAATATTTGGAAAAAAGAACCGACATGGACGATGCGCTTTTTGTTCAAATTTCTCCATCAAGTAAAAATGCAAATAAAGAATCAAACAGGTTAACACCTCGTTCTGTTGAAAGAATAATAAAAAAATATGCTATAAAATCGGGGATATCAAAAAAAGTTACCCCGCACATTATTCGTCATTCTTTTGCGACTGATTTATTGGAAAACGGCGCAGATCTTCGTTCTGTCCAGGTTATGCTTGGTCATTCAAACATCTCTACAACACAAATTTATACACATATAACAGATAAACGACTTCGTGAGGTACATAAAGAATTTCATAATAAAAGAAAAAAATAAAAATCAAAAAATTATGAAAACAAAAAATAATATATTATCCGCAGACGGACAAAAAACAACAAAAATAATTTCTTGGAATATAAATGGAATCCGTTCCGCGCACAAAGGTGGTTATGTTGAAACGTTATTTAATAATTTGTCCCCGGATATTTTATGTCTGCAAGAAGTAAAAGCGGAAGTGGAACAAATTCCGGAGGAAATTAGAGAACCAAGAGGATATTTTTCTTACTTTTTTCCGTCTACCGTTAAAAAAGGATACAGTGGAGTCGCGGTGTATACAAAAATAAAACCTGAAAAAATTGAAAATGGAATTGGAATAAAAAAATTTGACGAACAAGGAAGAATGCAAACTTTATTTTTTAAAAATTTTGTTTTGGTAAATGTTTATATTCCAAATGGAGGAAGTAAAACCGCCGATCTGGATTTTAAAATGGAGTTTTATGATCTATTTCTTAAAAAAGTGAAAGAGTTAAAAAAGAAAAATAAAAACGTGGTTTTTTGTGGAGACATAAATGTCGCACATACGGAAATTGATATTGCGAGACCAAAAGAAAATCAAAATCATATCGGATTTTTACCAAAAGAAAGGGCGTGGATAGATTTAGTGATTGAAAACGGATTTGTTGATACGTTTAGACATTTTCATCCCAAAGATATAAACAGATATACATATTGGGACCAATTTACATACGCAAGAGACAGAAATATCGGATGGAGAATTGATTATTTTTTCGTAAATAAAGAATTATTAAATAAAGTAAAGGAAGCAGATATTTTTGCTGATTTTTTTGGTTCAGATCACTGCCCTATTTCGTTAGAAATTATAAAACCATAGAACTAATTTTGATGGAAAAAATTAACGGTGTCCTTTATTATATAGGACAAGTTATCCACACAATGTCCTTGACAGGTTTTAGTGTGAGAATAAACTTATAAATAGAAAAAGTTGTCAATGTCCTTTAGACATAAATAACTTTAATGTTCTTTAAAAGATATGCATATCTTCTACTTTAGCAATCTCTTCTGGCAAGATGTGTTTGTAAACAATTACACGAAATCCCAATAATTTTAATTTTTTCGGTTTCTTGTGTAACAATAAAAACATATAATGCGCAATTTTTGCTGGTGGAAGATTAATATAGCCACCTTTTCAACAAAAAATAAACTCAATCATCTATTCTTGTTGATAGGTGGCTTTTTGTTTGTTACACCATATAGTCCCCCTTGTTTTTAATAGGGTTTGACACATAAGTTCCACGTGAAACATTTTATAAATATAAGTAAAATTAGATGTTTCACGAATAACCAAAAATTTCAATTTAAAAATCAAAATTTAAAAATAAAAATGTTTCACAAATAACCAACCTATTTTACACCATATTTACCTCTCAAAATTTTCTTTTCTTTTTCTTCTTCTACACCGATCTTTTCTTTTCCTTTTTCTGCGAGCTCTTTTAATGATTTTATGTTCAATTTTGATAATTCCAATGTCTTTTTTTCCAAATAGTCAGACGTATTTTTTGTAGGGTCATTTAAAACTTCTTCAAGCAGGGCATTTAAAATGAAACCTATTTTAGGACCAGCGGTTTCCTGTGAAACGTCCATCACCCGTTTTCCGTTTATTTTCAACATTTTTACAGAAATAGGGTCTCTCATCACTTCCTCAATCATAGATTTGTACTTTCTTAATCTATAAGGGTCTTCTTTTGGTCTTCCGGTGCCAATACGGTCTGCAACTCTGATATTCATTAAATCCCAAATATTTTCGGTACCTACATTTGCAAGAATTCGTCTGATTGCAGTTAATGATATCTGGTCAGTATCACTAAAAAACATGTGCCATCTTACAAGTAATACGACTTTTTCTATTATTTTCGTTGGAAATTTCAAACGGGACAAAATTTTTTGTGTCATATTTGCGCCAATAACTTCGTGTCCATGAAATGTCCAATCTTCTTTTTCTTCGGACCATTTTCTTGATTTTGGTTTTCCTATGTCATGAAGTAATGCCGATAATCTTATTTCAAGTGGCCATTTTTTATTTGATGTAACTTGTAATGCTCTTAAAGAATGTTCCCAAACATCATATGAATGTGCTTGATTTTGCTTTATCCCAAGCCCATCTTCCAGTTCTGGGATTATATATTTTAGGATTTCTATTCTATTTGCCATTTCTATGCCAAACATGGGTCTGTCTGACATAACAATTCTTATAAATTCATCTCTAATTCTCTCTTTTGCTATAAATTCAAGCTTTTTAGCCCTTTTTTTAATTGCTTTTTCGGTCTCGGTACTTATTATGAAACCAAGTTCTGATGATAATCTTATTGCTCTTAGTATTCTCAAAGCGTCTTCATCAAATCTTTCTTCGGCATTTCCTACGGATTTTATAATTCCATTACTTAAATCCTTAATTCCACCAAAAAGATCCACCACTGTTTCATAAATAACGTCATTTGTTTCACGTGAAACTTTTAATGCAAGAGCATTTATTGTGAAGTCGCGTCTTTTTAAATCGTCTTCAAGTTTTTCGCTAAAACTGACGCTGTCTGGTCTCCTACTGTCCGTGTAATTAGCATCTGTTCTGTATGTGGTTACCTCCACTGTTTTCAGCCTTTCGTCTTCCGTGTTGTCATTTACAACCCTTACAGTACCAAAATCGTTGTCATAGTGAGAATGTTCAAAAAGGGAAGTAATTTGTTCTGGTTTTGCGTTTGTTGTTATATCCCAATCCTTTGGTTCTCGTCCTAAAAAAATGTCTCTTACACATCCGCCCACAAGAAACGCCTCAAAGCCAGCATCTTCAAGTTTTCTAGATATGTTGGATATTTCTTTTGGAATTTGCATATATAAATATTAATATAAATTTTACTAATTAACTAATTTCTGGGATAATAATATTTCAACGCTCCTGTGGTGAAACGGATATCACAACGGTCTTCGGAACCGTCGTTGGGGGTTCGAATCCTCCCAGGAGCACACGAAGTGTGCGAGTGGAGAAAATAAATTTATTTATTTTCGTGGGGATTTGAAGGATTTTCTATGTTTTGCTTTGCAAAACGAGAAAATCACCAAGCCGTATGTAATCGGAGAATCCTCCCAGGAGCACACGAAGTGTGTGGTTCGTAAACGCGAAGTGTTTACTTTCTTGTTCTTGTGCGGGTAGGGAGAATCGGACTCCCGCCTCAACCTTGGCAAGGTCGTGTTTTACCACTAAACTATACCCGCATCTATTATCATTCCAAAATTATTATATCTTAAAAACCTAAAAATAAAAATTGTTTTAAAAATCATTTTTAATTTTCTCACGGACATTTTAATTTAAATTTATCCACCAAGACCTTTTGTGAAGCCCTAAAAATTGTGGATAACTGTGGGGGTATGTGTATAAAAGACATTTGTCTTTTAATTCTAAAATTTTAACCTTTTGTCTAAATATGGCTGTATATAAGGTTTTTATACAAAAAAAACAAAAAATTTCATGAATAGGACAGAAAAAAGATTTGTCGGTGATATTGGGGAAAATGTCGCATGTAATTTTTTAAGAAAGAAAGGTTTTTCCATTACAGGAAGAAATTATAATAAAAAATGGGGAGAGATAGACATTATTTCAAAAAAGAAAAAAGACATTCATTTTATAGAAGTTAAGACTATTTCAAAAAATTTAGATATTTTTGAATATGTCTCTGACAAAAACGAAGAAGGGTACCGAGCAGAAGAAAATGTTCATCCCTGGAAATTAAAAAGACTTAATTATGCCATTGATTCTTATCTAGAGGAAAAAAATATTTCAGAAGAAATTGAATGGACACTTGATTTAATTGTTGTATATCTTGATTTGGAACACAAAAAAGCTAAAGTAGAATATTTGGAAAATATATTTTAGTTTACAAAAAAGTTGTGCTATTATCTTTAAATTAAATTGTAATATCGGGGCGTGGTGTAACGGTAGCATATATGCTTTGGGAGCATACAGTTCGGGTTCAAATCCCGGCGCCCCGACTGAAAGGAGGAAGCAGTAAGCAAATTTATTTGCTTGCGTTGGGATTTGAAAGGATTTTATTTATTTTGTGAAACAAAATATAAAATCCTCGGGGTTTGTCGCAGACAAACAAGACCGGCGCCCCGACTGAAAGGAGGAAGCAGTAAGCAAATTTATTTGCTTGCGTCGGGATTTGAAAGGATTTTATTTATTTTGTGAAACAAAATATAAAATCCTCGGGGTTTGTCGCAGACAAACAAGACCGGCGCCCCGACTAAGTTAAAAATAAAAAATCCCGAAAAGTAGAAATACTTTTCGGGATGAAGTTTTTATATTTTTATATAAAAACTGAGGATGGGGCGATTTTGCTGGCTAATTATATAGCAAGGGTTGTACGTTTTGTAACAAACCCATCAGAGTGTCGCCCACGAACCCTCATTTTTAAAATTCATAGGTGCATCATCAAGGCATAGATACCTTAAAATATAAAAAATGATTTTCAAACCCACGCACTATTTTTTACTGTGGCGTTCATTCTTTATATTTTATAAAGACGATGGCGGCATGACCTTAGGAGCCCGCATAGCATATGTGCTACACCCATCGATTGTCGTCATGGTGGAGTTATAAACTCCTTCTCCGTATGTATTTAAATATTCTTAATATTCTAACTTTCCATATAAAGTATAGCAGATCATACATTTTTGTCAAGTGTTAGCCAAATCACACATATTTTTTTTGAAAATTCAAAAGTATTTGTCTATTAAAAATCATTTTGTTTAATAATATTAAAAAATAAAAAAATCCCGAAAAGTATTTCTACTTTCCGGGGTAAACTTTTGATATAACGAGATAATATCATTCCCCGTGCTTTGTTTCAGTTTCAAGATGAGCAACATCTTAACCGGGGGCATTGCTTACGCTATGCTTTGTTCGGTTTTTTCCTTCTTGCGCACGATGATCATAGGAATATTACCTTTGAGCCAATTTTCATCTAGAAGAGAGTATTCTCTACAATAGAAAGAGAACACACCTTTTCCTTGTTCAAGAGTCACATATGGAACAGTACAACAGTCGTTTTTTATTTCCAAATGTGCTGATCCGAGTGCGATCAGAAGTACATTTTCTTTTTGGATAAAATCTCGATTGTTCAAAAGGTAAAAAAGTATATCGTCCATGGTTCCAAGTTCATATCCTTCTTTCTCTAACAGTGGAATTATTCTTGACGCTGAGAAAAAGAAATTCACATAACCTAGTTTTTCTATCATTTGCGCAAGAGGAACCAGTTCTATTCCTCTCATTTATTCTCTTTTTCCTTATTTTGTTTTTAAATTTTTAAAGAACTTTTATTTTTGCATCCCATCCCTTTGGACTTATTAGATGAAGCACTCACTTCACGAAAGAATGAGAGAATTGATTAGCTCGTCACTTTATAGTGTCCTCTCCTCCACATTTGGGGTTTGGCTCCAGGCCGATTATACGGCAGGACGACTATCAATTCTCTCTCTTTTCTCTGGTAGAAATAAACCTTTTTTAATGTTCTAACTTTCTACATAAAGTATATCAGTCTGCATATGTTTTGTCAAGTATTTCGTAACAGTTCAATAGCTTGGAATCACTTGAGGTAATATATATACATATGGCATATACAATAAATCCAATGCTTCCAAAAGTGAGAATGGAAGCTGTGAGATTAGTAAAACATA